>Ga0268262_10004522_pt1 | contig 14333 bp, 12 predicted proteins | sample TergutNc150P3_FD_190354 | JGI IMG/M metagenome (GOLD analysis project Ga0268262, IMG submission 190354) | Nasutitermes corniger P3 segment gut microbial community from laboratory colony in Florida, USA - Nc150 P3 (SPAdes) (version 2) | ecosystem: Host-associated > Arthropoda: Insects >... | reverse complement strand
CCAATACATAAGAAAGCCCGGCATTCCTGTACATTGCCGCAAGGTCTGTATCCAGATTGTCTTTTATGCCGATTAACATGGCAAGCGCAAGACCTCCCGCGTTTACATTTGTAAACGAGCTTCCTTTTGCGAAATTTTTACTAAAACGCTGAATTAAGTTCAGTCTGACTCCGGTGCGCATTTTTTCAACCGGCGAAGCCTGCTTTGTAATATGCATTGATTGCGCGGAAAATGTCCGGCCGTTTTTACCTGAGTAAATAGAACCCTCCGCAAAAATTTCCGTTCCTCTTCCAAACTCTCTGATTTTAACAGAGCTGTCTTCAGGAAAGAAGACTGTCAATTCCCCGCTGCTGCTTGCCCTAAGTCCCCCAACTCCGGCAGCTTGTTTGAGCGATACTGAAGCCATCGCTTTACCGCCCGAAATAATGTGCGGATCTTCAAGAAGGACTCCTTTTATGGCAATGATCTTTTCTTCCGTTATTCCAAATCTTACATTATTTACTGAGGCGGCCTGCGCGCTTATTCCGAAACAGAGCCCTGCGGCAAAAACAACGCTGTAAACCGCCATTAGCCGAAACTGACGTGAATTTGGATCAAATAAAGAGAGAACTCTGAAAAGACTGAGTACCGTAACTGAAACAAGTATTATCGACAAAATTGCCAAAGACGTCAAAGAACTGAGAATATAAAAACCAAACGCCGCGCCGACAGCGGCGTATATCAAAGGAGCGGGATGAAAACGATTTACCATTTGAGACGGTCTAATGCCTCCCTTGCCGCGGTTTTTATGTTTTCACCGTAAGATAAATTATTGATAAAAAGTAAATGTTCAAAAACGGCATTTGTTCCGATAGATCCAAGAGCCCTGACAATAGCCAGAGTAATATCGGCATCGAAAATACCGGTACTTTTTGTTTTTTCATTAATAAGCCCAAGTTGTAATCCAAGCGCAAGAGCGGCGGAAGAATCTCCTATTGTTCCAATGCAGACAATAGATTCAATCAAACGCCCTTTGGAAACAACACCATGAAGATAGTCGGCCATTATAAGGTGATAATACCTGACAACTAATGAGCTTGCTTTTGTCCATCTTAACAATGTAAGCGTTTGTATTGCGGCATAACGCATCGCAATCAAATCTGCGTTTCCCGTAAAGTCAAAAAGTCCTATTTCAAGCGCAAGTTCGGCAAGCTGCCCCTGTTCCGAAAAACTCAGCCTGCGGCTGTTAGTTCCGGCTTTAAAAGCAACAAATTTTTCTTCAGGAGGATTTTTTTCCATAATATTACGAATATACAAAAATAAATCTCCGTTTATTACATCCAACGCTCCGTATATTTCTGATGAAATAACTTCAGGGTAACCCGTAAACAAAAGATTAAAAAGAACCGGATATGAAGAACTATCCCCCATCTCCATTATTGCGGTAATACAGGCGGAGACAAGTGAATAATCAATTATATTATCGGATTCAAACATTGAATTTATTTCAACAAGGTAATTATTTACGGCATTTATTATTTCCTGATTATCTTTTCCAAGTACGCCAACTGTAACAATAATATCAGCCTTTATAGCGGAAACAGGATATTCAAGTAGGAGCTCCCACAGAATATCAATGCTTTCGGAAGAACCTGCGTTACGCAAACCTTTTACGGTAATGCCTATAATATTGTTCATATAGGATAAATCTTCCATATCCGCGTAATTATCCAGAGCGTAACGCAGGGTAAACTCATAAAGTTGACGGATAGATTCATTTACTCTTCTATCCGACGCTGCGTTACGCAAAACTTCGGCTTTGGCGGTTAATTCACGCTCTGAAAACATCTGCATATATGACTGTAAAACAGCGGAATCTCCGAAAACGCGGGGCATTATAAAAATAAGCAGAAAAAAAATAAAAAACCTGCGGGAAAATTGAAATTTCCGAACAAGTATATTTACTTTTTTATACATTAATAGCCTCTTCAAATTTATCGGCGGGGTTTTTATTATCGTTTTGACCGGCAGAATCATCGGATTTCTCGTCAACCACGCGGAACGGCAATTCATCTTCGTCTTCTTCTGGCAGCAGATCAAAAACTTCACACAGAATATGATTTCGCGTACCAATAGGAAGCGGATCAGCTTCCATGTGTACAAATGAAATATTCGCGTCCTGATTATAATCCACAGAACGAACTGTGCCCGGTATGCAAATGGGAACTCTGTCCAGTGAAAATTGCACTTTAAGGCGTAAACCTATTGAAGCATGTCCGTAAACCCTGAAAGCGCAGCCTGAATCCGAAATATCTTCCAGCATACACCTTATACCGGCTGATCTTTCAAGACGGTGCGGACTTTCGCCTTCTATGAGCATATAAAGAAAAGCCATCTTTTGATATTTTACGCGCAGGGATTTACGTTTTTGAGTTCTGAAAAGAGCGTCGTTATGTTCTATCTTTAACGATGAAATACCTTTGGAAAAAACTTCATCAAGAACTTCGGTATCAAAAACGTAACCGGCGTCAGCTTCACGCCAGAAATAAACTGATATTTTCAAACCGTACCATTGCATTGTTTGACCTTGATTATTTGTATTTACAGGACGAGTTATGGTTAAATAGTTGCCGAAATTCTTTACAACTTCAGACTTGTAAACGCCTGTACCCGGCACAAGTACACGTAAAGCCTGTCCTTCGCTGATTTGGCGTGAACTGGAAATACGAACTTTATTTTCGGTTGATTCCATTTCCAGTTTCTTGCAATAATCGAAAAGTTTGGAAAGGAAATCCTGTATAGGCGGATCATTAATTTCACCTGTCGTTCTGACTGAGTTTACCATAGAGTGAATGACTGTTTGAAATTGCTTTTGAGAGGTGAAAATTGAGAACGGATCATGGATTTTACAGACAGCAACAAGGTGCCTTAACTGTTCCATATCCCTGATTGAAAACCCCGCTTCCTTGCCTTTGGCGAAAAATTTAATCCAGCTTTTTGAATTTTCACTTTTATTACGGGTAAAATAAAGACCAACGAGAACCGCGATTATCATAAAAAAGAAAAAAGTTACCAAATTTTACCTCATTCTCTCATATTATATTATAATATAGAAACAAAATTCAGAAAAGCTCAAGGACGAAAATTTTGGGAATATATATAGAAGCCATTATTCTGTATGTTGTTCTTTTCTTCTCAGGTTCGGTTGCTTCAACTACGGCAATTACAGTAGAAACAGCAGGCTTTTCAATAGCGGCGGAGCTTGTTAAAATCTTCATTTACGGTATTCCTTCACTTACATTAATCTGGTACTTGCTGTTAAAAGCAAAATCTTTAAGAAACTGGGAGATTGTACCGGGGAAAAAAGATCTGCTCTGCTGCATTATTACGTTATCCGGCCTTTTAACAGCTGGTTTATCCATCTCCTTTGTTTCATCGTATATGAGCGGCCCTTCAGCGCAGGTTTTGCTTTATTCACCTTCTACACCGGCAGGATGGATAGTCCTCGGTTTCTCATTGATTATTGCCGCATATACTGAAGAAAGTTTTTTTCGTTTCTATATTCTGTCAAGAAAGGATGAATTTAAAATGAGCGCAACACAGGCGCTGATATTTTCTGTGTCGTTATTTTCAATTTGCCATATATATGAGGGTCCATGGGGGTTTTTAAACGCCGCGCTTTCCGGTACATTTTTGTGTTTTATTTTTCTGCGGTATAAATCCATTCACGGGATTTCTGTCGCGCATGGATTTTACAATATAGCAATTTATATAATTAATGCGGTCATCGATTAATATTTTTAACCCGGCTAAAAGAGACAAGCATTGTTACTTTACAGTATAATAAACACCAAAAAACGGGAAATTAAAATGTTTAAAACAGAAACAAATTTGTTAAGCGGAAATATTATTAAATCGTTACTTGTTTTTGCTGTTCCTATATTCTTGTCCAATATATTTCAACAGTTATATAATACCGCAGATATCGTAATTGTCGGGTATTATCTCGGCGAAGCCTCCCTTGCCGCTATTGGTTCGTGTGCGGTTATATTTGAACTGCTTATAGGTTTTGCGATAGGCGTTGGAAGCGGCTTCGGCATTGTTGTGGCCAGAAGTTATGGCGCAGGTGATCAGGATTTACTTAAACGTACGGTTGCCGGAGCGGTTGTGATTGGTATTGCGCTGACATTTTTTATTTCAATAGCGGCAAGCCTGTTTATGATGCCAATACTGAAACTAATCAACATACCGCCATATATAATAGACGCGGCATATTCATATATTTCAATCTTAATTGCCTTTGCGATTGTACTTTTTACTTATAATTTCTGCGCAGGGCTTCTACGGGCAATAGGCAACAGTACAATGCCTCTTTTATTTTTGGTAATTTCGTCTGTATTGAATATAATGTTAGACATTCTTCTCATTACACAATTTAATATGGGTGTCCGCGGAGCGGCGATAGCTACTGTCGCGGCGCAAGGCACATCGGCGTTACTTTGTTTGATATATATCTATAAAAAATGTCCTGTGCTTATACCTCAAAAGAGGCATTTCCGTAATAATACTGCATTGTATAAAGAACTTGTAGCGCAAGGTTTATCTATGGGCTTTATGTTGTCTATTGTATCTTTAGGTTCTGTTATGCTTCAACGCTCTATAAACGGATTAGGTTATCTTGTAATTGCGGGGCATATAGCGGCACGCAAACTTAATAGTCTCTGCCTGATACCAATCCCTACAATAGCAATTACGCTTTCTACATTTGTTTCACAAAACAAGGGAGCAAACCAACGCAGTCGTATAAAAAAAGCCGTACGTTATAGTAATTTTATTGATGTAATATGGGGTACTTTTATGTCAATTATCCTTATATTTTTTTCTGAAATTTTAATAAAATTATTTTCCGGTTCAAATGAGAGTATTGTAATTGAAAACGGCACGCGTTATCTGAGAATAAATTCATCATTTTATATGATTCTTGGTATGCTTTTAAATTTTCGCCTTTCGCTTCAGGGAATAGGAAAAAAAGTTGTTCCGGTAATCTCAAGTGTTATTGAACTTACCGGTAAAATTATTTTTGCTTTCTTTCTGGTACCGGTTCTTGGTTACTCAGCCGTAATTATTTGTGAACCGATTATATGGTGTATCATGTTTATACAACTTCTGTTCTCATTTTATACGGATCCGTATATTAGAGGGAAATCAATTGAATAAGTGTATGTATTTGCGTTCAAATACTACTGTAAAAATTTTTCCAGATAACCCGTGTCCAGCCAACGGTCAAACTTATACCCGACTTCTCGAAAATATCCGACTTCGCGAAAATCGAATTTTTCATGGAATTGTTTGCTGGCTTCATTGGGGTAGCCAAGTATCGCCATTACGGTGTGAAACCCGCTTTGCTTCAAATCTTCAAGGACAGCTTTATAAAGCTCAGTCCCAATTCCTCCGTATCTTAAATCTTGTTTTACATATATGCTGGTTTCGGCGGTAAAGCGATAGGCTTCTCGTTCGTGAAAAGGATGAGCGTAGGCATAGCCGGCAATGCCGCCGTCAAGTTCGGCCACTTTATACGGAAATCCTAACGTAAAACGGTATTGTTCAATCCTTCTGCGGAATTCCGTCAATGTCGGTACTTTTGTTTCAAAAGTTACCCATGTGGTTTCCACATAAGGCGTATAAATGTCAAGTAACGATTGCGTATCATCCAATTGCACGTCACGAATGGTCAATGGCATATTTTTTGGTAACCTGATCCCATAATACTTGATTCGTATTGAGGGGTTGTTGATTTTTCTCAAGATTTTGTCTTAAAATAGAGTAGTAAGTTATATTGAAATATTTTAATCTCATAATGTTTTTTACCCAATTATACAAATTTTGTCAATTAAGGGGAAAATGAATTATCGCTTGTATGGTTTTATCCGGCATTAGGAAAAAATAATGAAATATGTACAACAAAACTTTGATCATGATAAAATACTCAATTCCGGCAGTCATTTTAAAAAAATAATTTCAAGTTCCGTAAAAGAATTTACCCCGTTTTTTCAATTAAATAATACTGTAATTTTTAACGGAGATTGTCTGAAAATACTGTTGATTCTCCCCGAAAATTCAATAGATATGATTTTTGCCGATCCTCCGTATATGTTATCGAATGACGGATTAACATGCCAAAACGGTAAAATGGTAAATGTCAATAAAGGGAAATGGGATAAAAGTAACGGTTTTGAAAACGATACGGCTTTTCATAATGAATGGATTTCCGCCTGCCGCCGTATATTAAAACCTGAAGGTACAATCTGGGTTTCAGGCACATACCACAGTATTTATCAATGTGGGTATCTTCTGCAAAAAAACAACTTTCATATATTAAATGACATTACATGGTTTAAACCCAACGCTTCACCTAACTTAAGCTGCCGTTTTTTTACGGCGTCGCACGAAACGCTTATATGGGCTCGAAAAGACAAAAAAGCAAAGCATACATTTAATTATGAGAAAATGAAGAACGGTTTTTTCCCTGAAGATAAATTAAAAAAAGAAAATACACAGATGAGGTCAGTTTGGTCAATTGGGACTCCCAAAGACGGTGAAAAAGAGTACGGGAAGCATCCCACTCAAAAACCATTGGATTTGTTAAAACGTATTGTGCTTGCGTCGACAAATGAAAAGGCAATAGTTCTGGATCCTTTTTGCGGCAGCGGAACTACGGGAGTTGCCTGTAAATGTTTGCCTGACAGGTTCTTTATTGGTATTGAAATTGATAAAACATATTGCGATTTGGCAAAAAAAAGATTAGAGTAGTTTGGGGCATTGACACCTTTCCGTATCAAATATAAATTCAAACAAGTAACAATACGATGAGTATCTTGTATAATTTTTTTAATAAATCCGTACCGGCATCTGTAGTAGTCGCTGTTTTCTCTGGTCTCTTTATCGGCACGGCATTTGGGCTGTCAATTCCGGTAATCGTAGCTTCCAATTCAGAAAAAGTTGCCGGCTATGAAGAAGTGGCGGCGCAATCTATGGTAGAGGATGTTTTACGGATTGTAGGGCAAAGCAGTACGGAAGAAACAGGTCTTAGTTATATAACTCTTCCCGGAATTCAAAAATATGACGGTCCCCGTCTTGCGCAAACCATGCCTATTGAAACAAAAGAAGCCTGGCTTTCATGGATGAGCAGAAACCGCCGTGATGATCCTGCTTTTTTGGAAGAACGCTGGCAATGGGCACAGGATTTGGTTCTTTCCTCGGAACTTAAGCGCCCTGAGGATGTACGGGCATTTCTTTTAACTCCAAGAGAACACTTTGTCAGGGCTGTTAACAAAGGTCTTGAGTACGCTAATACCTGGCTTCCTATCGGGTACGGAGCGACTATTACCGATCCTGATGTAGTTTCCATGATGACCACCACCTTGAATGTCCAACCCGGAGACAAGGTTCTGGAAATAGGGACAGGTTCGGGGTATCAATCTGCGATTCTTTCCTATCTTACCAAGGATGTATATACAATCGAGATAATCAGGCCGCTATTCATAGAAACTGACGCCCTCTACCGCGATTTGGAAAAAAACTTCCCATCCTATTCGGTAATTAACCGTAAACTGGGGGACGGCTATTACGGTTGGGAAGAATTTGCCCCTTTTGACAAAATTATTGTTACCTGCGCTATTGACCATATTCCGCCTCCTTTGCTTAGGCAGTTAAGCCCCGGTGGGATCATGGTTTTACCCCTTGGTCCCCCCAATCGCCAGTACATTATGGAAATAGTAAAGAGGGAAGCGGAAGACGGTTCTATTACCTTAAGCCGCAGGGATGTTTATAATGGTCAGAGCGTGAAATTTATCCCCTTTAGGGATGAAAGCGGGATGTCGTATAGTACTCCGCTTCCCCCTGAAGATGCAGATTTACCGTAAAAAACGGGGTTAAAAACACTAATAACTGTTAATGCTGGACAAAACATAACCGATGTTTTATAATAGGAGACGTAATGGAGGGGTTGTATTCTCGTCAAAATGTCACAAAACGAAGGTATTTACCTCATATAAATACCGGGTATGCTGCTTCTGTAAAGGGGTTTTTATCTATTGTGGGAGATAGTATCCTTAAATTGTTAAAATATGTCCTAAACGCTGTTAGCTTGTTTTTTCTTTTCATTGGAAGAAAATTCTTTGATGTAGTTAAAGAGCTATTATCAAAATTATTCGATATAGTTCGTTTCAATCCGCTGGTTCGTAAAATTACAATTTTTACATGCCTTTCCGCTTTTATTGCAGGCGCGGTTTTTCTGGTTTCCTTCGCGATTATTTCTCCTGAACTGCCGCCGGGAAATTTATTATCTACAATAATTGATATTTCCGAAAATCAAAAATCAATTAATTATACCAAATCCCATTTAGTTCTTTCTTCCGATGATGCTGATTGGGCGGAATTAACCTTTTTTGACGATAAAAACTTTGAAACAGGAGCCGGTTCCGAGACGCAGGATCGTTCAATAGATATTGAGTATCCAATCCGTCCGGGAGAAACTCTGTCGGAAATTGCCTATGCCTACGGAATCCCGTACGAATTCCTTGCCTGGTACAACAAAATAACCAATCCTAACCGTATCCGTATGGGAACGAAAATAATTATCCCTTCCAAGGCAAATATTGAGCTTCTGGAGCCTGAATACAAGCAACAAAAAACAAAGCAAAGACAAACGACTACTGCCGCAAAGACTGTTAAAAATATCGAAATTTCCTACGAAAGCCGCAATAACGGAAGCGGGTCCGGAATAACTGTTCATTTTTCTGTTGTAAACCCTCCTTCAAATTTAAAATCTTACGAATGGGATTTTGGAGACGGAAGGCGCAGTTTCAGGGAAAGTCCCAGTTATGAATACTCTGCGCCGAGAACCTATGTTATTCGCCTGACAGCCCAGGATGGTTCAGGGGTTATTTACAGATCAAATCATCTTTATATTGACATTCCGCATCCTTCTTCCGCTGCGGAGAACAGCACAACCGTATTTATTACGCTTTCTTCGCCTGACGAATATTTTGCGGTAAACGGGACAATCAAGAAAATTTCCCGTTATACCAATGTGGAAGACGCGGTGGACTTAAGCGAATCGGATAATATCCTTACGAAGGTACGCTTTAAAAAAAGCGGGTATTACGGCGTTACCGTACAGGAAAAGGGAGGCCGGGAGCAGTACTATTCGATTTTTGTAAGCCCAATTCCAACCATGCATGTCGATGTAGCTATAAATAATTTTAACTGGTACAGGACACAGTTTAATTCCGGAACAGCGTCAAACTGCGGGCCGGCATCAGCATCAATGGCAATCAGCTGGGGAACAGGCGAATATTTTCCGGTGTCCGCGGTGCGTCAGGCTATAGGCTGGCAGGGAAACGGCGGAACAAGTTTTGACGAACTCTTGCGAGTTATCAGAAACAACGGAGTGGACGCAAACATACAGTCATTAAAGACAGCGCAGGATATAAGGGATGTTATAGATTCAGGGGCAATTGCCATTGTCCTTTTTTATACCGACGGGGTAAGGATGACTCGCGGCGATCCGGCTGTAGACCTTTTGGGAAGGTACTACAATGATTCAGTCGGTCATTATATAGTTATAAAAGGTTATTCATTAAACGGAGATTATTTTGTAGTCAATGATCCGATACCAAGCGACTGGAGCGCAAACAGTTTCCGTTACGCGGACGAAATCAGCATGATGGGACGTAACCGCTATTTTTCTTCTGCGGAAATCTTACGTTCTCTTCGCCGCAGCGAAATGATCGTAGCGCCCGGCAAAGGATAACTAAAGTAAAATGTTGTAAATATAAAATGGAAAAACAGCTATAGGTTGTTTTTCGTAAAGTTTAATATGAAAATCTCCGATTTTTATATTAAGTTCGATTTGGGAGAAAAAAATGTTAGGCAGAGTGATAGTTCTTCTGCTGCTTATTGGTATTCTCGCTATAAGCGGCATTATATGGTTCGATTATCTTAATGTTATAGACGCAAAAACCGTTTTGGCTCCTGTATATAAATACATACCCTTTATTCCGGGCGAAGGCAGATCACAGCCTAAAACAGCAACGCCTGATGAACTCCTCAATCTTGACGCGGAACGGCTGGCCATACGGCTTGAATCACTGGATTTACAACGTATGGAAATGGACGTTCTTCAGCGCGGTATAGATACCAGGCAAGGGGAAATAAATCAAATGGCGCAGGAATTGGAAGAACGCCAAAAAGCTTTAGAAGAATGGGAAAATACTCTCAAAGCGATAGTCGCAGATGCCGAAAATAAAAATAGGAATGTCGAGCAAAATGCCCGTTATCTGAGCGGTATGCCGCCGCAAAACGCGGTTAATATCATTGCCGCTTTGGATGATCAGGACGCTATCGACGTACTCCGGAAGACCGAGGAAATCGCCAAGGCCGAAGGAACAGCATCAATTGTATCCTATTGGTTTTCGCTGATGGATCCGGCCAGGGCGGCTGTACTGCAAAGAAAAATGGCAGGAAGGCCCTCCAGTCTTTAACCTTTTTGGTTATTGCCTTCCGGAACTCAATTTAAGGAGGCCGGGCGGTGATAGCCGTTTCCACCTACACAGAACCAGTACCTGTTAATCCCGTAGCGAATGAACCTCTTCAGCCGCAGGAAACTGAAGAAAAAGAAGAGTCAGGGGAATTTGCGGAGATTCTCGCAGGATTACTGCGTACCAATGAAATGATCCAAACGGATCAAAATGTCGAACTTTCTGAGTTTGAAGCTGTTTTTACCGTTCCGTTCGCGGAAGAAACGGAAACAGCCGGAGAAACAGACCTTTTTGAAATTGCCGGAAAAGCGCATGATATAAACATTGGTTTTTCCGGTATTGAGATTTCTGATGAGTATATAAACGATTTATCGGGAATTGAAAATTTTGGACAGGTTACCGACATTACTGACGGTTTAATACCGGATGTTTCCAATGTTAAAACTGAAACTTTGGCGGAATTAAAGTTAAAAAATGAAAAAAATGATTTAGCCCAATCAGTTTCTGTTTCACAATCAGATTTGGAAAATACCGCGCTTGAAGTTTCGGCAAATGAAGAAATTTTATCTGCCGACGCAATTCGGAAAAAAGAAAAGTCTTTTCTGGAGCGTTCTCTTTCGGAAAACGAAAAAAAAGAAGCGTTAACGCAGAACTTCAAAAGCATCAATGAAACTGACGCATTACGCAAAACTTCTGATAACGAAAACCGGGGGCGACTTGATGAAATACGAAACCGCTCCCGCCGTGAAATGCGTTCCGCAAACGGAGTTTCAATTGAAGTCCGCGATTTTAGAACCGCTGAAACAGACAGTGTGAATAACTCGCAAAAATCTTTTTCGGTTTTGGAAGCTTCCGCAGGGAGAGCGCAAGTTGAAACTCCTGTCCGCGAAATAACTTTGGAGCTGCGTTTACCGGAACAAAATAATTCCGCGCCGCAGACAACATGGGAAACAAAAGCAGGCACAGCTTTGGAAAATATGCTTGCAAGGGAGCTTCATCAGAACTTTAACGGAGACATAGTCCGTCATGCAAGTATGGCTCTTCGTGACGGAGGAGAGGGTACTATACGGATTGCTCTTAAACCTGAAAGCCTTGGGAATGTAAAGATACGCCTTGAAATGTCCGAAAACAAGATTACAGGGATCATCTTTGTTGAAAGCGAAGAATCTTTGAATGCTTTCCGCAGGGAAATTACTTCTCTGGAGCAGGCTTTCAGGGATTCAGGTTTTGCAAACGCGGATTTAAACCTGACTTTAGCCCAGGACGGTCAAAATCAACAGGAATGGAGCAAAGAGGCAAATTCCTTTATTTCGCAGATGGCGGCATCTCGTTATGAAGAATCATTTGATGATGCGCCGCTTATTAACATTTTTATTGGGCGGCAGCAAGGCTCAATAAATATGCTTGCGTAATTTCGCCTGAAAAGCGAAGGAGAGTGTTATGGATATATCAAAGCCGGTAATGTTAAGTTCGGAAGAAAAAATCCAGCTTGATCAATTTGTTCGCGATTATAATATAAAATTAAATCCGACACGGCAGCCTCAGCAAAACTTGGGCAAGGATGATTTCTTAAAAATCCTAATCACCCAGCTTTCTTATCAGGACCCGACTTCACCTATGGAAGACAAGGAATTTATCGCTCAGATGGCGCAGTTCTCCACATTGGAGCAGATGACCGCAATGGCGAAAGATTTTTCCATGCTGACAGCGATGCTTATGGGAAACGAGGCTTCTACGGCTCTTGGCAAAAATGTTGAGCTTATAGAAGGAGAACGCACCATTCAAGGTATGGTTCAGGCGGTAAGCAGGGGCGATGTTCCGCAGGTACTTGTTAACGGAAATTTTTATAAGTGGGATCAGGTAACTAAAGTATTTGCAGATGAAAAGGAGAGTTGGTAAAGCCTTCGGCTTTACGTCTGATTTTACGGTATTCGCCAAGCGGCGAACCACATAGGAGAGTATAGGCTTATGATGCGATCATTGTTTTCCGGCGTTTCCGGGCTTCAGAATCATCAAACAAGAATGGACGTTATTGGAAATAACATTGCCAATATCAATACAACAGGTTTTAAAAGAAACCGTGTTAATTTTCAGGACCTTATTTACCAGCAGCTTCAAGGGGCCGCAAAGCCAACTGAAGATTTAGGCGGTGTAAACCCGAAAGAAGTCGGTCTTGGAATGTCAATTGCGTCAATTGACACGCTTCATATACAGGGTTCGCTGCAAACAACCGGCGTTTCAACAGACCTTGCCATTGTCGGTCAGGGTTTTTTCATTCTTGACGATATGGGGAAACAGCTTTTTACAAGAGCCGGAGCGTTTTCAATTGATTCAGACGGTGTATTGGTCAATCCCGCAAACGGCATGAAGGTACAGGGCTGGATGGCAAGAGAGATTGACGGAAACACCGTACTTGATGTTTCGCGTCCTGTAGAACAGCTGGTTATTCCTGTCGGAGGTAAAGATCCGGCAAAAGCCACAACGAGGGTTCAGTTTGCGTGTAACCTTGATAAACGTATTCCCGAACTGCCGGAAAATCCGACAGGCGCGCAGGTACGTGATGCGACATGGTCAACAACAATTGATATTTATGATACGTTCGGCGACAAACATATTTTACAACTTGAGTTTACAAGAGTACCCGGAACTGTAAACAGCTGGAACGCTACGTTAAACGTCGATCCGCAGAATGAAACTCCTACAAATGCTACAATCGGTTTTGGCGCGGAACCTCCCGCCGCCGGCGGACCTACAACTTTTGTTGTTAATTTTTCAAATAACGGTACTCTGCTTTCCGCCGAAGACGGAGCGGGAAACGTTTCAGGCGGGACAGGGAGAGTTGAGATGAACGGCGCGTTTGACGTGCAGACAGCCACTCCCAACGAAGACGGTACTCCGGTCAGGCAGGAATTTGTTTTTGATCTGGGTACTGTCGGCGGGTTTACAAAATCAATTACCCAGTATGCCGAAGCAAGTTCTACCAAGGCTGTAGAACAGGACGGACGCACAATGGGTTACCTTGAAAGCTTCAAGATCGATTCAAGCGGAGTAATTACGGGAATTTATACAAACGGCAGTACAAGAGATTTGGCGCAGGTCGCAATTGCCACTTTCCCGAATCAGGGAGGCCTTGAAAAATCGGGCGACAGTACGTTCCGTGTGTCAAATAACTCAGGTATAGCGAATATCGGCCCTTCAGGGGTAGCCGGAAAAGGAAAGATTATCGCCGGAACATTGGAAATGTCCAATGTTGACATGGCGGATCAGTTTGTAGACATGATCGTTACCCAACGCGGTTTTCAGGCCAATTCAAAGACCATACAAACCGCAGATCAACTTTTACAGGAACTGCTGACATTGAAGAGGTAACAGGCACTAAATAACATTAAGCGGGCAGTAAAATAATTCTGTTAGGAATTTACTGCCGCTTTTTGTTTATTGATAATCGCCAATTGATAAGGTATGATAAAAGTAACAAAGCTGGATGGCACAGAGTATTATATTAACCCTCATCAAATTGAAAGTATTGAAGTTCGTCCTGATACAACCTTGATGATGTTATCCGGCAAATATCATATTGTACGGGAAGAAGCGGATGATGTTTTGGAAAGAATTTATACCTACCGCCGGCGGTTAAGTCCGTGTATAGTCCAGGAGTGAGAATATGAATAAAAGCTTGAATATGGGTACTCTGATTGGCTTGATTGGCGCGATAGTTATGATCCTTGGATCTATCCTATTGAGCGGTAACAGTTTGATGGCCTTCGTAGATATACCCTCATTAGCACTCGTTCTTATGGGTTCATATTTTGC
>Ga0268262_10004521_pt1 | contig 14335 bp, 10 predicted proteins | sample TergutNc150P3_FD_190354 | JGI IMG/M metagenome (GOLD analysis project Ga0268262, IMG submission 190354) | Nasutitermes corniger P3 segment gut microbial community from laboratory colony in Florida, USA - Nc150 P3 (SPAdes) (version 2) | ecosystem: Host-associated > Arthropoda: Insects >... | reverse complement strand
CCCGTTGTATACGAGTTCGCTATAAGGTTGATATTTTGGGCTTTGGACATATATTTATCTCCTGTTATTAATTACCTCAGTGTCCGCAAGAGCGCCCTTAATTCCGGGTTTGCCGCCGTTTCCGGCGGGGGTTTAACGTCGCTTGAAGCCTTGAGAATAACCTCGTCACCCGCCTCGATGCGGTCAAAAAAGCCGTTACGGACCAAAGTACCCGACGCCACTTCCTCATCAACGGCTTCAATGGTTATTCTTCCCACAATATCTCCGTTGGAATAAATCAAACCGATACCCTCATGGGCAAGCTGGGGGCGGCCTTTTTTTACCACATCGTAGACCGCGTCTGTTTTGACTCCGTCCACCTTGCCCTTGTCAATCAAACCCTGGGCCTGCTTCCTGAGCACCAGTCTGCCCCGCAGGGGAAGCGCCGCTCCCAGTTGATCGGCAATGCCGCGCGACGCGTTGCGGAGGCGGTCTACGCCGGTGCGATAGGTATAAAAACTCCCCGCCGCCGCGCCGGTTCTCCCCACAAAAAGTTCCCCTTTAAGGGAAATGTCACGCTCGTTTTCCATTACCGAAACCACCAGAAAATAATCGGCGTTGGCTTCCCGCGCCGTCCGGAATGCCTGGGAAAACGAGGGTTGCCGCAGTTCCAGATTCATCGGGATAATGGAACGGTCATGCATTAAGATTTCTTTTATATAAGCGGAAGCGACCGCGCCGGCGTCGGCATGATAATGGCTGGACTGTCCGGCAAGGGCAAAAACGGCTATGTTCCAGTGCCGCCCGTCAAGCTCCAGCGGGTTAATCTGCCAGCGTCGAAACAGGGCATCGGAAAGCAGCGAACCGTAGGCTTCTATCGCGTCATTAAGGCTGCTGTCGGCAATGCCCAAGTCCTGCAAAAAGCGCAGTTCCTCAAGATACCGGGCGGGGTAGCCCTGTATCCGCAGCAGTTCGGCGTATTCGCGGCGGTCGCGGGCATAGGGATTCAGGCGCAGGCCCCGCCGGTATTCAAACAGCGACTGATCGACAAGGTTGCGGGAACGGTAATCCCGCGCGCGGTCAAAATGCCATACCGCCCAGCGGCCGCGGCGCGGGTCCTCAAGAGTGGTAGCGGCAATGAGGGTATCTTCAAGGGTGGCGCGGATAAATTCATCGTTGGAATCAATGGCAATGGCATTGCCCAGTACGGTCAGCGCTTCGACGCTGCGGCTCATGCGAATATAGGAAAGCCCTTTGAGATACCAGGCCCCCATGTCATTGCGGTTTGCCGCGATGGATTCATCGGCAAGCCGGGCCGCTTCCGCGTACTGCCCGTTACGGTAACGGAGGTTTGCCAAAAGGGAGCGGGCGGGGCCGTAGCCGGGCCTGAGAATGAGGGCCTGTTCCGACCAGGAAATGGCCTGGGGCAGCCGGTCCGCGTGGGCGTTGACATAGGCGGCATAATAAAATACCCGGTAATCATCGGGATGCTGGGAAAGGGCCTTGTCGATAAAAGAGAGCGCCGATACATTGTCGCCCAGTGAGCTGGAAACCAGGGCAAGCGACAGTAACAGCCGCCGGTCATCCGGGTAACGGCGTACCGCGTCACGGTAACGGAGCACCGCGTCGGCTGATCTGCCCCGCGCAATATCAAGCTCTCCGGCGGCAAACAGCGCCTCGCGGTTATACGGCTCACGGGCAAGCACCTCCGCGATGACCGCCGCCGCCGCGTCAAGCCTGCCGAGCGCAATGAGGGTAACGGCTTCCAGATTGGCAATGGAAGTATTATTCCGCGCCAAAAGCCGCGCCTTGCGCGCCCAGTTCAAAGCCTCGTCAAATTCGCTTAACTCATAGTAACATTCCGCCAGGGCGGCGGTTCCTTCGGCATGGGCCGGGTTAAGCCGCAGACAGTCAAGGAAGGCTTCCGAGGCGGAGTACCAATCCTCATTCGCCATGAAAGCCCTGCCCTTCTCGTAGAGCGCGGCGGCCCCGGCGGCGCCCGTGGCGGCATTGCCGCCGGCGGCATTTTGGGCTTCAAGAATCCCCAATCCGGACAGGATAAATAGTACGCAGAGCACATAGCGCGATTTCAATTATTCCCTCCCTTCAGGATGTTGAACAACCTTTACCGACATGATCTTGTGACCGTCCATTTCCTGAACGATAAGATCGATTCCCCGGTAAACGGCCTTCTCATATTTAACCGGAATTTTGCCCAAAAGGTCAAATACAAAACCGCCCAGGGTGTCAAAATCATCGGCGGGAAAATCCAGGCCGGTTTCTTCGGCAAGGTCTTTCAGGTTGACGCGGGCGTCGCACAGCCAGGCCCCCTCCCCTACCGCCAGAATGTCTTCCGGCTCATGGTCAAATTCATCCTGAATGTCGCCGACAATTTCTTCCAGTATGTCCTCCATGCACACGATCCCCGAAACGCCGCCGTATTCATCCACCACTACGGCAATATGCACTTTTTTGCGGCGAAACTCCTTGAGTAAATCGTCAATATGTTTTGAAACCGGCACAAAGTACGGTTTACGCGCCAGAGCCCTGACATCGAACGGGGCGTTATTCACCAGAGCTTTTAATACGTCCTTGATATGGAGAATCCCGATCACCTTGTCGATGGTTTCCTCGTACACGGGAAAACGCGAATGACCGCTGGCGACAATAAGGGAAAACAATTCATCACGGGAAGCGTTAACGGAAAGAAAAACGGTGTCTGTCCGGGGAACCATTACTTCCTTGACCGTTGTGCCGGAAAGCTCTACCACGCCCCGGATCATCTCCTGCTGGTCTTCTTCAAGGTCTTTAATGGTTTTACTGCTGAAAAGGCCTGAAAAGGGACTTTTCATACATTCCTCCCCAGAATATGTTCCCCGGCAAGCTCCGTCAAAAGATGCTCCTGAAGTTGTAACATGGGCTCGGCTGTTCCGTTAGTCCGGTGATCCATACCGTCTAAATGCAGAATACCATGAATCAGCAGGCGGCGTAACTCCTCATCTTCGCTGATCTTGAAACGGCCCGCGTTTTCCCGCAGCGAATCCAGCGAAATCACTATATCGCCCGGCATAAGACGTTCCTGAGTCCGGCGCCGGGGGGAGGGAAAAGCGTCCCCGTCATTGAAAGAAAATGAAAGGACATCGGTTGCCTCTGTCTTGCCCCGGTAACGGGAATTCAGTTCGCCGATGGTTTTATCGCCGCAGAGCAGAACGGAAAGGTCCCACTTGTCCCTGCCCAGCCGGTCAAGCACTTTAAGGGCAAATTTTTGCAGAGATTTGTTCCACTGGGGCAGCGGCGCGTCGGCGGCGCTTATCTGAACCCGGTTCACCCGGCTTCCTCCTTCGTCTCGGCGCCGATTTTCGGATACTCGATTCGGGAATGATAATAGCCGGCCAGCGCTTTGACAAAGGCGTTTTTGATCAATTCAAGGTCGTGAAAGGTCAGATCCGACTGGGCAAGCTGCCCGAACTCAACCTTATTGTCAATAAGCTGCTGAATAAATTTTTCCATTTTTGCCACGGTGGGTTTTGCCAGAGTCCGTACCGCGGCTTCGGCGACATCGGCAAGCATAACCACCGCCGATTCTTTTGAACGGGGGGGAGTGCCCGGGTAGCAAAAATCCTCGGAATTGACCTGTTCTTCCTGCTCGGTTGCCTTTTTGTAAAACCACATAATGAGCGAATTGCCGTGATGCTCCGCAATGATATTGATAACATCGGCGGGCAGGCCGAGGCTGCGCGCTTTTTCAACGCCCAATTTTACATGGCTGCGTATCACCGTGGCGGAAAGCCGGGGGTTAATATTGTCATGCCGGTTATAATCGGTCTGGTTCTCCACAAAATAATCCGGGTTATCCATTTTGCCAATGTCATGGTAATAGGCCCCCACCCGCGCAAGCAGGGCGTTTGCCCCAATGTCCTGACAGGCCTGCTCGGCGAGGTTCGCCACCATAATGGAATGGGTGTAGGTGCCGGGCGCCGTGGTAAACAGTTTGCGCAATACCGGCGCGTTGAGGTCGGAAAGCTCTATCAGCCTGAACGTCGTGGCGGCGTTTAAGGCGTGTTCCAAAGGCGGCAGTATGCCCAAAATCAACATTCCCGACACAATGCCGTTAAGGGCGGCCCAGAGCAGCATGGGGGGATATTCGGCAATAGAATCCGCCCGCATTAACAGAATCACAATAACCGCCAAAATGTTAACTCCGGCGATTGACAGCCCCGCCTTGATCAGATCCATGCGCTTCTCGGCGCCCCGCAGTACCGTGGAAGCGGCTATACCGGAAATAAGGGCAAAAACATACGATGGAATGTCAAAAAAACCGGCAAAACAGGCGCCCAGGGGGAAAGCCAGCGCCATCACCAGGGCCAGCAGGGGGCCCATAAACACCGCCGGAATCATCACCATGAGGGCGGTGGGAAAAAACAGGGAAATCGGAAAATTACTTTGGACGGGAATAAGATTTTTTACAAGCCCCGCGCCGGCCAGATACAGGCAGACCAGAACAAACAGCAGGCAGCGCTCACTGACGGAAAGATCCCGGTTCATGACCAGTCTGCTCTGCAGCAGTATAAACAACACATACAGCAGGGCCAACAATAAAATTAAGCCAATGATGCCGCGGGGATCTTTTTGGGGAAGCGCCGCGCCGAGCGCCTGGATATCCTGCATTTCATCTTCGGTGATAATAAAACCTTTCCTGATTATGCGCTTGCCTTTTTCAATATGTTTTATTACCGCGGAAACATGTTCCAGCGCCTCCGCAATCCGCAGTTCAGTGTCTTCACGGGAAAAAAACACATTCTCCTGAATAAAAGGATACAGCAGGGACGGGGCAATGTCCCTGAAACCGGACGGCATCCGCGCGTTTTCCGCCGCCGCCAGAACCGCATCCCTTACGTTGTCCCGGGAAACAACATTGTTAAAACTGACCTGTTCCCGTTCGGTGCGATCTCCCAAAGAAACCAGCAGTTCCACCCTGTCGGGATTATGCCGCCCCATATCCACGGCTTTCAGCGCAAACACCCCTTTTTTAAGGATTGTGTTCAGCAGATCAAACCCATAGTCCCTGAACTCAGCGCGCTGCGGATTGGCAAAAAAAGCGTTTAACGTCTCAACGGTAAAATAAGCGGGATACTCGGCCTGAACCGCCAGACGCAGCGAAGCCGCGGACAATTCCCGTGTTACCAACGCGTCGGTAAAATCGCAAAATTCATTCCATGACGCAAGTATTTCATCGGTGGTAACGGATGAATACCGGAACACCGCGGGAACCAGAGATTCCTGCGCTTCCATACGCAGGCGCGTCGCCTCTTTATCAATATAGGAAAACGGATGTTCGGCGATAAGGTCCCGGTCCGCAACTTTGCCCACCTCAAAATCGCCGAAATCTCCCGGCTTTTCAGAATCCACATTGATGTTGGTAACGATAAAAAAAATGGCAATGATAAAAGAGCCCAGGCATACCATGCCGGGGGCAAGCCCCAAATGGAGGAGGTTGAACTTCTTAAGTTCATTGAGCAGGAATTTCAGAAGATTTCCGGCAAAGGAATTAGGAGTCTTTTTCATCATAGGCCTGTATTATCTTCTTTATGAGCGGGTTACGCACCACATCGGCGGTATGGAGAAAGGAAAAATGAATCCCTTCGACAGAGCGGAGGATTTCCACCGCGTGGAGCAGCCCGGATTCGCCGCGCCGGGGAAGGTCAATCTGGGTCGCGTCCCCGGCAATCACCGCCCGCGCCCTGGAACCGATTCGGGTGAGGAACATTTTCATCTGTTCTTTGGTGGTGTTCTGCGCCTCGTCAAGAATCACCGCGCAGTCATTGAGGCTGCGCCCCCGCATATAGGCAAGGGGGGCGATTTCAATCGTTCTGTTTTCTTCCATTCTGCGGATGACTTCGAAGGGAACCATGGATTCCATCGCGTCGTAGAGGGGCCGCAGATAGGGGTTTATTTTCTGGGCAAGGTCGCCGGGGAGGAACCCCAGGCTTTCACCCGCCTCCACTACCGGGCGGGTCAGCACCAGTTTTCGTAAATCTTTGGACAATACCAGCCTGAGCGCCTCGGCTACGGCCAGATAAGTCTTGCCGGTTCCGGCAGGTCCGACGCAAAAAGCAATGTCACAGGCCCTCATTCCCTGAATATAGGCCGCCTGCCCCTTGCTCCGCGGGTAAATACGGCGGAATCCGTGGGGAATTTGGATGACCGCGTCGTGAATAGCGTCGCTTTCGGCGGGAACAACGGTCCCCGCAAGCGCCTCAACATACTCAAGCGAAGGGGTTTCCCCCTCCCGGACAACCGAAATAAGGTTATCCATCATGGTTTTGAAGCGCCTGACCCCGGTTTCATCGGCTCCTTCCAGCCGTATTTCATTGCCGCGGGCGGCGATACGCCCCCCCAGGGAATCCTCCATGACTTTAAGGTTTCCGTCATTGGCTCCGCAGATTCCCGACAGCAACTCGCCTGAGTCAAGTACTATAGTTACGCTATCCTCCATTCAGGTTGAGTCTATAGCTGTATGGGCAAATCAGTCAAGTATGCAGCGCAGGGGAGCAAAAAAGCGGAGGTATCCAGGAAATAAGAATCAACCACGGAGGTCACGGAGTACCACGGAGTTTTCGTACGAAAATCTTTTATTTCTCCGTGAAACTCCGTGTACTCCGTGGTTGATTCTTCTCTTTTCTCTTTTTTTTGCAGCGTACTCGTCTTGCTAAAGTAAAGTGGTATTTACCGCATAGGCGCAGTCCTTGCCGGACAGCACATCGATCAGGTTTTGCACCGACAGCGATGCCATGGCGGCGGTGGCTTCGGCGGTGCGGGCCGCCGTGTGGGGGGTAAAGATAACATTGTCCAGGGTAAAAAGCGGCGAATTGTGGGGCGGCTCGGTTTCGTACACGTCAAGGGCAAGCCCGCCCAAATGGCCGGATTTGAGCAATTCGTAGGCGGCGGCTTCATCAAGCAGCCCGCCCCGCGCCGTATTGATCAGCAGCGCGCCTTTTTTCATCCTGCGCATAACATCAGCGGTAATAATATGCCGCGTTTCTGTTTCCAGGGGCAGGTGGAGGCTGAGAAAATCCGATGAGCTTACCATTTCGTCAAAATCAACCGGAATAATGCCGTTTGCCTGCGCGTAGCGCGGATCAATATGGGGACTACAGGCAAGAATCCGCATGGAAAATCCCGCCGCCCGCCGCGCCACCGCTTTGCCGACATAACCAAGCCCCAAGATGCCGATGGTTTTTTGGTACAGTTCAGTGCCAATGGAACGATCCCACTGCCCCTCGCGGGTCGTGCGGTCCAAAAGCGGCAGTTTACGGGCAAGGGAAAGTATAAAGCCGAAAGTAAGGTCAGCTACCGCCTGGGCGTTAACGCCGGGGGTATTGCACACGGTAATTCCTTTTTCGCTTGCCGCCGCCAGATCCACATTGTCAACGCCGGTTCCGTAACGGGAAATCACTTTTAACGCGCCCGCGCTTTCAATAACCTTTCCGGTAAACGAATCAAGCCCCGCGATACAGCCGACACAGCCGTCCAGCAGGGGGATAAGCTCATCCTCGGTCAGGGGCCGCTTTTCCGGGTTAAACACCAAAGTACCGGCAAAGGAACGCAGACGGTCCATGGCGGGGCCGCCGGTATCAGGCTTGAAGGAAGCCGGCGTTACGAGGATTTTCATAATAATATAGTAATGATAAAAAGCCTGAAATGCTATATGGTTAAGCTGTAGTCACTGAGGCTTTCGAAGCGCGGCAGACAGTTTTTTCACGCAGGATACCCTCATCGCTGTCAATAAATCTCTTTACCGGTACGCAAAACTTCCTTTACAAAGGGATTATCATTGCCCAATTCCGACAGGGGGAACGCATTGGGTTCTATGAGCAAATCCTTGTCATACTTTATTTTTAAATAGAAAAGCTCAGTAAGAATATCCAGAGTACGCCTGCGCTCAAAGGCTTGTGAAAAAAAGCAAATATCAACATCACTGTTTTCCCGCTGTGTTCCCTGAGCATATGAACCATATAAATACACCTTGTCAATGGGCATTGCTTTTTGTACATCGGCTATGTATTGCTGAACAATTGCTGTTACGGTTTCAATGTCTTGAGCCATGCAAATGCCTCCTTTGTTTCATTTAATATATTCTGGGCTTCTTCCCTGTTCACAGACATACTTAACCGTTCTTTATATTCCGGATACCGGTTATTAAGATAAAACGCGCTCAGTTTTGCAAACAATAGCCGCTTATTGTCATCTATGGGTTCAGCCAATTTATCCGCAAATTTTGTTATTAATGAATTAATATCATGTATCCATGGAACATTATCATCAATAAAAAGCAGATACAAACCTTTACACAATTTTTCAATAGCCTGTTGACACATAAAGACAACATAAAGCCAACGCCCGGCTGAAAACATAGCCTGAGCCGTTTCAAGATCATAGTGAGCAATGTCCTGCCAATATTCAAATTTTTCTTGTACATCCATATTATTCTTCCCTAGTCCACTGCCCCGCCGCCCTGTTTTTCGCCCTGCGGCGCGTCCACCAGCGAGGAAAGGTCGTTCCCGCCCTTAAACCGCAGTACGTTTACCATAAAAATGTTAAGTTTATTGACAATATTCGGCGGCAGTAAATTGCCGTCCACTTCCACCGACAGAATCGGGTAGTTGCGCTCCCGCGCCCAGGGGGTAAACAGGCCCTCGATAACCCGCCCGATAAGGCAGGCAAAGGGGCTGATGTTCACGATGCCGGAATAGCCCGCTTCCATCGCCGCCGCCGCCGAACCAGAAGATACGGCAATTTCGGAATTCAGTTCCAGATTCACAAAATGTTCCTGGGTGTACTCCATAATGTCGTGCATATCGTGGGGCGTTTCGGGGATAAGGCCCGTGGGCAGCAGAATTGAAAGCACCTTTTTTTCGATATGGTGTTTCCACCATTCCTCAAGCTTCAGTTTTTTCAGGTCTTTCCAGGGTTGGGAAAAGAGCCGCGTGCCGGGCTTGCGCAGTTTAATCAACTTGTTCAGGGCGTATTCCCGCACAAAGTCCAGATAATGAATCCATTCGGAAATGCCCGCCACTTTGACCACAATGCCCCGCTCGCTCATCAAGTCCGTCAACTCGCCCACGGCAAAATCATCGCGGCGCACATAAATTTCGCCGACAATCAGCACCCGCGGGCAATCGGCTACCTTACGCTTTAAGGGAATTTTTTTAACATCATTCGCGACGTGTTTGAGTTCCTTCCACAAATTTTTGGGGTTATGCTCGACAGCGTGCATGACCCTGCGCCATGAATGTTCAAAATCCGCCTGGGCTTTTACCGGATCGGCGGCGCAGGCTTTCAGGCTGCATTGAATGTCCTTGAGGTAATCGGACAGCACCAGGCCTTTCCACATCTCCTGGGCAAAACTGGAACCCAGTTCATTGTAGGAATTATCCGCTGATAATATAAAAACCACCACATTCTCAAGCTGTAAATCACGGAACAGGTTTTCGTAAAAGACATAATACTGGCCGGTGCGGCAGGGGCCGGTCGTGATCGGCACAAAGAGCAGGTACAGTTCATCCTTACGGTACTTTTCGCTGAAGAAGAATTCCAGCGCGCTGCCCAAAACCAAATGACTGGGAACACATTCTTTCCCCGACGCGTGAGCGCGGGCAATTTGAATCGTTTTGGCAGTCGCCACCGGCATGGCTTCCGCGCTGATCCCCAAACTCCGCACCGCCGCACCCATGTACTCGGTGGAAATCGCCCCCATGTTGGAAAGCAAAACTTTCACCCGCTTATTGCCCGCAATGGGAACCTTCTCGCCGGTTTTTACATTGTCTATCCGTAAATCAAATCCGCCCGAATCCTTCTTCTCGCTGATAAAACGCCAGCCGTTATCGTAACGCTCCGCTTCCAGTTCGTTTTTCTTCGCGCGGTAACCGTCAATAATGTCAAGGAACGCTTCAACCCGCGTATCCACCCCCGCGTCGGCTGAATGGGAATCCAGTTCCAGCACGAGGAAGGGCTTCTGTCCCATCACCCATTTGACATAATGCAAAATAAACGAATCCGGCGCGCAGGAAAAGTTGCTAATAAATGTAAGATAAATATTGTCTTCTTTTTTGAGGAGGTTCGCCGCCTTCACGTCCTGCTGGCCGTAGTACCAGTACATATTGGGAAAAATTTCCTCATCGTGGAACGGCAGAATATCAAAGGGAACGATTGAATAACCCCGCGTGGTAAATTTGCGGGGAATGCCCATGTTCGCTTCCGGCGTAAAGGCGTTGTAGGGCCGTCCCAGCGTGGCGATAACCGGACGGTCGGATTTGCGGGCATCTTCCAGCGCTTGATGGCCCATCTTATGCACCGCGTCAAAATACGCCTGCTGTTTGGACATGGCGGTCGTAAAGGCGGCCTTCGTTTCCGCCTCGCCGATGCCCAGCCGTTTCGTCATTTCGCAAAACAATTCCAGCGCCTTGCCGTCGCCGAATTTAAAACTCACCACCAGCGGCAGCCAGCGTTTCTTGTCAATATCGGGGAACGCCTTCTCGATATAATATGGCAAACTCTGCGTTATGGGACAAAAGTTCGCGTGGACATTTTCCTCGTAACTCGGCATATCCCGGAAATGGGGCAGAAACACATAATCAGCCCCCTTGTCCAGACAGTCCTGCACCGCGCCGTGGGCGATCTCCGCCGGAAAACAGTAGGTCGATTCCGCGCGGGCGACACCGGCGTGGGCAACCTCGGTCGAGAGAAAAGTCTTGATGCCCAGTTCGTGAAAAAACCAACTGTACAGGGGATACAGCGTATGCACGGAAAACGCGCGGGGAATGCCGACGATAAAATTTCTTTTTTTATCCTCTCGCAAAGGCGCGTCGTACCTTTGGTACGCGGCGCGAAGGTTACTATCAGAATTCAAATCCGTCTCATCTCTCTGCGCCTCTGCGCCTCTGCGAGAGTTATCTTCCGGTAACACCGGCGCCGCGAATTCCTCAAACAACATCTTCTGCCGCTTCTCAACATAATCAAATACCGGCACATCTTTGACGTGCTTGCGCATATTGGTGTATTTGTTACAACGCCCACCGAACATATACTTGTGTTCGTTGACATTTAACACTTGAATCGGACAGCGGTTCTCACACGCGTTACAGGTAAATACCCGTTCATAACCAATCTCGCGGTTAATAATATCGTCAATAATGACGCTCTGCTCTTCAAGCAAACCGTCGGCGTGTTTACGCCGCGCCAGTAACGCCACGCCGAAACAGCCCATCAGCTCAGGCGAAGGCGGCACGAGAATTTCCTTATTGAGCAGCATGGCGAAGGCAAGGGGAACCGCCGGATTTTTGGCGACGCCGCCCTGCAAAAATATTTTCCCGCCGATGGTACGGTTGCCCACCACGCGGTTCAGGTAATTCGCCACAATGGAACAGACGATCCCCGCGGTGATATTTTCCCTGCCCGCCCCCTGCTGTACCGCCTTGCGAATATCGCTGTTGATAAACGCCGAACAATGCTCGCCGAATTTGCAGGGCGCGCCCGCTTCCAGCGCGATGGGGCCGATGTCTTTGGCGCTGTGTATCGAAAGATCGCCGGAAGCGGATTCTTCCAGAAAGGAGCCGGTTCCCGCGGAACAGGCCTCGTTCATCGCGTAATCAATCGGCACGCCGTTTTTCAACAGCACATACTTCGCGTCCTGTCCGCCGATCTCAAAAATAGTTTCAACTTCTTTGTCAAAATAGGTAGTCCCCACCGAATGGGCAATAATTTCGTTATACACGCCCGGCGTTTCCAGAAACACGCCGAGAATCTCGCGGCTGGAACCGGTCGTGGACACGAGCCGTATGTCGATTTTTTTGCCACCGGTATCGGCGACAACTTTTTCCTGAATAATCGCCAGACACTCTTTGAGGGCCTTCACCGGATCGCCGTGGGTACGCCCGTAATGGCTGGCGACAATTTCATAGGTTTCCATGTCAACGAGGCAAGCCTTGGTAGTGGTAGAACCGCCGTCAACGCCGAGAATGTAGGGGCGGTCGGCGCGCACTTTACCGTTCGCTTTTTCAAAAAACTTTACCTTGTTTTTCCAGTCCTTTAACGCGCCCAAAACGCCGAAGCGAATCTCGTTGGTTTTAAGCAGTTTATCCGCCGCGGGCAAACGGCTTCCCGATTGGGGCGCCAAAACCGCCGCGCCCAAAGCCTCGAACACCGGCGCGGTTTCGGGAATGATAAATTCAATCTGCGGGGCCTTCTCGCGGATAAAGCGGATAATGTGCCGGTTCAGGGTAATCCCGCCGGTCAGCACTACTCTCCCCTCGGTCACCTTGGCACGCTTCAAAAAGTCGATAACCTTCACCGCCATCACGTCGGAAAGGGACAGCACAATGTCGTCTTTGGTCGCTTCCCGCTTGTTCAGCCGGTGGGTACAGTCGCTTTTCATAAACACCGAACAGCGGGTAGACAGGGCGTGAACTTTGGCGGTGTCAGGCACTTTGTCGATGTCATCGAGGGTCATGTCCATGCGCGCAAGCTGCTGCTTCAGGAATTCGCCCGTGCCGCTGGCGCACTTATTACCGGAAAAGTTATTGATGATTTTGCCGTTTGAATCCAGCGAATAGACGATAAGGTCTTCGCCGCCCATGCTGACCACCGCGTCGGCTTTAAGGCCCAGACTATGCAGGGCGGCCTCCACGCAGAGCGGCTCCAGCGTCCCGGCCACGTCAAACATAAAGCGGCCTTCATTGCCGGTAACCAGAGCGGGAATCCCCGAGGGAATGTTCCCCGCGGCCAGGAGTTTGCGTACCGCCGCGGCAAAATCCCCCTCATGGGGAACCGAGGCGCTCCATACCGCCTTGCCAACAGCATTGCCGTTATATTCAAAAAGAGCCATTTTCAGGCTGGTTGAGCCGATATTGATTCCCAGTGACTGCATAGTACCTCTTTGGATGTTTTTGTTATTGTAGCAAGACTGGGCGTTTGGTTCAATATGTATGAATGGCCATTGCAAAAGGGCTAAAAATACACCATGAGCGATATAATATCTGCTATTTGGCGTTTTTCTATTAAGAAAGGGGGACAACTTCCCAAAAGCCATGAAAAGCGGTATAGTATAAGTATGAAAAATCCTATAAAACAGACTAGTCTTAAGGAAGATGCGGGAAAAGTATTGGTTGATATTGGCAAACTGATATAAAGAAGGTGTAGATTCTATGGCAGAGGCGATTGTATTATTAGGCGGTGCGTTAATGTTCGGTATTCTCATTTTTACCACGGCTCAAATTGTGTCCTGGCGTGAAAACCACTACAATAAACAAGAACAAATACAGCATTAATACGCTTTATTGGGGGGTATGGTAAAGTAACCGCCTATCGGCGGTATTAAAAACCGCAAAATTCCTATCAATTAGGCATTGCGCCTAACGCTTTTTTCGTAGCCCGATCCGCCAATAGGCGGCGTACAGTTACCGTCCTGTTAAGCGCTGGTTTTTCATTTTTCATTTACTTGTTTTATTATTTCTATTATACTTTTTTCCTTTTTTCTTATATCATTAGTCCATGCTAATGTTATATTTTTTAATTTAAGCAATTTAATTAATTCAGAAATTGTATTTTCATCACTATTAACAAAAATATATAATTTACGTAATGTTTTTTCTTGAGGTTCATTGTTTGGCGGTAATCTTATAATTCCAAATAAAATAGTTTTATCATTTTCGTTTAAAATATTAGGTATTTTTTTATTTATATTCGGCCATATTTCTCTTAATTTTTTTATTTTATTATTTAAAGAAAGCTCATTAGGTATTAAATTATTTAAGTTGTTCAGAAAAAACATAAAATCAAAAGTATTATCATTCTTATTTAAGTCAAGTTCGTTAATTATTTGTGTTTTTTTTATTTCGTTTATATATATTTTAAATACGCCCTTTTTATGATTTCCATAAAGCTTAAACTTAATTAATGTATTAGTTCTTCTAAGAAATAAAAATAATATATCCATTGATTCAGTATCATCATTAGAAAAAAACATTAAAAAATTGAATATGCCTCTTCCTTGTTTTATCTCAAATACAATTGTCGTTTCTTTTCTTTCTAAAGATTCATTATATATCTTACTTATTCCATTAAGATTAAATTCTAAATTTTCCATGTTATATTATAACATTTTATTCCTCTTATGTCAATATTAATATTTTGAAAAACTTGCGCCTAACGTTCCGGCTGTTTGCGAAGTTGGCGGCGGCATAAAAGGGCTTTGCGAAGCAAAGACCGCCGCCGCCAATTTGCCGGAATGAGGCGTGGGAGCCTGCGGACTTTAGTCCGAGGCGACCTAGCCGAATGGAGGCCGAGGCGCTTCTGCGCC
>Ga0268262_10004520_pt1 | contig 14336 bp, 7 predicted proteins | sample TergutNc150P3_FD_190354 | JGI IMG/M metagenome (GOLD analysis project Ga0268262, IMG submission 190354) | Nasutitermes corniger P3 segment gut microbial community from laboratory colony in Florida, USA - Nc150 P3 (SPAdes) (version 2) | ecosystem: Host-associated > Arthropoda: Insects > Digestive... | reverse complement strand
AATATGTTCCTCATGTTTTTCACCTTGAGGATCCTGAGCGCAGGGCTTACCGTTGCGAATACTGCGACGAGATACGTTATGCCGGGGATTTTAGGTAGCGTATTTTAAGGCCGCTAATGACACTTATAATAAAAATTGAAGCATGGCTCATTTCCGTGCCATATTAGTCTATGAAAAGCCTTAAAAAAGGGCTAAAATCATTATTGGAGAAGAAAAGTGGCTAAAACAACAATACCGGTTCCCAGGGGCATTACTTTCGAAGATGTTTGGGCGAGCTTGAAGGAGCTCGCCGAAGAGCATAAAAAAACCGAACGTGTGGTAAAACAAACCAGCAGGCAAATTGGCGGATTACACCGCAGGTTTGGGGAATTGGCCGAACACATGGTTGCCCCAGGTATTGTCAAACGCTTCAACGAATTGGGGTATCATTTTCACAGCGTATCGCCAGGTGGTCAAAGAATCTTGGACGAAAACGGGAAAGTAAAAACCGAAGTGGATTTACTTCTGGAAAATGACGAGTATGTAGTTGCGATAGAGGTAAAGACCAGACCTGTGGAACGGGACGTTGAACATCACACGAGGCGGCTGGAAATACTGCGGGAACACAGGAACAAACATCATGACTCCAGGATAATACTAGGCGCTATAGCCGGGGCAATATTCCCACAAGAGGTGAAGAAATTGTCACTTGATGCCGGGCTGTATGTACTGGAACAGTCAGGGGACACCATGAAGATAGACGTACCGGAGGGCTTTGTTCCAAGGGAGTGGTGATTGGCGCTTTATGATACCCCTGTTTGTCTTCTGCCGAACAGAACTAAGTGACCGTACTGTTAGTCAATTTTTTCAAAATAATTCTCCGCTTTGTATAGCTTAGAATCCTCGTAAATATCTTTTAGGCCAATAGACTTTTCCTTTACACCATTGATTTTTTTATCGATTCCCCCATTCACTATAAGATGTCTTTCTTCCGCGATGTTAAAATGGTCTGAGCGGTCATTGTAGTCGTCTTTGAGGTAGCACATGGTATCTATCATATTATGATAAGCTCTGCCTTCTTTGTGCATTTCCAAACATTTATAGTAATGCGATAACGCCCGTTGGTTCTCACGATAACCGGATAACTGTTCTCTCCATTCTTCATCAAGATACTGTTTTAAATACTCTTCTATGTGTGGGTGCTTGTTTATTTCCGGGTTTTCTTTTTTATCTCTTTCATACGCTTCATATTGCCTTATCCAAAAAGAAAGGTGTTCATGTACTGAACCAATATAGCTGTGGGGAAAAAGATATGTTTCGTCCATTGTTTCTACCAATTGGGCAATGTCTATTAAACAATAAATTGATTCGGCGATGAGGTTTTCAAATATTTGGATAATATCAAAATTCTCCACAAAAATTTCTTTTGCAACACCTTTACAATTATCGTTTTCAAATATTCTTTTATAATCTTCATTTTGCAAGGTAAAATCTTTTTTTCGTGTGTCTCTTTTTAATTTTGCTTTTTCAAGTATTTTTTGATATGCCTCATAATTAACTTTAGATTTCAATCGTAGGCGATAAATACGTGCCACAATGCTGTAGTTAATTTTATACGGTGAAGTGATGCGAAGACGATAATAGTTCTTTAATGTTTCGGTTGATAAATCTGATTTCAGTTTTAAATCTTTTACCAAAATCCGTATTCTGGTAATTTCAGTGTCTACCAAGATATTTTGTAGGGGTATTATATCTTCATTCTTTATCGTAGCTTTATCGAAATCTTTTTTACGTTTGTTTACTTCAAGTAGATTCAAATCGTCATTGGCGTAATATAAATAATGGATGGCTTGTTCGCTTAATCGCTCGATATAATCCTCGTTATAAATTTTATAATCCTTGAATAGGCAGAGCATTTTATAAATTTGGTAAGAAGAACGTTTATATAGGTTGACTTTGCGATATGCTACTGATGATATAGCGTACATTGCAAATGCAATGTCTATTTTTGCAAAAATTATATTTGTTTTCGTTAAATCATTAAGATGATCCAAAATAGCCTTTCTGTTCTTTTCTTCTGATTCAGAATCCATATAGTTAATATATTTTTGCAGGATAATTTCCAAGTCATTAGGCTGTTCCGCATTATCACAAGAAAAAAATACGTTACCCCAGTCAGAAAGTATCCTTGCCAATATCGTATAATATTTCATATTGTTGCTTTCCTTGAGTTGTTCAACACATGCAGATAGCAATTGTATCATAGTGTTTTTATCAGGTTTATCTAAATCCGGTCTGTTTAACAGAATAGAAATTGCTTTGAGATAATAATTGCAAGCCGCACAAGAAGAATTTTTTGTATTTTCTTCGCATTTCAAATCTATTAAATCAGAGTTTTTGTAATACAAAATATCTGCCACTCGCGAGTAAAATTCTGCTTTAAGGAGTTTTACCCCTTCGTAGTCTTTATTAAGTGTTAATACTAGAAGTTCGAATTTATCAATCAATTGTTCTAAATGGTTACGTTTAATGCCACCCATATGACTTTGTTCTAGTATTTGAAGTTTAGCAATAAAGGGCAAATAAAGCATTTTTAACCCTTCATATGTTACTTCACCAAAATACATATTGTAGGTTTCTTTAGTATTCCATTTCTTAATAATTTGTTCACATAGTTCGCCATAGGTCAGGTAAGCAAAGTCATATTGCTTCCGTTTTTCGTAAATAATCCCCAATCTGAGCATATTGCGTACATATACATAAAGTTCCTCGATTGTCATTTCTTCCTTCTTTTCATTTTTTCCATCTTCTTCTTCTTTACTATCATTTTTTCGCCTTATTTCACGAAGCGCTTGTACAGCCTTTTTATAGTATGTCTCTGCTTCTTCCAGTTCATCATCGTAGTAATGCAAATCGCCCAACACTCCCTGTAATGATGAAATTGCGTCTATAAATACAGAAGTCTTTTGTTTCTTTTTGTATTCTTTCTCCGTCCCTTTCAACAGGTCTTGATAATGCTTTTTCAAGGGCAACATTTCGTCAAGCGAGAAGCTGAAGAGAGCCGAGAACACTTCGTCAGTTTTTGCCATAGCGAAAATTTCATTGGCAATTAATCCGTCAAATTTGTAGTCTGAGAGGCTGAAATTTGATTTGTTGATATGTACCTGCGCCAAATAATTGAGTAAATCTACGGCAACGGATTTCAGTTCCGGCGAACGGTTTACTTCCAGCATTTCAGGCGACATATCCAGATGTTTCCATGAAAAGGAATGTTTGTGAAATTTGAAAAGGAAATCAACAAATCGCAAGGACGACACCAACAATTTGTCACTAAGCTCTTTAATATTGCTTTCCGCAAGGCGATAAAAAATTGGCGTTATCAGGTACGCGATAATGCCCAGCGTATATTGTTTGTAATAGTTAAAGGATAAAAAGTGCCGTGAATTATGATAGTGTTGTACGAACAGTGTGTTTTTCTTATTTTCGCCACTTTCAATATGAATATCAACGAACGACTCGAAGAGTTGCATCATTTTCTTGGGTGCGCCTTTGCTTAAATGTGCAAGATATATAATAAATTGCTGTAATACGGCGATCACTTTTTGTATTTCTTCTTGTTGTGTATCTTCATAGAATATTTCATTTTTCAAATACTTCTGATAACTATTTAAATTATAGGATTCTACAGGATAATCATAAGGAATAAGTCTACGGCAAACAAATTCTTCGGGTAATGATGCTATGCTGGATTCCTGTGGTATTAATTTTTTACCCGTATGGTGATCGGTAAGAAAGCTTGGAACAAGGACAACAACATTGAAAATACTGCCGATATAATTGTTCCTTTCCGATACATCAGCCAAGTGAATGTCGAACATTTCACGTCCAGCAATAAAGATGAATTTTGCCTTAGTGGTAGAAAGAAAATACTTCATATTAGATAAAATTCTTAATATTTCCGTTTGCCTTTCACGCGTAGCGTGGATAGAAAACAATGAGGCTTTAGTTTGCGGGTTTTCTTTATCCAGACTGGAATCACCTGGCTCCACCTTGTCCAATTCATCGAACACAATAACAACGTTGGGACGGCACATAATAATGGGTATTCGCTGTATATAGGTTAAAATATCCTGCAATTCTTTTTCGATTTCTCGCGCATCGGCTATGTTGCGTGTTTTTTTTATTTTTGCTCCAATTCCTGCAACATCACTTTCTTTTCCTATTCGTATTGAATTTTCACGCTCAGTACTATGCGTGATGTCGCTATTCAGCTTCTTCAATCGTTGCTTTATTATTTGGTGTGTAACAAAGAAATGAGTAATCAAATTACAACCAAATAGTAGTTTACAGAATAGATACATTAAGAGAAATAATAAGCAAGATAGATAGTTTATCGGAGATAAATCATTACTAAAGTCCATTTTTCCCCACCAAAAAAATTGTGGAGCTTTTTTAACTATTTTTGTTATTTCAAAAACAAGTTGGTCAAGGGCAAGTAAAATATTACTTACTTTGCCCAGTTTAATATATTCCCTATTGAAAATACCATCTAAAGGTGCTTGAGAACTAGCTTTATACAGATCATTAACTTTAATTAATTTACTATAAAACTCCTGTTCTTCTAAAATGGGAGTAAACAAATAGGCAAAAAGAATAAGAATCCCAAATACTAAAACGCGCCGTGGCAACATTCTTCTAAAAGAACGGCGGAATTTATTGTATTCAGTACTTAACGTACGCGCTATCAACCGTAAAATGTCTTTTTCGTCATTTAGTTTATGACCAAAGTTTATCCTTAAATACAAGCGATTATGGTTTTTTATGTAATTACTAAAACCTTTTATTATTGAATCAAGGAATGTTATTTGAATAATACATTTGAATTTAAATTGAAAGCCTTTTTTTAAGTATATACAGCAAAAACCGCAAACAAGAATAAATTCCAAAATAAAAGGAATGCTCATTATCAATAACGTACATGCACTAAAAGGGCTAATATAATTATTACACAATGGTAGAAATAATAACAATAAAGATGATAATTTAGCTGGGACAGCTATCCACTTCATAAAACCATTATTTTCAATATGAGCAATGCTTTTTTCTGAAAATTTATCCTTTTTATATTTTCGATAATATTCACGTAACTTATCTCTTATATATCTCTGAAACATAAAGGCAAATACAAAAAACAAATAAAAAACAAATGCTTTTGTTGAAGTAATACTATTTTCTTCGACAAATTTAATAAATGGGAACGAACCGCTTAATTGAACTTTTGAAGAAATTTGCGTATAACAAACAACAAATATTATTTTTAGCAAGTATTGCGTTTTTTCGATGGGAATGTATGGGTTTATTAAATAACTTAATTCTTTAAAGGCAGAAATAATGCAATTAAAAAACCTCGCAAGAACTCCATGTGTTTGTTTTGGAAATCTAAGTCTATAACTATTAGAAAGACATAGTGTAATGAATGAAAGAACAAAAAGAGTAGGACATATAACCTGTATTATATTGGCTAATTGATAAAATACTTGCAGGCAAAACTGAGTTCCGGCAACAGCCAACAAAAGAAAAATCACATATCTCAAATTCTCGAATAAATTAGACTTAGCTTTTAAAGAAGTCTCATTGATTACCCAACTGACTAAACTTGTTTTTCCTACACCCCGATTTCCAGCGATTAAATAAACACCGGGTTCATCGGGAGAATCCTCTATTACTTTCTTTAATTTTTCCCGTATTCGTTCACGACCAATAAAAGCATGGGGAGAGTCACCGGACGATGAATGACTGAAGCTATAGTGCGGAAGCTCAATGCGGATTTTCTTTATTTTTGAATTAAGAATATCAGGCGGTCTCACAAGTAGGTCTCCATAAGGTTATGTTTGCCAATACAAAAATCGCAATTCAACTTTGTAAATATTATTATCATCACATAATATTTCATTTTTCTTGACTATTCCCTGTCTACTCTTAATTGATTCCTAAAAGTAGAGCAAACATTTTTTCTAAAAGCTCTTTTAATGCCTGCACATTTTTTTCTGAATCAGGTTTTATAGCTTTTGCTACTATTAGACACGCTTCGCCCACCACTTCTATTTCATTTAGTTTAAGAAGGGTCTCTTTACGATTTGCTTCGTTCTTCACTTCTTCTTTATACATTTTAAGAAGAGTTTCTTTATACTTAGAAGATCCACATAACTTCTTATTTATAAAGCAAAAAACTACAAGTAAAAATATTAATAAAACTATTAATGGAATTGTGAGGGCGAAAATTAATGCACAGCCCTTATTACCAAGATTCTCACCGCATAATAATAAAAGGGTAGCAATGCTACAATACAAAACACCAAATAAACCAATAATCACTAACAAACCCTTTATAAATGCTTTTACTGCCTTTGAATTAAGAATATCCTGAATTTCCATAAACAATCACTCCTTTTCTTTTTTATCCCGCCAAACCCCTGAGAACTCGGAGTTTGGCGGGTTCGCGTCACCTATTGGCGCAATTTAGTTTGATAACGCAATGCGCGCAATCTTGCAAGAGCGTTACTTTGAATATACACATCTTCATGGTTTAGTACGCACAATGACAACATCTTCTTCTTTGTAGCCAGAAGCCCAACCACTTTTATTATTAGTTTCTATATGGAAAGAGTAACTTGTGTTTGGTTCCAGCCCTGTACAAGTAAATGACGTGCCTGTTGTATTTCCAACATTCATAAAATAAGTGGACGACATGAAGTAGTAACCTTGAAGTATAGAATATAAGACGGCACCAGGAACTGGTGACCAACTTAAGGTGATACTGTTCGATGTCACTGCAGATACAGTTATATTAGTAACACAAGCGGTTACAGTTGTATCAGAAACTGGTAAAGATTGAGGCCCTTCTCCGTAACTATTGTAAGCGGAAACTTTCCAATAGTAAGTTGTATTATGAGGTAAATTTTTATCATAATAAACACCATAAACACCAGAAATTTCTCCTTCTCCTACTCGAGTGTAAATACCGGAAGCGCTTGTGCTACGGTACACATAGTACCCTGTGGCTGTGGTAGAAACTGAAAATTCTATACTCATACCAGTGGGAGGAAGAAGTGCCCTCTCCGCATATGGGTAGGTGCCTGATATTACTGGAGCAGGAAGTCCACCTAAAGTTGTCGCCGAAGTATACGAGGACTGTGAGCTTTCGCCGGCGCTGTTGGACGCGGACGCTTTGTAATAGTAGGTCGTGTTCGCGGCCAGCCCTGTATCCGTATACGAGGTGGTCGTCGTGTCTCCTACTTTACTATAAGTTCCGGAAGAGTTTGAGCTTCGGTACACCTTGTACCCCGTAGCACCTGTAACGGACGCCCAGCTAACCGTGATACTGCTCGATGACTCTGCCGACGCTGAAACGTTTGTTGGAGTAACAGGTATTGATACTGATGCGGTTTTCACCGAAACAGAGGAAGACTTGGCACTTTCTCCGGCACTGTGGTAGGCGGAAACCTTGTAGTAGTAGGTCGTGTTTGCGGTCAGCCCTGTATCCGTATACGAAGTGGTCGTTACATCTCCCACGTTACTGTCATATACAGAAGAGCTTGAGCTTCGGTACACTTTGTACCCTGTAGCCCCAGGGACCGCATTCCAGCTTACTTTGATGCTACTTGATGACTCCGCAGTCGCGGTTATGCCGGTTGGGGTAGCGATAGTTCCGCTTGGTTTTGCAGAAACGGACGAAGACTGGGCGCTTTCCCCGGCGCTGTTGTAGGCGGATACCTTGTAATAATAAGTCGTGCCTGCGGTCAGCTCGGTATTTGTATATGACGTTGTTGTTACATCTCCCACCCTGTTGTAATATCCAGAAGATTGGCCGCTACGGTACACCTTGTAACCCGTGGCCCCGGTAACGGACGACCAGCTAACTTTAATATTGTTTGATGCCTCCTCTGCCGATGCGCTTACGTCTGTCGGGGTAGCAGGTATTGATACTGATGCAGAAGTTTTCGCCGAAACGGACGAAGACTGTGAACTTTCCCCCGCGCTGTTGGACGCGGAAACCTTGTAGTAGTAGGTCGTGTTCGCGGTCAGCCCCGTGTCCGTATACGAGGTGGTCGTCGCGTCTCCCGCTTTGCTGTAAGTGCCGGAAGAGCTTGAGCTTCGGTACACCTTGTAACCCGTGGCTCCGGTGACAGAAGACCAGCTAACCGTGATACTGGTTGACGATGCCGCTTCTGCCGATACGTCTGTCGGGGTTGAAGGTATGGATTCGCTTGTTTTAGCCGAAACGGACGACGACTGGGCGCTTTCCCCGGCGCTGTTGGATGCGGAAACCTTGTAGTAGTAGGTCGTGTTTGCGGCCAGCCCCGTGTCCGTATACGAGGTGGTCGTTACATCCCCCACACTGCTGTAGGTTCCCGAAGAGCTTGAGCTTCGGTACACCTTGTACTCCGCGGCCCCGGTAGAAGAAGACCAGCTAACCTTGATGCTGGTTGACGATGCCGCTTCTGCCGATACGCCTGTTGGGGTATCAGGTTTTGATACTGATGCGGAAGTTTTTGCCGAAACGGACGAAGACTGGGCGCTCTCCCCGGTGCTGTTGTAGGCGGATACCTTGTAATAATAAGTCGTGCCTGCGGTCAGTCCGGTATTTGTATATGACGTTGTTGTTACAACACCCACACTGCTATAAGTCCCGGAAGAGCTTGAGCTTCGGTACACCTTGTAACCCGTAGCCCCGGTGACGGATGACCAGCTAACCGTGATGCTGGTTGAAGACTCCGCTTCTGCCGATACGTCTGTCGGGGTTGCGGGTATAGCCAATGTGATAGTGATATTACTGCTGGCCGTCTTGTTGCCATCAATAGTGGTAACGGTGATAGTCGCCGATCCGGCGGCAACAGCGGTAACTGTGCCGTCTGATACCGTGGCTACTCTGGAATTACTGCTGTACCATGTTACGTTCTGGTTTGTCGCATTTGAAGGTAGTATTGCCGCGGTGAGGTCTTCAATGCCGCCCACATTAAGGCTGATGGATGATTTGTTGAGGGATACTCCGGTAACGGGGACGTTTTCGGCAGCAACGGTAACGGTACAAGAGGCTGTTTTGCCGCCTTCAACGCTGGTTACGGTGATAGTTGCCGTTCCCTTAGCAATAGCGGTAACTTTCCCGCTTGTGGATACGGTGGCTACGGCGCTGTTGCTGCTCCGCCATGTTACGTTCTGGTTGGTTGCGTTGGATGGAGTTATTGTCGCATTTAGGGTTTCAGTGTTGCCTACGAGAATGTAGGTGGATGACTTTAAGGAAACGCCGGTTACGGCGACGCTGGTAGGTCCGCTGGGTGTACTGGGGTTGCCGCTTTCGCCTGTATCTGTCGTGCCGTTACTGCAAGCCGCCAGGGAAAACGTGATTACTGCTACGAGGGCGATGATCAAGAGGGGAATCGCGTATCGTTGATACGACATGCTACACACTCGGTTAAGGTTCCTAAAAGCCTTGCAAAACTTCATCTTAATGCCTCCAAACTTTTCAATTTTTTGCCAAACATTAATTAACTCAAATTACGGCTTAGCTTTTCAAGAAACTGCCAATAATCCCAAGCCTTCGTTTTTAATCTTACGATCCGCCTATTAACCTCGGTCATTCCTCATTGTTTCGCCTAACGATACCAAATGTAACGCAGACTTCTTGAGAAACACTACGTAAAAATGATGACTGACTGATTGTGTTCTTTAGATGCCATTGAATTACCAAGCTGTTACCGAAACAAACTCAGAAAGGTCACTTTCTGCATAACAACCTAAACCGGATGATAGATGTGATTCAGGTGTTCCGGTGGTGTAATGAGATACCTTGTAATAGTAGGTCGTGTTTTCGGTCAGCCCAGTGTCCATATAACTACTACCTGTCGTATCTCCAACAATGCTATAAGGCCCGGAAGAACTTAAGCTACGGTACACCTTGAACTTCCTATTCTCCCCCCAAGCCGTTGGTCCTATCGTTTCCCAAGAAACTTCGATCCGTCCTTGACCATGAATATGTGCCTCATTCTGCGCGTGCGCTTCTACGTAATAAGGAGCCTTATGACCAGATACAGCATAACGAGAACGTGATTGGGGGCTTTCCCCGTCGTTGTTGTAGGCTGATACTGTATATTGGTATGGATAACCTAAATTCACCAATTCCGTATCTGTATATGACGTTGTTGTTACATCGCCCACATTGATGAAAGGCTCAGTATATGAGTCGGTTCGGTACACCTTGTATCCCGTGGCCCCGGCAACAGAAGACCAATTAATAGTGGTACTGTAAGGTACCCCAGACGTGCTTACTATTGTTGGAGTAGCAGGTATTGATATTGGTGAAGTTTTCGCCGAAACAGACGAAGAAGACTGGGCACTTTCCCCGGCGCTGTTGTAGGCGGAAACCTTGTAGTAATAAGTCGTGTTTGCGGCCAGCCCCGTGTCCTTATACGACGTGGTTGTTACATCTCCCACACTGCTGTAAGTTCCGGAAGAGCTTGAGCTTCTGTATACATTGTACCCCGTGGCCCCAGTAGAGGAAGACCAGCTAACTTTAATACTACTTGATGACTCCGCCGATGCGCTTACGCCTGTTGGAGTAGCAGGTATTGATATGGATGCGGAAGTTTTTGCTGAGACGGACGAAGACTGTGAGCTTTCCCCGGCGCTGTTGGACGCAGAAACCTTGTAGTAGTAGGTCGTGTTCGCGGTCAGCCCTGTATCCGTGTACGAAGTGGTTGTTGCGTCTCCCGCTTTGCTGTAAGTCCCGGAAGAGCTTGAGCTTCGGTACACTTTGTACCCCGTGGCCCCGGTGACGGATGACCAGCTAACTTTGATGCTGCTCGATGACTCCGCCGTTGCTGAAACGCTGGATGGAGTAGCAGGTATGGATACGCTTGTTTTAGCCGAGACGGACGAAGACTGCGAGCTTTCCCCTGCGCTGTTGGACGCAGAAACCTTATAATAGTAGGTCGTGTTCGCGGTCAGCCCTGTATCCGTGTACGAAGTGGTTGTTGCGTCTCCCGCTTTGCTGTAAGTCCCGGAAGAGCTTGTGCTCCGGTATACCTTGTACCCCGTGGCTCCGGTAACGGATGACCAGCTAACCGTAATACTGCTTGACGATGTAGCTTCTGCCGTTACGCCTGTTGGAGTTGAAGGTATGGATTCTGTTTTCGCCGAAACTGGCGAAGACAGGGCGCTTTCCCCGGCGCTGTTGGAGGCGGAAACCTTGTAGTAGTAGGTCGTGTTTGCGGTCAGCCCACTATCACCATATCCTCCTGAGTTTATTATGTTGAACACATTGCTGTAAGTTCCGGACGAGCTTGAGCTACGATACACCGAGTAGTAGGTCGCCCCGGTAACGGATGACCAGCTAACCCAAATGTGGCTTGACGATGTAGCTTCTGCCGTTACGCCTGTTGGAGTTTCAGGTATGGATTCTGCTTTCGCTGAAACAGACGAAGACTGGGCGCTTTCCCCGGCGCTGTTGGATGCGGAAACCTTGTAATAGTAGGTCGTGTTTACGGTCAGCCCTGTATCCGTATACGAGGTGGTTGTTGCATCCCCCACTTTGCTGTAAGTCCCGGAAGAGCTTGAGCTTCTGTATACCTTGTACCCCGTGGCCCCGGTAACGGACGACCAGCTAACCGTTACGCTGGTTGAAGACACCGCCGACACCCAAACGGATGGGACAGCAGGTATTGATTCGCTTGTTTTTGCCGAAACGGACGAAGACTGCGAGCTTTCCCCGACGCTGTTGGACGCGGAAACCTTATAGTAGTAGGTTGTGTTTGCGGTCAGTCCCGTGTCCGTATACGAGGCGGTTGTTGCATCCCCCGCTTTGCTGTAAGTCCCGGAAGCGCTTGTGCTCCGGTACACCTTGTACCCCGTGGCCCCGGTAACGGACGACCAGCTAACCGTTACGCTGGTTGCTGACGCCGCCGATGCGGTTACGCCTGTCGGAGTAGCGGGTATAGCCAATGTGATAGTAACACTACTGCTGGCCGTCTTGTTGCCATCAATAGTGGTAACGGTGATAGTCGCCGATCCGGCGGCAACAGCGGTAACCGTGCCATCTGATACCGTGGCTACTCTGGTATTACTGCTGTACCATGTTACATTCTGGTTTGTCGCGTTTGAGGGCATTATTGCCGCGGCGAGGTCTTCAATGCCGCCCACATTAAGGCTGATGGATGATTTGTTGAGGGATACTCCGGTAACGGGGACGTTTTCGGCAGCAACGGTAACGGTACAAGAGGCTGTTTTGCCGCCGTCAACAGTGGTAACAGTGATAGTTGCCGTTCCCTTAGCAACAGCGGTAACTTTTCCGCTTGTGGATACGGTGGCTACAGCGCTGTTGCTGCTCCGCCATGTTACGTTCTGGTTGGTTGCGTTGGATGGCGTTATTGTCGCATTTAGGGTTTCAGTGTTACCTACGAGAATGTAGGTGGATGATTTCAAGGAAACGCCGGTTACGGCGACGCTGGTAGGTCCGCTGGGTGTACTGGGGGTGGTGGTTGTACCGCCTGAGTCTGTCGTGCCGTTGCCGCAGGCCGCCAGGGAAAACACCCATACGCCCAGTACCGCGATGCTTATGCCCAAGAGCAATGTCCTAAAGGTGAAATTTGCCTGTTTTGAGGTCTTTTTCATAACCGTACTCCTTTTACAAAATGATTTTTTTTCGAAAAAGTCTTTTTTCTCAAAAAACTACAAAAAATGCGCTATACGCAAAATTTTTCTGTCCATTGACCACAGATTTTCCGTAAAATATTCAAATAGGACTATAGTCCTATTAATTTCATATTATACATCCTATTATCCTATTTTTCAATGGATCATTAGGATTTTTCGCCTATTATCGCAAAAACAATGGGATTTAAGGAAAACCTAAAGTCAGAGCTGATTTATTCCGGTATGCTTGTAAAGGAACTTGCGCAAAAATCGGGCGTTAATAAATTTAGCCTTGATAACTATCTGAATTCCCGTGGTCAGATACCTTCTATAGAAGCGGGCTATAAGATTGCTCAAGCTTTAGGTGTTTCAGTGGAATATCTTGTTACGGGCAAAGAAATCAATCGCCCTGAAAAATTGGAAAATTCTATCAATGATATACGAACAATAGTCAGGCTTGCAAAACAATTAGATGACGAAAAACGCGAATTTGTCATAGACTTTTTAAAATGGATTAAAACTCGAACATAGCGTATTGAATGACATCAAAATACGGTAACCGGGACTTTCCCCATAGAGGGAACATCAGGCATTGCTTTTTAATGTCAGTGGCGATCAATTTCCGCAAGGGACAATTCCCGGCGGATCATGTTGCTGATAATCTCTGTGGGGACAGCTTTGTTGACAGCATTTTCGATGCAAGGTATTCTGCGGACAGGTTATCAAGAATAACCGTCATATTACGGTGCTTGATAAACGGCCCCTCAGCGACAGGGTCTATTTCCGGGGTCGTTTTGGTTAAAAGTTCGTCAAGTTCCCATGCTTCTTCGCATAGTTTATGATTTTTCTTGTTAATTTTTCAAATTTCATAAATTTTCTCCGTGAAACTCTGTGACCTCTGTGGTTTTTTATTAGTGCATCCTTAAATTTAAAATTGCATTGATACGTTATGTTGCCTGTTACCCCGAAATCTGCTATTCTATTAATAAAGAGGAGGCTTGCATGGTTACTGTTAAAGGCAAATATGACGGAATGACGGTTACTTTGGACAGAACGCCGGCAATCCATAAATGTGAAGTTATCGTGACTTTTCTGGATCCTTCATTATCCGATGAAACTGTCGATGACGGTTCTCTGGCATACCTTTTCAGAGGCTTTACAGACGACGGAATTCGTGAGCCGATTGTTGATTTTGGGAAAGCTGTTGGGAATGAAAAGTGGTAAATGGCATTCCACGTGGCGCCTATATCAACTACACAACGCAGGCTTCCGCTCTATTATGATTTACCTGACGACCTTAACACCAAAGGAACAGTTTTGCTTGATCAATTGATAACTCTGGACTATAAAGCCCGGTCTTTCTTATTCATCGAAAATGTTCCCTCTGATTTCTTACTGCAGTTGTTGAACGTTACCCGGCGAATTTTTACAGTATAGCAGTCCTATAAAACGAAATAAAGTCCTTTTAGCTATTTCAGTTACCTCCATAGAAATCACTACATTATAACTGGCCATGAAAATAAATTTACTGCCCCTTGTAATATATCTGATTGTTCTTGCGGCTTTTCCGCCGTCCAATTCACCTGACGGCAAAACACTCCCGCTTAAGGATATGGCCTACACGTTGGCGGACAGCTCTGGCGTTAAAGTTTCTGCCTACGATTTTGGCG
>Ga0268262_10004519_pt1 | contig 14337 bp, 13 predicted proteins | sample TergutNc150P3_FD_190354 | JGI IMG/M metagenome (GOLD analysis project Ga0268262, IMG submission 190354) | Nasutitermes corniger P3 segment gut microbial community from laboratory colony in Florida, USA - Nc150 P3 (SPAdes) (version 2) | ecosystem: Host-associated > Arthropoda: Insects >... | reverse complement strand
TTGCATAGCTGCTAAAGTAACGGCATTAAAATGAGGGTTTTCAGTGTGAAGTGGGCAGTTTTCCCCGTGAATACATTCTGTAGCGGTTTCAACTTCGGTTACTGCGATCATAAATATTCCTCTATAAATTCAATATAACGTTTTTATGACAAAACCGCAAGTATTTACAGCCGCTCTTTCCTTTTTTCGATTTTGACAAAGAAAAAATTGTAACCCTGTCTATAAGCGCGAATTTCCTGCAAGGGTACGGCAAGTCTTTATTGCAAATATTCGACTTTGAAATATATTAAAAACAACTGTTTTTCACTAAAAATCCGTTTAACCTATGTAAAAACTATATAAAACCTATGTAATACCCTAGTTTTTTTGTTCTTCTGAAAACTGTATCCTAACTGTAAGGGAGACTATTCTATGAAAAACTTATTCAAATTAATCGGTGTTATCGCGTTTATAGGCGTAATCGGATTTTCATTTTTCGCTTGCGACAATGGCGGCGGTTCTAATCCGGATGATAACAATAATGACAGTATCGCAGTAACATTAAACAGCGTAACCGCCAACGGTTCCGGCGTGCAGACCACAACGCAGTTGACGCTTGCCTTTAGCCAAGCGATCACCGGTCTTTCAGCCGCCGACATCACATTGACCGGAATATCAAACGTAAACAAAGGAACACTCGGCGGCTCAGGGCAGACTTACACTTTGCCAATCAGCGGATTTGCCGCAGGCGGAACATTGAATGTTGCGGTATCGAAAACAGATTATACCATAAGCGGTTCGCCAAAAACGGCAACCATTTATTATTACAGCGGAACTTCCCCAAATAATCCACAGAACCCAAACAATCCGCAAAACCCCAACACTCCGCCTGCCGTTCCATTACATTCAAAATGGCCGTTTTATGTGGGAGCGGCCGCTCCCGCAAGCGCTTTTAGCTCAAGTAACGGACAGTATCCTTTGCTTGGGAATTTTAATGTGCTGGTTGCGGAAAATGATATGAAACCTGAATCTGTAATGCCAAGCCAATGGCAGAATTGGCAGTCATCTCCCGCTTACAATACTTCTCAATCTTACCGTTGGACAGAAGCCGATAAATTAGTTAATTACGCGCAAACAAACAACGTAAAAATACGCGGTCATGTTCTTTTCTGGCATGAACAGACTCCCGCAGTCTTTTTTAAGACAGGTAATTTAACAAGCGCTTATGTTTCAAAGGACGTTTTTTATACACGTATGGAACAGCATGTAAAAACTGTTTTTCAGAAATACGGCGGTAAAGTGTTATGGTGGGATTTAGCCAACGAAACTGTAGGAGACGACGGCAATCCCAGAGTTACAGGCGAAGCCAATGTCGCGGGCAGCGACGGTAAATCCGGTTTTACGGCGGTCATGGAAGCGGCGGGTCTTACGGGCGATAACCGTTATGAGTGGATAGTGAACGCTTTTAAATACGCGCGTAAATATGCCGATGAAAACGGCGGACAGAATGTAAAACTCTTCCTTACCGAATACGACATTGAAAAAAGTTATGCCTCAACTAAACGGACCGGATTTCTCAGATTGGTCGATTACCTGATTGCGAACGGCGCTCCTATTGACGGCGTAGGTATTCAAGGTCACACCAGAGTACAGGAAAGCGCAAATTATGTAAGCGGTCTTGGCAGTTTAATTGACCAAATTGCGACAAGGAAAAATCCTGTCAACGGAAAAAACCTGGTGGTGCAGGTAACCGAACTTGATATATCGCTTTACGCTTATGACGATACAGCCCTGACTCTTTCCTCAAGTGAATTAAATTCACGCTTACAGACACAGACAGATATGTACCGCAATTTATTTGATATGTTTAACGATAAATACAAACAGGGAAAATTTGAAATGGTTCTTGTTTGGGGCATTGATGACGGTAATAGTTGGATGAACAACTTCCCGAAGTCAGGCAGAACAGATTACCCCTTGCTTTTTGACCGTCAATACAAACCAAAAGCGGTGTTCAACGAGTTAATAAAAGGACCGAGTAATTCCGGCACAGAACCAACTCCCGGCGGAGAAACCGTGAAAGGATCATTCGGCGCTTATGCAAGTAATACATATAACTCTCTTTCAAGCTCTGTTAGTTATCAAGTTGTTGATCTGCCGGACGAGAGCAAGACCAATGTATTAAAAGTTGTAAATCCCTCCGGTAGCGATGGGTGGGCTGCGGCGCTTTATGAGCTTTCAGGTAAGCAAGGTCAAAATATTACAGTTACTTTTTCCGCGCAAGTTAAGCGAGTAGGAGCGGCGGGAACTTTAAATTGGCAGATAAATAACAGTGATGATTATCCTTCGGTAGGAACTCCGATAAATAACGCCGCCGCAGGAACATGGCACACCATGAGTGGAACATGGACGGGAACTCCAACCGATGGTTATCCAAAACTTTACCTGAGTACCCACGAGAACAACAGCGGGAGTACAACTTACTATGTTTCTAATTTTACGGTTACAGTAAATTAAGGGAAATAATGAAGAATAAAACCAAATATTATCTTTTTATCACCCTTCTGGTATTTATTGGGCTGATTGTTGCGGTGGGACTTTTTCTTGCTGCAGGGTTTTCTGTTAATGTTTTTGTTCCGCAAAGATTTGGAGATTTGCCGTTTGTAACGCAATTTCTATTATTGGCTGTGGTTTTCTTCTTTATTTACCCCGCTATTATGGTCTTAATAAGCAATGTGTACCTTAAAACAAGCGGCAAAAAGACATGGGGTAACTGGCTTAAAATACCGTTAAATTATAACTCAATTTTTACGGTCATCGCCGTTTATCAATGTGCGTTTTTGGTTATTGAGGTACTGGTATTTTGTAATATGACTGAAGCGTCATACACTTTTGAAAAAGTAATCATGTTTACTGTACCTTTTATAATGTTTTTCTTTATTATTCTGCGGAGCAGATGGAAAATAGTAATTAAGGGTGAACAAATAAGTTCTACTACTTATTTTGGAAAAACAAAAACCTGTACCTTCGACGATATTACAAGGGCAAAACAAGGAGTCGGGCATACTAAAGTAGGAACAATATATAGTATGACAGCATACAACGAAAAGAAAAAACTCTTTGTCCTTACAGATCACTGTTCGGGATACAAAGAGTTTATTCAAAGATTAAAAGACGAGGGAGTAAATATTGAGTGGTGAGAGATGCAAAATCTATTTTTGAGTTATAATTATAAAAGATCAAAATTATACTAAAAAAGCATATTTTTCGAAAATTCCTAATTATTATATTAAAGCAAATATAACATTTTTATTAAATTATGAAAAAGATATTATTTTCCCGCAGGATATAATAGATGGTGAAATATCAAGCTCATTATTTTATGCTATTATTACCACTATTGTATTAATTATTGCAATTGGTTATGAAATAATATTCAAATGGGAAAAGAAATTAAAAATAGATGAAACCATTACGCCGATTAATCCTCTTAAATTAAATTATAATGAAACTTGGATATGTAAAAAATGCGGTGAAAAAAATCCTATTAATTTTATATCTTGTAAAGATTGCGGAGAATATAAATAATGTATAGGCGCTACTTTTATAACCCCTGCCTTTCTGCTACAATAACCCAATGAGTATACGAGACAGATACGCGCCTTCCCCTACGGGGCTTCAGCATATAGGCGGAATAAGGACGGCGCTTTTTAATTACCTCTTTGCCCGTTCGGGCGGCGGGAAATTTATCCTGCGCCTTGAGGATACCGACAGAACCCGCTTTGACGAAAGCTTTGTAAAAAATCTTTACGACACCTTTGACTGGCTGGGAATAAAATGGGATGAGGGTCCCGATGTCGGCGGACAGTTCAGTCCCTATGTGCAGTCCGAACGCACCGCTCACTATAAAAAGTACGCGCAGGAGCTTCTCGATAAAGGGCAGGCGTACTATTGCTTTTGCTCGTCGGAAAGAATTGAAAAGGTGCGGCAGGAAAGGGAAGCCGCCCACTCCTCGGAGAGCGGTTACGACCGCCTCTGCCGCAAGATTGATCCCGCCGAAGCCGCAAAAAGAGCCGCCGCAGGCGAACCCTGTACTGTCAGATTAAAAATTCCGCTCGGCGAGACAACACGCTTCCACGATCATCTGCTCGGCGATATTGAATGGAAGAACGATGACATTAACCCCGACCCAGTCCTGTTAAAATCGGACGGCTTCCCCACTTACCACCTTGCGAATGTGGTGGACGATCACTTAATGGAAATAACTCACGTTCTCCGAGCGCAAGAATGGCTTGCGTCCACGCCCTTGCATGTAATCATGTACAGCGCCTTTGGCTGGACGCCCCCAGAGTTCTGCCACCTTCCGATGGTGATGGGGCAGGACGGAAAAAAACTTTCCAAACGCCACGGAGCGACAAGCATAGATGAATTCCGCAAGCAGGGCTATCTTCCCGCCGCGCTGATAAACTACATCGCTCTGTTAGGCGCTTCCTACGAGGAAGGCAAAGAGATTTATACACCGCAAGAACTTGCGCAGCGTTTCAGTCTTGAAAAACTGAATAAAGCGCCCGCTGTTTTTGATTACAAAAAACTTGAATGGTACAACGGGCAGTACATCAGAATGATGAGCGATGAGGAGCTTGCCTCTCTTTGCCTGCCGTTTGCGGTAGAGGCAGGATTGTTCGGAGGCGCAAAGAGCGAACCGTCGGCGCGGCAGAAGGAAATATTTACCGCCGCAATGCCGCTTGTGAAGGAGCGGCTTGTCTTCCTTAACGAAGTCCCTGAAAAAATAGCCTACCTGTTTAACGAGCCCGAAGTCCCCGCGCCTGAAGAATTTATTCCCAAAAAGAGCGACCTTGCCAAGACGATTGAGATTTTACAGATAGGCAAAGAGCTTGTGAGCGAATTGGCGCAAGCGCCGAGCGACGAACAGGCGGAGGAGTTTATCAAGGCGGAGGCGGAAAAGAGGGAAATAAAACTCGGCGACCTTATGATGCCTTTGCGTGTTGCAATTACAGGCAGTCGGGTAAGTCCGCCGCTCTTTGGATCGCTTCGTATACTTGGAGCGGAAAAATCTGCGGAACGAGTGCAGAGAGCGTTGGATAAATTAAGCCGGACTTAACTTTCCGAATGCAAACAATTTTGCAATTCCTCAAAGACAGAACCAAGATCATCAAAGTGGAGTAATGCCCTGCCGTCCAGCGGCGTCGGCATATTGTTAACAATAACAACCTTACCGCCGTTACGCAGAGTATACTCCGGCATACCTGCGGCAGGGAAGACAGTCAGACTTGTTCCCAGCACAAGCATTAAGTCTGCTTCTTGCGATTCCGTCACCGCCTGTCTTAACGCGTCCGCCGGAAGCCCTTCGCCGAAAAAAGTGATTGCGGGTTTTAATACCCTGCCGCACTTCGGGCACTTAGGCATCTCTCCCTTGCGGACAATAGCCGCGACTTCTTCATAGCTTACCCTTACGCCGGAGCACCGCATGCAGTAGTGTACGGAAGGCGAGCCGTGAATCTCTATTACATTCTTGCTTCCGCCTTTTTGATGCAGAAGATCGATATTTTGGGTAATCAACGCTTTTAGGAAGCCACGCTTTTCAAGTTCTCCAAGCACAATATGAACAACGGATGCTTCCTTTTCATCAAGATTGTAAATGAAATCTTTTGCGTTGTTGTAATAAAACGATTGGTCTTTCTCAAAATAGTTGATATCAAAAATCTTTTCCGCATCCATCTCGTTGTAAAGACCGTCCTTGCCGCGAAAGTCACGGATACCCGAAAGCGTGCTTACGCCTGCGCCTGTAAGAGCGACAAGGTGTTTCGCTTCTTTAATCATCGTGTATAATTCTTTTATATATTCCATAGGAAATATTATATCATAGATCCCGCGCTGGCGAAACCAAATCGCGGTTAAATATTTTAAGGGATATTTCCCGCATTGTACCGTCTTTAAATAATTCATCAAGCGCGTTGTCAATCGCGGCGGTTAAAGCGTCGTTACCTTTCTTTAAACAAATCCCGATTAATTCGCCCGACGCCCCCTGCCATACAATTTCAAAGGGACTGTTTTCTTTTTCGGCGTAATCATAGGCGGCAATGTTGTCCGAGATAATCAAATCGACACGCCCAAGGACAAGATCGTCAAAACAGTTTGTTATTTTGTCGTAGGAAAATGGTGTAAATGTAACGCCGTTCTTTTTTAGCCTTTCCGTAAAATACTGCGCCGTAGTGTCGCCTTGGTAAGCCGCTCTGTACCCTTCGATGTCTTCGGGTTTTTCAATTTTTACGGAAGAATTTTTTGAGGTAACAATAGTCATGGAACTATCAATATATGGTTTGGTAAAATTGAATCTTCGCGACCGTTCGGGTAAAATGGTTATATTAACAGCAATGTCATACTTGTTTGTCTCCAGTCCTGCAAAAATGCTATCCCAAGCGGTATCGATGTAATTAACGGTTAATCCCAATTTGTCGGCGATGGCTTTTGTAAGCTCAATGTCAAAGCCGATGAGGGTAACGCCGTCAGTGTCGTAGTATTCCATAGGCGGGTAGCCGATTTCCACACCGACAGAGAGCGTAGAGTCTATGATGGTGAGTCCGTGTTTTGGTTTTACGCACCCTGTTAGAGAGACGGCAAAAAGGGAAAGACAAATCAGCGTTGATAAAAAACTCTTCACTTTATTTAACGCCGATGACGGCTTCTTTCATTTCCTTTACATAGCTGTAAATGTGCGGCGCGGCTTCTGTTCCGTACTGCGCGGATAATTTTACAAGGGCGCTTCCTACAATTACTCCGTCGGCAATGCGCGCCATTTGCGCCGCCTGCTGCGGGGTGTGAATGCCGAAGCCTATCGCGATGGGCGTTGAGCTTACGGATTTAATCGCCGCGGTAATTGAGGCAAGGTCTGTGGTTATTTCGGAGCGCATGCCTGTCACGCCCATCGAAGAAACAAGGTAGATAAAACCTTCCGCGGTTTTGGCGATTTCTTTTATCCGCTCGTGTGATGTGGGAGCGATTAGCGAAACAAGGTCTATGCCGTGTTTGTTCGCCGCTTCTTTCACAGGCGGCTGTTCTTCAAACGGAAGGTCGGGGATGATGATTCCGTCTAAGCCGACATCTTTACAGCGTTTAAAAAAAGCGTCGTACCCGTAATGGAAAACGGGGTTGACGTATGTCATGAACAGAAGGGGGACGCTTGTCTCTTTTCGCAAGTCAGTGACAAGGGTGAATAATTTTTCTACGGTTGTTCCGGCGGCAAGGGCGCGGTTGTTCGCTTCCTGAATTACGGGTCCTTCCGCGATTGGATCGGAAAAAGGAATGCCAATCTCTACTATGTCCGCGCCGGCTTTTATCATCTGCATGATAAATTCTTTTGATTTTTCAACATTCGGGTCTCCGCCCGTAACAAAGCCGATAAATGCCTTGCCGTTTTTAAAAGCGTTCTGTATGTTACTCATGTAATTAACTCCTTATAAAGGGCTGACGCAGTCAGACCAGTTAAATCGAACTCACTGACAATTTTAATTGTCAGTGAGAGCTCTCCCTCGGTAACGGGCAATTGCCGCCACGTCCTTGTCGCCGCGGCCTGAAAGACAGATGATCATGCTTTCGTTAGCGGAAAAATTACGCGCTATTTTTTGAGCGTGGGCGACAGCATGGGCGCTTTCTATCGCGCAAATAATTCCCTCTGTGCGAGAAAGATATTCAAAGGCGCAGACTGCTTCTTCGTCGGTGACGGGCGCGTACTCCGCACGCTTTGTGTCGTAGAGCCATGCGTGTTCAGGTCCGATACCCGGATAATCCAAGCCCGCCGATATCGAGTACACAGGAGCGATTTGCCCTTCCTCGTTCTGGCAAAAATAAGATTTCATTCCATGGAAGATACCCACTTGCCCCTTCGCAATTGACGCCGCGTGTTTTTCCGTATCGACGCCCAAGCCCGCCGCCTCACAGCCGATCAGCTTCACTCCCTTATCATTTATAAAATTGTAAAACATACCCATGGCGTTACTGCCGCCTCCGACACAGGCAAGCACGGCGGCTGGAAGTTTCCCCTCCGCGGCAAGTATCTGCTCCCTTGCCTCCTTGCTTATCACCGCCTGAAAATCGCGCACAATTACGGGAAAGGGATGAGGTCCCATCACCGAGCCAAGCACATAATGTGTGTCGTGAACTCTGCTTACCCATTCGCGCATTGTTTCATTTACCGCGTCCTTGAGCGTCATCGTTCCCGTTGTTACAGGATTAACTTTTGCGCCAAGCAATTCCATGCGGTAGACATTAAGCGCCTGACGCTCGGTATCTTCCTTTCCCATGAAAATTTCGCAATCCATTCCCAGAAGAGCCGCCGCAGTCGCCGCCGCGACACCGTGCTGCCCCGCTCCCGTTTCGGCGATAATTCTTGTCTTGCCCATTTTTTTCGCGAGCAGTGTCTGCCCAAGAACATTGTTGATCTTGTGGGAGCCTGTGTGGTTTAAATCTTCGCGTTTCAAATAAATTTTCGCTCCGCCGAGATCGCGAGTCATTTTTTCCGCGTAGTAGAGGAGGGAAGGGCGACCGGCGTAATTTTTTAACAGAGCGTTCAACTCCGCTGTAAATGCGGGATCGTCTTTGTAATGGTTATAGGCTTTTTCAAGATTGATGATCTCGTTCATCAATGTTTCGGGAATGTACTGTCCGCCGTAATCTCCAAATCTGCCGGAGAATTTTTTCTCGTCTTTCATAGGGTTATCCTTGTCTTAAAGTTTCAGTTAATTCTAATATTTTTTTTCGATCTTTTATACCATCTGTTTCCGCTCCGCTTGAAACATCAATAGCAAAAGGATTAAGTTCCATTGCCTGTTTTATATTGCTAATATTGATGCCGCCCGCCAAAAACCAGGGTTTTGGGAGCTTAACCGCATCGAGTTGTTTCCAATCGAAAGTCTTGCCGGAGCCCGCGCCTGAATCAATTAAAAAATAATCTACGATATTTGACAATTTCCTTAACTGCGATTTAAAATTTTCACTGCCGAAGAACAATGTTTTTATCACTTTAATCGGCGGGATAGCAGTTTGCCTGATATTTGTCTTGCTTAATTTTTTTAACTGCGTGATATAGCTTTCGTCTTCGTCGCCGTGAAGCTGTGCGATGGAAATAACGCCGTTATGGTACAATTCCGTAATAAAAGCGATAGGAGCGTTTACAAATACGCCGACGGGAATAATCCCGTCCGCAAGACGGAAGCGCAGATATTGGGCAAGAGGAGCGGAGACCTGTCTTGGGCTTTTTGCAAACACAAAACCGGCGTAATTTATCTGCGCTTCATTTGCATAATCAATGTCTTCATCGCGGAACAATCCGCATATTTTAATACGCATAGCTATACTGTAGCATATTTACATACAAATTGACAGAAGCGGTTTTGCCGTTAAGTTGTCGCTTGTATGCGGCAATAAAAAGTTTCCTTGATGTTTTTATTAAATTCTTGTATACTTTAATAAATTTTTATAAGGAGTTTTATATGGCAAAATCAACGGCAATTGATAAACTTGGTTGGATTGTAAATGTTATTCTTACCATTTTTTTTGATCCGATAGTTCAGGGGATCAACCGCATACTTCGCGGCAGAGTAATTATCGGTCTTCTTTGGATCATAACGGTCGGTATCTTCGGTATTGGCTGGATCATCGACATTATCACTGTTATCATAAACAAGAAAATTACGTTCCTTGCCTAAAGATAAGCAAATCGCTTATCCGGTAAAAAGCTCATTGCTAAATTTGGCGGTGAGCTTTTTTTTATTTAAACAGATAACAGCCCTTTTAAAAAAGCTTTTCTATCCGCGGCACGCATTAAACTTTCGCCTATTAAAACCGCGTCTACTCCGGTATCTTTTACGGCGCGAATATCGTCCGCAGTTTTTATCCCGCTCTCCGCTACAGTCAGTATTTCTGAGGGAAGTTGATTTTTTAAACGAGACGTAAGTCCTGTGTCAACATTAAACGTGGTAAGGTCGCGGTTGTTAATGCCGATGATACGCGCTCCGGCGGAAAGAGCCTCTTGCGCCTCTTCTTCGCTGTGGATTTCTACAAGACAATCCAAAGCCAGAGCTCTTGCGGCGGCAATAAAGTCGGCTAACGTTTCTTGTTCCAGCAGGGCGCAGATTAAAAGTATCGCTCTTGCTCCCAATAATTTTGCTTCGTAAATTTGATATTTGTCGATAATAAAATCTTTTCTTAGAGTCGGGATTTTTACAGCGTCCGAAATTTTGCGTAAATATTGATCGCTTCCCAAAAAAAACTCCGGCTCTGTTAAAACGGAAATCGCCGAGGCTCCGCCTTCTTCGTAATCCTTCGCAATCTCCAGCCAAGGGAAATTTTCCGCTATTACGCCCTTTGAAGGCGACGCTTTTTTTACCTCGCAGATAAATGAAAGCCCGGGGGCGGCAAGCGCGTTCTCAAAAGGCAGACGCTTTTTATCAATGTGTTCCGCTGAGGCTGACTTAATCGCTCGCTCTTGCGCCTGTTCAATAGAAAGATTTTGTTTCGCTTTCTCTACCCGAACCAGCGTACTTGCAGCGATTTTCCCTAAAATAGCAGGCGGATTTTTCAATAGGGGTCTCCTACGGATTTTTCTTCTGCGACATAGAGATAAAAAGTTTAAGCTGTTCGTTTGCCTTCCCTGAGTCTATTGCGTCCGCCGCAATGGCGACGGCGTCTTTTATACTTATTTCCGGTTTGGCAATGTGAATTGCCGCGGCGGAATTAAGAAGCACCGCGTTCCGCCTTGGACCTTTTTCACCTGCAAGAATACTTCTGGTTATCTGCGCGTTTTCAGGCGGCGTTCCGCCTAACAGTTCTTCTTTTTTACAGCGTTCAAAACCGAATTGCTCCGGTTCAATCTCATAACTTTTTATAAATCCGTCGCGTAACTCGCAGACAGTAGTTGGTGCGCCGAGAGATATTTCGTCTAACCCGTCCTGCCCGAAAACAACCATTCCTCTTTTTACTCCAAGATTGCACAAAACTTTCGCCATCGGTTCAACCAGTTCAAGCTCGTACACGCCTAACAATTCCATGTTCGCGCCTGCCGGATTCGCCAAAGGACCGAGTATATTAAAAATTGTACGGATACCAAGTTCGCGCCTGACTGGAGCGACATACTTCATCGAGATATGATAATTCTGTGCAAAGAGAAAACAAAGATTGATGGTTTTTAAAAGATGTAAACTTTGCTCCGGCGGAATTGTTATATCGACGCCCAAGGCTTCAAGAACGTCCGCAGAGCCCGTTCTGCTTGTCGCCGCGCGGTTGCCGTGCTTTGCGACAGGAATCTCAGCCGCAGAAATAACCAGCGCGGAAGTAGTGGATATATTGAAAGAATTGGAATGATCTCCGCCCGTACCGACAATTTCCAGTACGTCCATGTCATGCAAAACCCTGACGCAGTGTTTACGCATTCCTGCGGCTGACGCGGTAATTTCGTCGATAGTCTCGCCTTTTACGGACATTGCCGCAAGGTAAGCCGCCATCTGAATTTCGCTGGCTTTCCCTTCCATGATTTCATTCATAACAGTTTCAGCGCATTCATAGGAGAGATCCTCTCTCTTTGCCGCCATTGTAATCGCTTCTTTAATCATTATTATGATATACAGTAAATTTTAAAAAAATACAAGGTAAAAACTTAAATAAAAATTTACTTATATTCCCGCTTACTTGTATTTTGTTTTTTAGATTGATAAAATTTGATTATATGGCGACGCAATTATCTCCCTACCGCTTGAGCAAGGCGCGAGATGTTTACAATTTTTTCAATGTTTTTAATGCTGTTTCATGGAATTTGCTGGTAGGAATAATTATAACTTTATTTGCACTCAGACTGGACGCTTCCTCAACATATATCGGACTTATGAGCGCAACTTTTTACATTTCATTGTTTCTGCTTCCACTTGGCAAACTATTGTCAAAGCGGTTTTCGATAATCGGTATTTTCAGTTTTACATGGACAGTACGATCTCTGTGTATGATACTCGCCGCCGCCGCTCCGTTTGTTGATTACGCCGGTCACAGAAACATTGCCCTTTTATTAGTCATGCTTGGCGTGCTTCTTTTTCATCTTTTCCGCGGCGTCGGAATGGTAGGAAATAATCCTGTTTTAAGTTTATTGGCAAGCGGGCCCGATCGCGGCAGTTACATGACGCAGATTCAAATCATCAACAGCGCGATAGGAATGTTCGGCAGTTTTTTAATAGCGATGGTACTCGGCATGGAGCCGCCGATATTTGTGTTTTCAATTTTATTGTCTCTCGGAGTAATCACAGGAGTAATAAGCGGGTACATAATCAGAAAAGTGCCAGAACCTTCAACTCAACAGGAAAAAAACGACGAGTCAAAACTCCCGGCAAAAAAAGAAACAAAACTTGCCGATATTTTTAAAGACGCTTTTTCCGATGATAAATTACGGCATTTTTTAATAATTTTCCTGCTTGTCGTTCTTGTATCAGGCGTTACGCGAACATTCGTCGTCGTTTATGCGCGCGAAGTGTTCGGACACAATGATGGATTAATTTCCCTGTACTCAGTCTTCGGCGGACTCGGCTATCTTATGATAGGTTTATTTGTAAAATTTTTGGTAGATCGAATCGGCGCAAAACCGCTTTTCCTTGTTTGTGTAATTTTAGGACTTATATGTTTAATCCCCGTTGTTTTTATTCCGCAAACAGCGGTTGAAAACGTAGCCGGTTCAATTCTTTTTCTGTCGTTTTTGTTTTTTATGCTGAACTTCGGTTTTCTCGGCTCTGAAGGAATCGCGCAAACTTATTTCCTAGGACTGGTTCCGCAGGAAAAAATGCTTGATATGGGAATACTATATTTTTTTATTTTAGGCATTGCCGGAGCAAGCGGTTCATTTTTAGCGGGTCTTCTTCTTGACTTCTTAAGATTTATCGGTCTTTCATCTTTTCTGTCGTTTAAAATTCTTTTTCTGATATTGCTAGGATTAACAATCCTTGCCCTCTCTATGCAGAAAAAAATGAAACCCTTAGGTTCCCTTCCGCTTACAAACGCGCTTGAAGTTATTTTCTCTTTCAGGGATCTTCGCGCGATAAGCCTGTTAGGCAAACTAAGCAAAGCGGAAGATTCATCGGAAGAAAATATGCTTCTCGGCGAGTTACACGACACCCCTTCCCACCTTGCGATTGACGGCTTGCTTGAGCGGGCATATTCGCCGAAACTTGCGACGCGCATGGAAGCGATAAGAGCGCTAGAAATGCATCGCAAGCTGAGTAAGAAAGCGGAAAAAGCGTTACTCGACGACGCGGTAAACAATCCGTACACCACCGCATATATTTCCGCGCGTATTTTAGGAAATCATAATTGTACCGATGCTATTCCCATACTTCGTGAAACTGCCAAATCAAAGGATTATATGCTCGCGGGGGAAGCGGTAATAGCCCTAGCTAAAATGAAAGACGAGCAATTCCGCCCCGAGATTGAAAAATTAATTTTAAGTTCCGATAATCCGCGTCTGAAAATCATGGGCGCCGAAGCTCTTGGAATATATCACAATGTAGAATCTGTTCATGTATTATTGGGTCTTTTACGCGAAAAAGACCCGCCGCCGTATTTAAGAGACGAGATTACTCTCGCGATAGCCGCCATAATCGACACGCAAAAAAAGTTTTACAAAATTCTGGCAAAATTTACGGCGGACAACTCATTAGCCGCAACTTTAGCCGCAGACGAGGCGGAGTCGGCGATTGAATTTGTTAATACCGCGCTAGGCAGAAAGAAAGCGTTAGACGAAAAAATAACTGTTGTAAAGTCTCACGCCGAAAGTTTTCAGAACGCGGTGACCAAATACATAAAAGAAAACGACGGCGCTCTGTTATCCCATTGGATTCTGGAATTCCCCGATGAATACTTAAAAGCCGGAAGCGTCATAAAATCGGTTTTCTCGGAAGCGGTTGTAGATAACGATTTAAGCGTATATGACCGTCTTCGCTTATTAATTGTTCATTGGTCAGCGCAGGAATTGCGTCTTTGGGCGGCGGTGTTGAGGTAAGAATCAGCCAAGATTTATGTTTTAGCTTTGCGCATGAGCAGCAGTCAATTCATTGCGAAGCAGAGCAGCGATAATTTCTGAAGGCAGTTTTCGTGAAGCTATTGCCTTTGCGTTGAGAATTTTAGCGGTATTTTCGTCAAGGCAAACAACTTGAGAACTTTTACGTGAAAAGAAACCTGTCCCTGTATGACCAAGTGTTGGGACAGTATCGGTTAGACGCTTATCAAGCGCCGCATATTCTTCTTCAGTCATATCACGCATAATTACTCCTCATCGTCTATTTGGGCGGCTATTTTGTCACGCAATTC
>Ga0268262_10004518_pt1 | contig 14341 bp, 12 predicted proteins | sample TergutNc150P3_FD_190354 | JGI IMG/M metagenome (GOLD analysis project Ga0268262, IMG submission 190354) | Nasutitermes corniger P3 segment gut microbial community from laboratory colony in Florida, USA - Nc150 P3 (SPAdes) (version 2) | ecosystem: Host-associated > Arthropoda: Insects >... | reverse complement strand
TCAGGGCAAGATCCTATTACATGATCCTTGTACATAAAAAGACTTTTTTACATTTCGTTTCTCATAGGCGCCTCTCCCTCTGCCGGTCCCCCTTTTTCAAAGGACAAAAAAAGGACCGGCAATTACTTAGAATTACCAGCCCTCAAGGGCGGAGTATATGTAAAAATTAATTGAATACTTTAAAAAACGGTCAGTTAATGGGGGGGGGGGGGGGGGTTAACATCAAATTCGCATAAAAACACGCAAATTTAGGGCTTTTTTCGCAAAAAACGAGGTTTTTTGAAAAATTAGTATTTTCCCTCAAAATCATACTTAAATAATAACAACTTTCTTAATATTTGTCAATATATTTTTAAAAATATTTTCTACTAAGTGCTCCCTTCGACAGGCTCAGGGAGCGCTCTCATCGCTCCTTGTTCGTGTGATTAGCGTATGGACGCTGAGCCTGTCGAAGCGTCCTGTGCTCCCTTCGACAGGCTCAGGGAGCGCTCTCATCGCTCCTTGTTCGTGTGATTAGCGTATGGACGCTGAGCCTGTCGAAGCGTCCTGTGCTCCCTTCGACAGGCTCAGGGAACGCTCTTATCCATCTTCCTTTCCCGGTTATAAAAACCGCCGATTTCTTGGGAAAAACGGTGAAAAAACGAAGAAATTGTCGGAAATCGAGTGCGGAAATTCGTCCTTTATGCCGATAATTAAGAGCCGTGAAGTATCTAAAAAGACTTTCATTATTACTTGTGTTGGTCGGCGTCCTTTGCTCCGGAACGCTCGCCGCGGACGAGTTGATCCATGTCGTCGGAAAGGGGGATACTATTTATTCTCTTTCCCGTTTTTATCATGTTACGGCGGAAGAACTCATGAGGGCTAACGGTATCTCGGATCCTTCAAAAATCAGCGTCGGGAAAAAATTAATAATACCGGGTTCGGGCGACGGTTCCGCTTTGCCGGGTACCGCGGTAAATGTTCCCGTCGCGGCGGCAAGTACGACAATGACGCTGGTCAATTACAAAGCGGTAAAGGGCGACACGCTTTACAGCATAGCGCGCAGTAATAACATCGCCCTGCAGAAATTATTGGAAATAAACGATTTTTCTTCCGGTCATGTGCTTAAAGTCGGCGACGTAATCAAAGTGCCGGGAAAAGTCTCCTCCGAGGCGCAGATAACCATTACTAACGCGCCGGTAAAACCGGCTGTGCCAGCCAAGCCGGCGCCGACAGCCAAGAGCGCGGCAGGGATTTACGCTTTGCGCTGGCCTGTAATGCCGAAAGATATTTCTTATATGACGGGGCAGATGGGCGTCGTTGTAGAGGGCGAACAGCTTGAATCGGTGCGGAGTTTAACGCAGGGGAATGTAGTATCCGCAGGTCCCTGGCGGAAGTTCGGCAGAGTTGTAATTGTAGAGACCCAGGGTGGTTATTACTACATGTACGGCGGCTGTGAAACTATAACTGTAAATGTAGGCGACAGAATAACGCCGGGAATGGAATTGGGAAAGTTAGGCGTCAACGCCGTTTCGGTGAAACCCCAGCTCTTTTTCATGGTTTTCCGAAACGATAACCCCATGGATCCGGCTTTAGCTCCAAGAGCGGGAAATCAAAGGACATAGGAGTTTAAAATGGAAGCAGGACTAGAGAAAGCGGTTAAACGCTTCAGAAAGCCGATAGAAAAAGCTCATAAGAAAGTAAAAACGCAGAAGGAGTCCGATCCTTTGGCGCTGTACTTCAGGCAAATCTCAAGGTTTCCTCTTTTAACTTTGCAGGAAGAACAAATAATCGGCGAGAAGATAATAAGCCTGCGCGCGAAACTTAAACAACTGGAATCCGACAAAAATAAAAACAAAGATGTTGACTACAGCAAAGAAAAAACCGCCCTTGACAACGCGCTTCTTCACTATAAAAACTCCATGATAAACGCCAACCTGCGTCTTGTCGTCTCCATCGCCAAAAATTACCAGCACCGCGGTTTGTCGCTTTTGGATTTGATCGACGAAGGAAACATCGGTCTTATCGAGGCGGTTGAGCGGTTTGATTACACAAGGGGATGCCGTTTCTCCACATACGGCACTTGGTGGATTAGGCAGGCTATTATCAAGAGCATAGGGGATAAGGGGCGCGTTATCCGCATACCGATTCACATGCTTAACACGATCAAGAAATGTTACTATGTGGCAAAACAGCTTACGCAGGACTTGGGACGCGACCCCAGCGAGGAAGAATTGTCGGAGTATCTGGACGTGCCTGTTTCCAAAGTTAAAGAAATAGTGAAGCTGTCTCAGGAGACCACAAGCTTGGATACCATTGTTGACGACGGGAACCTTACGCGCCTTGCCGATTTGATTAAAGACGACGCAAGAGCGGAACCGTTTGAGATGGTTTTTTCCATGACATTGCAGGAAACGATCGGAGGGATACTTTCACAGTTGTCCGAAAGGGAGATGAGGATAATTCAACTGCGGTTTGGTCTGACGGGAGAGAATCCGCTTACTTTGGAAGAGACGGGAAAATATTTAGGCATCACGCGCGAGCGAGTCCGTCAAATTCAGGAGAAGGCAGTCTGGAAACTCCGCACGCTTCACGAACTGCGCGAGTTAAGAGAGACTTCGTAATTTAAATTAATTCCAATTAAGATTCTCGCGGTGGATTACACTAGGCTTATACGGGCAAGCGCGGAGATAATATTTTTTTTCAGTTCCCCAAGTTTTTTTGTAAAATCGGGCAGGCTTTCACGGATAAAGGCGGCGTCTCCGGCTTTGCCAATGGCTTCAAGTCCGGCGGCAAGAGACGATATTTCCGCCGCTCCGATAGAAGCCGTCGCGCTTTTTAAGGAGTGGATATGGGTTACAAAGTCGTTCAGAGTATCGGTGTTTATTTCTTTCTCAAAAAATTGCAGTCGTTCGTCAATGTCTTTGCAGAACATGTACAGCAGTTGTTTATAAGTTTCCAAAGTTCCGCCGATCATAGCAATGCCCTTTGCCGTATCAACGCCGGGAATGTAAAACGCGTTCATTTCGGCAGACTCAACGGATGCGTTTTGACTTTCTTCCTGAGACTCTTGAGCTTCCCCTTTCTGTCCTTGGGCTTGCATGGGTTGAACGGACTGGGGCTGAATGGAGTTCTTTTCTCTTTTTTCTTTCGGTATCCAGCGGTCGAGCATTTCATCTAACTTGGAGATGTCTATGGGTTTTGAGAGAAAGTCGTCAAAGCCGTTCTCTAAAAACATTTCCCTCATGCCGACGACAGCGTTAGCGGTGAGGGCAATAATAGGAATTCGCTGGCGCGAATTCCTATTATTGCTTCGAGTTTCACCTTCGGTGAAACTCGCGCTGTTTTTATCCGCAGCGGAACTTGCGTTGTTTTTTTCCCAAGCGCGGATAGCGGCTGTGGTTTCAACTCCGTCCATTCCGGGCATCATGTGATCCATGAATATTATGTCGTACTTGTTTCGTTTTACCATATCTATGGATAGCGAACCTGTAAGGCTTGTGTCTACTATTGCGCGATAGGGGGCGAGAAGACCCTCGGCTACTTTTAGGTTAGTCGCAATGTCGTCAACTACAAGAATCCGCGCGCCGGGGAATGTGAACCGGACTGCGCTGGCATTTTTATTGTAGCCTTTGATGTCTTCCCTGCCGTTTAAAATATTGGCAATGGCAAGGGACTGTACTGGTATGGACATAAAACGCACGCCGGGTATGTAGGCTTCTGTTCCCCATTCTACCATCAAAGCCATAGGCGGCTTTTTGCCTCCGCAGAAAGCGGAATCGCTTTTTTCCATAAGCGGTTTGATATTTTCATAAAGACCGTAACCGGAAAAAATATAGGACCATTCTTCACGGTACAGGGCTTCGGCAAAATCATCTTTATTTGTTACCATTGTATACGGAACTCTCATGTTTTCCAGAGACCAGCATATCGCGTTGGCGTAAATGGATCTGCCTTCATAGACCAGCACATTCTTTTTTTCCGGTTCTTCTACTGCGGCGAAAGGTTCTTGCGACTCAATGTTCTGGGGAACAATTACCGTGAATACGCTTCCTTTGCCGTATTCGCTTTCCACGTTTATATCTCCGCCCATGGCGAGACACAGGCGTTTGGTGATAGCGAGTCCAAGCCCCGTTCCCTCTATGCCCTTGTTTTCCCGTGTGTTTACCTGAACAAACTCGCCGAAAAGTTTTTTTAGATCCTCGGGTTTTATTCCTTTTCCCGTATCGGTTACGGATATTTTAAGCCATATCTTTTTTTCGTTACGCTTAACTATGGTAATGCTTAAACCGATATGCCCCTTTTCCGAATATTTTACAGAGTTGGTAAGAAGGTTGAGAATAACTTGCCGCAGACGCGGTTCGTCTCCGTTAAGGTTGTTGGGAATATTTCCGTCTATGTTGGTGTAGAACCGCAGGCGTTTTTCCTTAAAACGCATACGAATAATATTAACCGTGTCGTTGAGCAAAGATGAAAGCATATATTTTACCGGAATGATCTCCAGTTTTCCGCTTTCGATTTTTGAAAAGTCAAGAATGTCGTTGATGATGGATAAAAGATTCGCGCCTGCCTGTTTAATCGTAAGGATATGCTCCTGCGCGGCATCCGACACATCCTCGCGTAAGGCAAGCTCCGCCATACCTGTAATGGCGTTCATGGGCGTGCGTATTTCATGGCTCATTCTCGCCAGAAAATCGTCTTTGGAATGAGCCATCTCCACCGCCGGTTTGTATAAATAGCGGTAACTCATAATACTGGTAACAAACGCGAAGGCGATGAATAAAACCGCCATAAATATAAATAAAGGTATTAGTTTTGACAGACTGAACAGCGACGAAGAATCAAATAGAGTGACTACCGACCAATTTGTGGAACCGATGGGAGCTATTGTCGCGTAACGGTATCGGTTACTACGACCTAAGCCGCCGGACAGCTCAACTATTGTAGGTTCGCTTCCAATTTCAAAATAGCCGTCAATGCTGTTAATCCATGTATTAACAGCTTCGATAAGTTTTGGATCCTTAAATTCTTCATCTACTCTGATCTCGTTATTGTATTTTAAAAAATCGGTATTTAACAAAGCGCTGTCCATTTGAATTATGCCTGTTGCGTCAATAATAAGACTGCGTATTTTTGAACCGTTATAGTGGGAAAATAATTCTTCGGCGACATCGGCAAAATTAAGACCGGCGCAAAATACCCCAATAGGAGCGCCGTTATAGACGACTTTGTAATTAAGCCACACCAGTTTTCTGTGGAGCACTTTATCAATATCTACATTTAAGACATACTCCAGATTAGAAGCTATGCACTCAAAATACCACGCGTCGTCATAATAATCGGGATCAAGCCTTCCGACCGCTTTTATATCGTCAATCTTTGATTGTTTCTCCAGCGTAAATTCATTCAGTGTTTTTTGTATGGCGATATACAAATTATTACTGGCTAATTGGTTTATGGTTCCCATCATTTCATCGTAAGCCATGATTTTTTTTTCGGGATTGTTTTCATCAAGGAACCATTCAATGATTTGATGCGAGCTTACGGCTTTCGACACAAGCGCTATCTCTTTGGAAAGGTGGGCGCCGAAGGTTCCGGCGGCGTTGGCGGCAAAATATCTGGCATAGTCAACAGATACCTGTTTAGTTATATTTTGAAGTACGTTGATTAAAACTACCGCCATAATTACGGAAGTCAGCAGAAAGAGCGCGATATTTATGGAACGGAAGCGCAAAGAAATTTTGTACTCACCCCAAACCATTCTGCGTAAAGAGGTTTTTGGCTTCTTCATCTGCACTCCAATTTGAAAAAATGGTCACTTCGACAGGCTCAGTGACCGAAACGTACGCAGTGATCGGTGGTGCGGCGCAGTGACAGGCTCTTCCGGCGGCTGAGCTTGTCGAAGCCGCCGGAAAATACCCTATAAATTTATTTTATTTCCGCTATCGGCTGTTTGGAAACAAGCGCGGTGCCGAGAGCCGCAATGAAATGCACTCTGCCGGACGCGTTTGCTTTTATTTCCAGTTCCATTTTCATGGACTCAATAATAGCGATTGTTTGACCGTTGGAGACTGTGTCGCCCTCGCTTACGGAGTAGCGTAAAACAACGCCGGCGACAGGCGCGCCGACTATCGTTCCGCCGCCGCCGCCAACCGAGAGAACCGCCGCAGGCGCAGGGGTTGGCGCGGCTGGAGCCGCCGCAGGGGCTGGAACGGCAATATCCGCGCCGCTGATTTCGGCGACAGGCTGTTTGCCTACAACGCTCGTGCTTGTGGGAACAATAAAATGCACTTTACCGGACGCGTTTGCTTTTATTTCCAGTTCCATTTTCATGGACTCTAAAATTATTATTGTTTTACCGGATTCTACATCCGCGCCTTCTTGTACGGCGTAGCGAAGCACAGTTCCGGCTACGGGAGCTATAACAGTTACGGTCCCGACTCCGCCGCTTGACGCGACAGGCGCGGCGACTGCTCCGGCAGGAGCGCCGCTTGTGGGAGCTACGGCTACCGTTCCGGCAGGAGCGACGACCACGTCGTAATTTGCGCCGTTTACGTTTATCGAGTAACGGGCGGCTTGTCCCGGCGCGGCAGGAGCGGAGGCTCCTTCGGCTTCGGGTTTAAAGACAACAGGACCGTTGGCGCGTTTTTTGAAGAAGTCGGGAGCGACTTTCGGGAACATGGCGTAAGTTAAAACGTCTTCCGTTGTTACCGAGCTTGTGCCTAAAAGTTTTTTGGTTTCGTCTTCAAGTTTGGAGTATTCGGAAGGAATATCGTCCGCCGGGCGGTGGGTGATTTCTCTTTCCATTTTTAAAGCTTCAAGAGCTTTCTTTACTACATCGGGATTTTTGGGAGCGGGGCATGCGCCGTATTTTCCGGCGACAAGATCCTGGAACTCGCCTGAAAGTTTGTTGTATCTGCCGAACAGTACGTTAAACACAGCCTGTGTTCCGACAATTTGGCTTGTGGGAGTAACGAGCGGCGGATAGCCTGAGTCTTTTTGAACAACGGCGATTTCTTTGAGTACGTCGTCAATTTTATCCGAAGCGCCCTGTTCTTTAAGCTGGCTCTCAAGGTTGCTTAACATTCCGCCGGGAACCTGGCTGGCGAGAATACGGGTATCCGCGCCGAGGAAGCTTGATTCAAACTTTTTGTAGTTTTTGCGGACATCGCGGAAATACGCGGCAATGTCGAGTAACAGGGCGGTGTCCAGTCCTGTGTCGAACTCAGTGCCTTTGAAAATTTCCACCATTGTCTCCGTGGGGCTGTGGCTTGTTCCCATCGACATTGATGAAATTGTAGTGTCTAAAATCTCCGCTCCGGCTTCGGCGCACTTGGTAAGAGTCGCTACGGACATACCTGTAGTGGCGTGGGTGTGAATTTCAATCGGTAAGCTTGTTACCCTCTTGATTGCTTTTACAAGCTCGTAACCTTCGTAGGGTTTTAGAAGACCGGACATATCCTTAATACAGATTGAATCCGCGCCGATGTCTACAAGCTGTTTTGCGAATTCGGCGTATTTTTCTATCGTATGGAAAGGCGTTACCGCGTAAGAAATTGTCGCCTGAATGTGTTTGCCTGTTTTCTTGGCGGCTTCTGTCGCGGCTTTGAAGTTGCGCGGATCGTTTACCGCGTCGAAAATACGGAAAATATCAACGCCGTCTTTCGCCGCGTATTCAACGAATTTAGCGACAACGTCGTCGGCATAGTGCCTGTATCCTAAAAGATTCTGACCGCGTAAAAGCATCATTATCTTTGTATTGGGCAGGGCTTTTTTGAGTTTTTTAAGCCTCTCCCACGGGTCTTCGTTTAAGAACCTGATGCAGGAGTCGAAAGTGGCTCCGCCCCATGCTTCCAACGCAAAGAAGCCTGCTTTATCAAGCTTGTCGCAAATAGGAAGCATATCCGCAGTAACCATGCGGGTAGCAAACAATGATTGATGCGCGTCGCGCAAAACTAGATCGGTTAATTTAACTTTAGGCATTTTTTCCTTCCTTAATGATATATTTATTTATTTTTTCTGTATTCATTGACAGCGGCGCCGATAGCGGCGGTAACCGCGGAATTTCCTGACTGCGGAACTCCGGAAAAGGCGGAACCTACGGCTGGATTATTTTTTTTTTCCCCGTGGGCTTTTTTAAGTTCGTTGTAGAAAAAAGCCATCATTGCCAATATTCCGGCAATGATAACCGCCATAAGAAGCATATACGGAACATTACCCTGGCTGAAAATTTGAACTATAGTCATAAATCCTCCAATTTCTCTTATAGTACAGAAAAAAAGATTTATATTCAAGTGGCTATTTCAGTTTCTTTCGCAATTTACGGCGTTTATTTCGCTCTTTTGCGGAATCTTCCTTATCAGCATTTGTATGCGGTTTTTCTTCTTTCCCATCATAAATATAGATAACTTCTTTATTCGGCAGTTTGGAGATGACGATTAGCCAGATAACGCCGAAAAGTATCATAAAAAAGCATAAAATCTGCCCTGTGGAGAAACTTAACAGGGGGTGCGCGTACGCCGCCGGAAGCGTATTTTTGACTAATTCAATGCGGTACCCAAGATCGGCGTCCGGTTCGCGGAAATATTCTATAATAAAGCGGAAAAAGCCGTACCCCAGAAAATACAGTCCGATAAGAAAACCCTTGAAAGGCTTGCGGCTTCGGAAGAACCAGATAATCGCCCAAAGGACGATTCCTTCAAAAAACGCCTCGTAAAGCTGGGAAGGGTGGCGCGGCAGATTTACAAACGCCCCTCTTATTACCATGCCCGTTTTTTCGGCAATTTCCTGCACCCAGGGTTCGCTTGCAGGAAGCGGCGTCGCGTGTGGGAAAAACATTCCCAGGGGGCTTGCCGTCGCCCTGCCGTAAAGTTCCGCGTTTGTAAAGTTTCCCAGTCTTCCGAATGTATAGCCGAGCGGAATACTTGCCGCATACATGTCGCCGATTTCCCTAAAATTAAATTTTTTAACTTTTGCGTAAATTATAACTGAGAGGAGTCCGGCAAAAGCGCCGCCGTGGTAACTCATTCCCTGAAGCCCCGTGAACTTTCCGTTATGGAAGGGGAAGAAAATTAACCACGGCTGTTTTAGGTAAACGCCGCCGGGTTCGTAGATAAGAGTGGAGAAAAGCCTCGCTCCTATAATCAAAGACAGTATCCCCCACGTGAACATGCTTGAAAGCTCGTCTTCCGTCATGGGAAAATTCCGTTCTTTTACTTGTCTTCGGTACAAAAGAAATGCGGTGGCAAAAGCAAAGACATACATAACCCCGTACCAGCGGACAGGAAGACCGGGGATTATTTCCGGATTAAGCCATGAAGGAAACGAAATTGACAGAAGCATTTTATACCTTGTAACCCTGCTGTATAGCTTTTGTCAGTTTTAATTTTATAAAACTGTTTTCTTTTTTCAGCTTCGATATTTCCAACTGCTGTGACCTTATGGTTTCAAGTAAATCGTTCTTATTCATCGCGCCTGTGTGGAGCAAGTCCTCGACGTATTCCATCTTGGAGTCAAAATCAATCTCCGCTTCCGCTTCCGCTTCCTGAAAACTGTCCTCTATTTGTTTGTCGTCGAGAGTAAAACCGTCTTCCGGGCTTTCCATAATTTTATCCGCTATGCGGTATACCGCCTGCGATAAAACCGACTGCGGTTTGTAAAGAACAATCGGCAGTCTGGAAGCAAGAGCGGTATCCTGAAGCGGATCGCGGTAAATAATCCCCATGTGTTCAATTTTTAGAGCAAGGTATTCTTCGCATGAACGGCGTATCTTCATAGCGACATCGGCGTCCTTAGGCGCTTCAACCATATTCATAATCAGGCGCGGATGGAGCGAGTTTAGGCGTTTTACAAATTTATCATGAGAAACAGGATCGATTTTTTTTATCTGAGGCAGTAACTTTGGAATGTAAATATGCCCGGCTCCGTCTTTGCGTATATTTTCCAGTTCAGCGCGGGCTGGCGAGCCTTTTGTACAGGAAGTGAACAGCAGGCGGAAAATTGAATTCTTTAAAAATACATAGGCGTTTAAAACCGCCGTAACCGCCGGAGCGGAGACGATAATGCCGTGGTTGGAGAGAAGGAAAAAATCTAAAATAGACTGATGGGTTCCGGCGCCCAAGTCGAGGATAAGAATATCGGCGTCATTATTTAAACTGAGCAGCTGCTTGACAAGCTCTTTCCGCTGGCTTGTCGTCAAATTGGCGGTTCCCGGGATTTCATTGTCGCCGGGAATGAAGCGGAGTCCGCGCACATCGGTCGCGGCAATAACGTCGGCAAAATTTGATTTGGTGTTGTTCAGGTAAGTGCCGATACCCAGCTTTGGAGACTGATGCCCTAAAACAAGGTGCAGATTAGACGCTCCAAGATCGAGGTCAGCCAAAATGACTCTTTGTCCTGCCTGCGCGAAAGAGACGGCTAAATTCGCGGAGACTAAAGATTTTCCCACACCGCCTTTTCCGCTCGCAATTGGAATAATACGCATTAATTTTCCTCCATTTCAGGTTCAGGGCGTTTAATGTCTCTGCTTATCAGCAAAACAGCGCCCGCGGATAATAAATCGCCGAATATTAGTATTCCTTCGGCATATACGGCAAGACCGAATACGCTCCCGATCATTGTAACTTGCCGAAAGATAATAAACCAGCCCAGTAAAAGGAAAATGCCTATGCTCTTGCCGGCAAGAAAAAGAGGCGGATACTCCTTGTAACGTTCCGTATCCAGCCAGATAAATAACGCCATAAGGGGGAATAAAGCCCCCGGCGCGGCTAAAAGTATCTTGATAAACAGCCCCGGCGCGTTCCCCTGAATTATTATGATTAAGGCGATTACCATGAGTTTTATACATTCCAGCGCAAAGACAAAGGGTTTTAGGTACCGGACAATGTTCATAATATAGAAAATAAAGGGTGTAATAAGAATAATCAAGGGGTTGAGGGTAACGAAATCCTGCAAATACTGGAAATATAAATTTTTATATATTATACTATAGAAATAAGGAGTTATTTATGAAAGTAAAGTTGCTTTATATTTTCTGTATTTCTCTGGTTCTTTTCACAGGGTGCGCCAAGCCGCCTACAGAGGAAATGGAAAGGGCGCGCGACGCTGTTTTTAAGGCTGAAAATGACGCAAATGCGGTTCAATATGCTCCGGGACCTTTGGCTACCGCCAAAGACGCCATAAAACGCATGGATACAGCGGCGGAGTCCAAGAAATATGACGTCGCCAAAAACCACGCCGTGGAAGCTATCGCCGCCGCTGAAAAAGCCATAAACGACGGCAGAGCCAAAGCGCAGAAAGCCGGAGAGGAGGCAGGTTCTCTAATATCCGGTTTAAGGGTCGAAATCGAAGAAACCACGAAAAACGTAGCATCCGCCCGTTACTCGCAGCTGCCCCTTGATTACAATGCCTTTGATAAAGCGATTGTCAACGCCCACAACACGACGGATCAGGCGGAAGTTGATCAGGTAATGGGCAGAAACCAGCAGGCGCTGGAAAAGGCAAAAGCCGTCCGCGCGACGCTTAACGATATAAATCAAAAAATAGCCAACGCAGCGACCGGAAGAAAAAAATAATAATGACCAAAAAAGGATTGATAAAACAGCACATAGTTTCGGCTCTTGTAGAAAACAGAGCCGGAACTTTAAGCAGGGTATCGGGGCTTTTCAGCAGACGCGGTTTTAACATTGACAGCCTCACCGTAGGCGAGACGGACAATCCTTCAATTTCCAGAATGACAATCGCGGTGACAGGCGAGGAGCGCGTACTTGAGCAGATTGTCAAACAGCTTGAAAAATTAGTCGATGTAATCGCCGTGCGTGAATTGGACAGCGCCTCCTGCCTGCGCCGTGAAATCATGCTGGTAAAAGTGGGCGTTGATGAAAAAAACCGCCCAGCCATTCTTGAGATAGCCGGGATTTTCCGCGCGCGCATTGTCGATGTTTCCCAGACAAGCATTACAGTTGAAGCGACAGGCAACATGGAAAAACTAAACGGACTGCTTCTCCTCCTGCGCCCCTACGGTATCCTTGAACTTGCGCGCACAGGTCTTGTCGCATTAGAGCGCGGCGCAAACGTGCTTTCCGTAAAATAACGCACCCTAGCCCAATTTTTTAAATTTTGTTACAATACGCTTATGTTAGATTATAAATTTATCGCGGAAAATTTGCATGCGGTTACGGCAAACATTGCCGACCGTTTTATGAAAGCCGACGCGGAGGCGGTAGCGCGCCTTTTTAACAAAAGAACGGAGTTTGCCACGAAGCTGCAGTCGTTCCAGCAGAAGCGTAACGCCAACGCCGACGCCATGAAAGGCAAGCTTGCACAGGAAGAGCGTAACGTTCTTATTGAAGAAGGAAAAAAATTAAAAGAAGAAATCGCCGCGGCGGAAAACGATTTAACTGCTGTCGAAGCGGAGCTTTTAACTGAAGCGCGGAAAATCCCCAACATGGCGCACCCTGACGCCCCTGTCGGCAAAGAAGACAAGGATAATCTTGAGGTAAAGAGGGTAGGGGAGCCGACCAAATTTGATTTTGAACCCGCCGACCATGTGAAGCTTGGGCAGGACCTCGATATTATCGACTTTGATTCGGGAACAAAAGTGTCCGGCACAAAATTTTACTATCTTAAAAACGAAGGCGTGTATCTTGAGCTTGGTCTTATCCGTTACGCGCTAGATATTCTGCAGAAAAAAGGTTTTACCCCTTTTATCACTCCCGACATCGCGCGCGAAGAAATACTTGAAGGCATAGGATTTAATCCGCGCGGAGCGGAGTCCAATGTGTACACGCTTGAGGGCGAAGAAACTTGTCTGGTGGGAACTGCGGAAATTACTCTAGGCGGCTATTACTCAAACATGATTTTGCCGAAAGAGAAACTTCCCCTGCGGATGGCTGGGCTTTCCCACTGTTTCCGCCGTGAAGCCGGCGCGGCTGGTCAATTTTCCAAAGGACTCTACCGCGTTCATCAATTTACAAAACTTGAAATGTTTGTTTACTGTCTGCCCGAAGAGTCGGGGCTCTTTCATGAAGAACTGCGCTTAATCGAAGAAGAAATTTTTAAGGGTCTTGACATACCTTTCCGCGTAGTTGATACCTGCACAGGCGACTTAGGCGCGCCTGCCTACCGCAAATGGGACTTGGAAGCGTGGATGCCCGGGCGCAACGGCGGCGAGTGGGGCGAAGTAACGTCAACATCAAACTGCACGGATTATCAGGCGCGCCGTCTCAACATCCGTTTTAAAGACGACGACGGTAAAAATAAATACGTCCACATGTTAAACGGCACAGCGATCGCTATTTCGCGCGCAATCATCGCCGTCCTGGAAAATTTCCAGCAAGCGGACGGCACTGTGCATCTTCCGAAAGCGCTGGCGCCTTACTGCGGATTCGACGTGATAAAAAAGAAATAAGAGACGGACATTTTTCTTTACTAAAATTAAAATTTCCATTATATTAACAGCAGGGAGGAATTATGCCGGCAAAAAAGTCCGAGGAAGGAACAACAAAAGATTTTTGCCAGACTAAAAGTTTTAAGTCTGTTAAAGAAAACGCGGAAAAAATAACTTGGAAAGAAATACAGAAAGGTTTCAAAGGAATTGAAAAAGCGCAAAAGGGGGCATGGACAGCTATAAATGAAACCAAGCAAGCCGCGAGAAAAACCCGGAAAAAAAACGACTTCATAGAACTTAGAAAACTTCAAGATAAAACATGGGGGTCAATGAAAGAAAAGCAGGAAAATATCGGCGGACTTAACAACTTGCTGGGCTCTATGGTCGAGCTTTTGCTGATTCCGGATCTTCCCAAAAAATTTAAAAGATTCGGCTACAACTTTACCCGGCTAACCGATTATAGTTATGAGGCAGGCGTCTATGCGCAAATTGACGGCATGCTTGAAAACACCATACAGGCGGTTGCCATAGAAGTAAAAACAAAATTGACGCAGTCGGACGTAGACGATCATCTTATACGCATGGAAAAAATACGAAAACACGCCGATGAAAACGGCGACAAAAGGCAGTTCATGGGAGCTATGGCGGCTTTCATAGTAATTGATTCTGCGAAAAAATACGCCTTAAAAAAAGGACTTTTTGTCATAGAACCAAACGGCGAAGATGTAAAAGTCACAGGACCGGAAACGGCGCCGCGAGTTTGGTAAGGGGTATCTGCGAACTAACACGAACAACGACAAGATTTCGGACAAAAAGTTCGTGAGCGTTCGTGGTTAAAATTTTTAGTGAAAATATTTTAAAAATATATTGACAAATATTAAGAAACTTGTTATTATTTAAGTATGATTTTGAGGGAAAATACCTATTTTTCAAAAAACCTCGTTTTTTGCGAAAAAAGCCCTAAATTTGCGCTAA
>Ga0268262_10004517_pt1 | contig 14347 bp, 11 predicted proteins | sample TergutNc150P3_FD_190354 | JGI IMG/M metagenome (GOLD analysis project Ga0268262, IMG submission 190354) | Nasutitermes corniger P3 segment gut microbial community from laboratory colony in Florida, USA - Nc150 P3 (SPAdes) (version 2) | ecosystem: Host-associated > Arthropoda: Insects >... | reverse complement strand
AAAGCCTTCCAATTAACGCCCTAAGGGAAGCGACCGAAGAGGCCCAGAAATCAGACTTAATGCTGGTTCTTGGAACGAGCCTTACGGTATATCCGGCCGCGTCATTGCCTCAATATACACTGTCACAAGGCGGGGAAATTGTTATTGTAAACAATATGCCCACTTCGATGGATGGCCGGGCGGTTCTGCATTATGAGGATTTGGGTGAAGTTTTTAACGGGTTGAGCGAAATTATTGGGAGCTGACATCCAGCGCTCTGCTGAGCATATACCCAACTACGAATGACAGGGCCGCAACCGCAAGGCTTATAAAGGCCATCTCAAAGAAACGCCGTTTGAAATCCAGATCCTTGGCTACTGAAAGATAATAATTGAAAACCAAAATGATAAAGACCGCCACGGTAAGAGTAACGGCAAGGGCTGTAAATTTACTTGCAAGGAGCAGGTAGGGCAGTATAAGCAAGGCCACGGTAACGACATAGGCCATGCCTGTATAAAGGGCTGATTTAAGTGCCCGGGGATTATTATCGGCCTTGCAGGACAAATACTCCGATGCCGCCATTGAAAAAGAAGCGGAGATTCCGGTAACAAGCCCGGCAATGGATATAAGCCTGGTGCTTCCCAGAGCCAGGGTAAAGCCGGCAAGGGAACCGGTCAGTTCAACAAGGGCGTCGTTCAGTCCCAGCACAACGGAGCCGGCATAGTGGAGCCTTTCTTCGTCCAGCATATTAAGGAGCTTGTTTTCGTGGACTGCTTCCTCCCGGGCAATGTTTTCAGCCTCGGGAAAACTTTTGACAAGTTCCATATAATTGCGGGAAGCGGTTCCTTCGTTCTTTTCCATCTGTTTCAGTGTAAAAGTAAGTCCAAGGACACGGGCCTTTAGGACACTCCAAAACACATTAAAACGGGAAGGCTTTACATCCACGCCTGTTTTTCCCTGCCAATACAGAGCGTGGCGTTTTTCCTCTTCTCCCAGGGATCTTAGAATATTTGCATTATGGGCATCCTTGCAGAGTCCGGCCAGAAGAGTATACACATGGTATTCGGTGATTTCCTTGCGTTGGACTTGCAAGGCCGTTTTCAGTGTTGCTGACAGCAGGGAAAAATCCTTATTCCTTCTTCCCGATAATTTCCACCATGTCGTCATTCTTAATGCCCGCGGCGTTTCCCTCGTCGGTGTCAACATGCATTTCGCAAAGATGGGCATCCCCGGAACGGATGAGCACGTCTTCAAAGATGAGGGGTCTGCTTCCAGAGGTTTTTACTGTTACCCAGTCCTTATCCTTGAGATTCGCTTCCTTGGCCTGACTGACGGAAAGGTGAATGTGCCGCAGGGCTATAATTGCCCCCTTGGCCAGTTCAATTTCCCCTTTGGGGCCGATGAGCTTAACTCCGGGACTGCCGTCCAGAACCCCCGATTCACGGACAGGCAAAGAAAGCCCTATTACCCGTGCGTCTGTCATGGCCAATTCTACCTGGGATTCCTTGCGTGTTGGGCCCAGTACCCGTATGCCTTTCAGGGTTCCCTTGGGGCCGACCACATCAACCAGTTCTTCAGCCGCAAATTGCCCTGGCTGTTTGAGCTCCTTCTTTACGGTGAGCTTATGCCCGGCGCCAAAAAGCGCCGCCAAATCCGCTTCGCTTAAATGAACATGCTTATTGGAAATACCCACTCCGACTTTGTATCCCATTTTCCGCCTCCGTTAAATTATATTGCTTATGATAATATATTTTAACCTATATTGCCAATATTTTCATCAAAGCATGGTTTATATAGAGTAATTCTTTACCTATCTGAATATGCGTCAAGAACTTATTTTCTTCCATCTCTTTAAGGTATTTTGAAGCCGTCTTTCTGTTTATGTTCAATTTTTTAACCAAAAAATCAATTTTTGAATAGGGGTTCTCAAAAGTCAGTTCTACCAGCTCTTTGGAGTATATCTTGGGGCACTGCTCTTTTACTTTTTCCAGGTTTGATTCCAATAGGACTTTTATCAACTTTATTTTTTCCAGGGTTAGTTTTGACGTTTCTTCTATCCCGTCCAGAATATAGAGTATCCAGTTTTCCCATATATCCTTTTCCCTGACCTCTTGCAGAAAACTATAATACTGGGTTTTGTGCTTAATTATGTACGAGCTTAAATACAGAATAGGGGTATCAATATGATTTTTTAACAGCAAATACAAAATATTTAATATTCTTCCGGTTCGCCCGTTACCGTCATAGAACGGGTGTATGGTTTCAAATTGATAGTGCAATACTGCCATTTTCCACAAACTGTTTTCTTTGTCATTAAAATAGCTGCAAAAATTTTCCAGCAGAAAACACAATTCATCATAGTCCTGTGGCGGCGTATAAACAGTTTCTCCGGTTTCGTTGTTTACCAGGGAAGTTCCTGGCAGTTTTCTTATCCCGGCGTTATTATCAACAATTATTTCCTGAATTTTTACAATATCGCTGATGCTGATTATATGCCTTTTTTTAAGGCTTTCGTATCCTGAGTAAACTGCTTCCCGGTAATTTATGACTTCTTTTGTCGAAGGATCCATGTTTTGAGGCTGTATTGTCAGGTTTTTATACAGCTCATCCCGGGTTGTTACTATATTTTCAATGGCTGAACTTTCCTGCGCCTCTTGTAGCAATATGGCGCTAACCAGTATATTTTGGTTGGGAATTACCGGGGCAAAGCCTTTTAGTTCCGCCAAAATTTGGCGTGTCTGCGCTTCTTTGCGTAATACTACCCTGGTCTCAATTTTTTCTGTATCAATTGGTACTAATGGGACTTGGCTTTTAATATTTCTCATGTCCAAATTTTACCAAATTTTACCCATATTGTCAATGTCATGTCCAAATTCTACCAAATTTTACCCATATTGTCACTATCATGTCCAAAAACTGGTAAATTTTACCCATCCGGCACCACACAAGACAAACTCAAACACATAGGCTATACTCTGAAGAAAAATGAAGACTTTTTGGCGCATAGCAAAAGAAGCTGTAAGATACAGGGGCTGGTTGCTGCTGTCGATTTTTGGCACGCTTATGCTGACGACAGTCAACCTGATTGCCCCAAGAATAATGGCTTCTATGACAGGACTCGTGGCAGCCGGTATGACGCGGGAAAATTTTATCACCGTACTGAAGATGGCGGGGGGACTGCTTGGCCTATACCTGACGCGCATCCTGTTCCGGTTTCTATCCAATTACTGCTCTCACAGGGCGGCGTGGCGGCTTGTGCTTGAACTGCGGATAAAAGTTTATAACGCGATTCAGTCTTTTTCCATGGATTATTTTCACAAAAAGCAGACGGGCGATCTGTTGAGCCGGGTAATGAACGATGTCGCGACATTTGAATTGATATACGCCCACATCACTCCCGATATTATAACAAATTTTGTTACCCTCACAGGCGTAACAATTATACTTTTTAACTTAAACGCGCGTCTTGCGCTTATCACCTGTATTCCCATTCCTTTCATTCTGTTATCGGGCTGGTTTTTCAGCCAAAAAGTACGCCCCAATTTCAGGAAAACGCAAAAATCGCAGGGAGAATTATCCGCGCAGCTACAGGATAATTTTTCCGGCATACAGGAGATACAGGCTTTTGGACGCCAAAATTACGCTTCTGAAAAAGTTTTGATCAAGGGCAAAGACTTTACACATAATATGCTTCGCGCCCTGAAGTTAAGCGCCATATTTCATCCAAGCGTGGAGTTTTTGACTTCCATTGGCAGCGTTATAGTTGTCGGTTTCGGCGGATTTTTGGCGTATAAAGGTCAGCTTTCCGTTTCCGAGATTGTCGGTTTTCTTCTTTACCTTGCCCTTTTTTACGCGCCGATTACAGGTGTCGCCCAGCTTTTGGAATCCGCCCAGCAATCGCTTGCCGGCGCCGAACGTGTGATTGAAATTTTAGACGCGCCGCAAAGCGTCAAGGACAGCCCAACGGCAAAATCAATCGGAAAAGCGGAAGGGCGAATTACTTTCGAGAATGTCAGTTTTTCCTATATTCAGGGCGTCCCAGTTCTTGATGACGTGTCATTTGATATTAAACCCGGGCAAATGGCCGCGCTGGTAGGAGCGACAGGCGTGGGAAAAACCACGTTAAGCAGACTTATATCAAGGTTTTATGATCCGACAGGCGGAAGAGTATGCCTTGACGGGCACGATCTGCGGGACATCACTCTGGAAAACCTCCGAAGCAATATCTCTTTGGTTCTGCAAGACACGTTTTTGTTTAACGGAACTATCGAAGAAAATATCGCGTTTGCCAGACCCGATGCCTCGTTTGAGGAGATAAAAACAGCAGCGCAGACCGCAAGGATACATGATGACATAACGCAAATGCCCGATAGCTATCAGACGCAGATAGGGGAACGCGGCGTTAAGTTGTCAGGCGGCCAAAAGCAGCGCATAGCGATAGCAAGGGCGGTACTGTGCCGCTCTCCGGTGCTTATTCTTGACGAAGCTACAGCTTCTGTGGACGTACACACTGAAGAGCAGATACAGCAGGCAATCAACGAAATAGCCGGAAGCCGCACAATCGTAACCATCGCGCACCGTCTTTCTACCATTCGTAACGCTGATGTTATTTATGTTTTTGAAAAAGGCCGCATTATCCAATCGGGTAGTCATGCCGAGTTGATTGAGCAGGAAGGCCTTTACCGGAGTCTATGCCGCACGCAAATTTAGTCGTCAATTGGCTGCGCCATATTTTTCTTTCCCATTAAATATGATTTTGTAATAAACGTTTCAATGACTTGTTTGACATCATCGCTATTTTTATCAAATACTTTTTTTGATAAAATAATCAATTCTTCTACAACCTTGGTAGAATCAATTTTTTCGTTTAATTTCTCCAAATTCATATTTCCTCCAAATTATAAATCGCTATGCAAGGATGCTTACAGCAGACCTTCGATCCGGCCTTCTGTTCCGGTCGGCTAAAGAACCGCCCGACCAAAGGTTGGCGGTACACCGACTCCTATTACATAATATAGCGTCAATAATAAAGTCAAGCAAGCGAAAATTGTATGCTTGAAATAATCTATTGCTAAATTTTTCCACTCGCAATATTATATCTATAGTGTCTATAAAGGAAGGTCAAACAATGTTGGAATCAATTGATCTGCTAAATACAACCAAGTTAAATTATGAAATCGAAAATATACTTAAAAATGAAAGTCAGTTTATCCTTATACTATCGTCTTATTTGGATTTAACAGACAAAATACAGGCAATGATATCAATGTCTTCCGCTGAAATAGTCATCTTGTGCCACGAAGGCGGCGAAGAAAGCGATAGGCAAAAAATTGATAATATAGAAATAACAATGCCAAATGTAAATTTTATCCGTATACCGGATTTTAATGCAAAAGCGTATATCACAAACAGTACTCTAATCCTATCATCACTAAATTTGCAGGGACATTCGCAAATAAACAATTTTGAAATTGGCATTGCATTAAAAGATGATTCATATAATAAAGTAATTGGTAAGCTATTAGAAGAACTAAAAATATTGTTCAAGATTCATAAACTTGATACCAAAATACTTGATAAGTTAAAACCGTCTGTTGCTGAGGATATGCCCCATGAAGAGCCGCTGGCTGCTGTGGATATGCCCCAGGAGGAGCCGCCGGCTGCCGAGAATATGCCCCGGGAGGACGAGCCGGCCATTGAAGAAGCGTCTGAAGAAGAGCCATTGGCTGCCGAGGAAGCGCCCCAAGAAGAACCCGTTGTTGAGGAGGAGCCTCAACAAGAAGAGCCATTTTCTGCCGAGGATACGCCTGAAGAGTCACCAGTCGTCGAGGATGCGCCCAAAGAGAGACCAGTGGTTGAGAAGAAGCCTCAAGTGGAGCCTTTGGCTGCCAGGGAAGCGCGTGAAGAGTCGCCGGCTGATTATGATATGATATTTTTTCAAGAGTATCCGTCGACTGATGAGGAAGCGCCATTCACCGAGGAAGCACCCCAGGATGAGCCCCTGACTGTAGAAGAAATGCCCCAATATCCGCTACCGGTTTTTGAGGAAACATTCCAAGATGAGCCCCCATTTGATGAGGATATAGTAATTCAAGAGGAACTGGTTATTGAGGAAGAGCCTCAAGAGGAAGAGCCTCAAGAAGAGCCACTGGCTGCCGAGGAAGCGTCTGAAGAGCCGCCAACAGCCGAGGAAACGCTCCAGGAGGAGGAGACTGCGGAAGAAACGCCTGAAGAGCAGCAAGTCACCGAGGAAGCGCCCCAAGAGGAACCTGTTGTTGAGGAAGAGCCCCAAGAAGAGCCATTAGCTACCGAGGAAGCGCCTGAAGAGCCGGCGGCTGATGAGGATATAGTAATTCAAGAGGAACTGGTTATTGAGGAAGAGCCCCAAGAAGAGCCACCTGCTGCCGAGGAAACGCCTGAAGAGCCGGCGACTGATGAGGATATAGTAATTCAAGAGGAACTGGTTATTGATGAAGTGCCCCAAGAGGAACCCGTTGTTGAGGAAGAGCCTGAAGAGCCGCCGACTGATGAGGATATCGTAATTCAAGAGGAGTTGGTTATTGAGGAAGTGTCCCAGGAAGAGTCGCCGACTGCCGAGGAAGCGCCCCAAGAGGAACCTGTTGTTGAGGAAGAGCCACAAGAAGAGCCACCTGCTGCCGAGGAAGAGCCTGAAGAGCCGCCGACTGATGAGGATATAGTAATTCAAGAGGAACTGGTTATTGAGGAAGTACCCCAAGAAGAAGAGCCTCAAGAAGAGCCATTGGCTGCCGAGGAAGTGTCCCAAGAAGAGCCACGTGCTGCCGAGGAAACGCTCCAGGAGCAGCCGCCGACTGAGGACGAAACACCTGAAGAGCCGCCGACTGACGAGGATCCCGTAATTCAAGAGCAGCTGGTTATTGAGGAAGTGCCCCAAGAGGAGCCGCAAACTGATGAGGATGAGGACATAGTAATTCAAGAGCAACTGGTTATTGAGGATGTGTCCGAGGAAGAGCCGCCGACAGCAGAGGAAACGCCTAAAGAGGAGCTAACTGCCGACGGGGACAAGAAGAAGAGCCGTCGGCCGAGAAAGAGTCCCAGGAAGAGCCGCCTGTTGCCGGAAATGCCTCAAGAGGAGCCGCCAGTCGCCGAGGAAGCGCCTATAGAGCTGCCGACTGATGAGGATGAAGATATAGTATTTGAAGAGCAGCTGGTTATAGTGGATGTGTTCCAGGAAGAAGAGCCGCCGGTTGTTATACGTGCGTCTAAAAAAATGCCGCTGGTTGTTAAATATTTATTTCGGGAAGTACTCAAAAAGAGCGGTAAAAAAGAAGAGGATTACGGAAGTATGGTGCTTTTGGGACAGTTCTCCGCGCAAATGTTGAAAGAATATTCATTTGACCGCAGAGATCTTTCGAGAAAAGCAGGAATAGAAAATGATATTCTTCTGCCTTATGCGGAAATCACCCAGGATATGTATGATTGGGCCCTGAAAAACATAAAATTATGAGAGTGCTTCCAGCGCCTTGTCCACCCTGGCAATGGCCTTTTCGCCTCCAAGGAGGCGAAGGCTCCCAAATAGGGGAGGGCTTACCCGCTCTCCGGTTATCGCTACCCTTAGCGGCATCATAAGATCTCCAAGCTTTAGCCCCTCTGCCTCGGCAAATGATTTTACCAGGCTTTCCGCTTCTTCATCGCTTGGCGCTTCCGCCAGGGAACCTGTGATAGTCCGGGCCTTTTTTAGCAATTCCAGGGTCCCTGCCAGATCCGCCTTTTTTGGGAAAAATTCTTCCCTTTGCGGCAAAGCGGGGTCGATAAACAGATAGCGGAGCTTTCCAGGTATCTCTGTCAAAAATACCGCCCGCTCCTTTACCAGTGGCATGGCGGCAGTGTAAAGCGTTTCCTGGTCGGGATCGGGTTTTTTAGAAGGGCCTCCGAAAAGCCCGCGCTCAATAGCCAAAGGCAGAGAAAGGACAGCGAGTTCCGTGTTACTTTTTCGTCTGATATATTGGCCGTTAAACCATTCCAGCTTTTTGTAATCGAAGATCGCCGGGGCTTTGGCAAGTTTTTCCAGGCTGAAGCGCTCCGCCAGTTCATCCAGCGTGTAAATGTCTTTTCCCTCTTCATAGGAACAACCCACCAGGGCTATGTAGTTAATCAGCGCTTCCGGCAGACAGCCCTGCTGCCTGAATTCGTCAATTCCGGTGGAACCGTGGCGTTTGGAGAGCTTTTTCCCGTCCTGGCCCATGACCATAGGGAGATGGCAGAAAGCAGGGGGAGCCCAGCCAAAACTGTTGTACATGATAACGTGAAGGGGAGTGGATGGGAGCCATTCTTGCGCCCTCAGAATGTGAGTTATACCCATAAAGTGATCGTCCACCACATTGGCGAGGTGGTAGGTTGGGAAGCCGTCGGATTTCAACAGCACAGGATCGGGGTTTACGTCTTCATTTTTCCATTCCACGTTCCCGACAATGTGATCATAAAACTTGGTTACGGACGCCGCTTTTCCATCCGGCGTTTCTTCGCCAAGGGGGATTTTTAGGCGTATAGTGTGGGCTTCCCCGGCTTTGGCGCGGCGGGCCGCTTCCTCGCGGGGTATGGTCCGGCAAAAGCGGTCGTAGCCGCTTTCGGAGGAATGGGAAGCCTCCCTTTCCTTGCGGATCTTTTCCAGCCGCTCGGAACTGCAGAAACAGTAATAGCCCCGATCTTTTTTTACCAGTTCTTCCGCGTGTTTTTGATATAACTCCGTTCTTTCAGACTGAATGTAGGGGGCGCTGGGGCCGCCGACATCGGGACCCTCGTCCCAGTGAAAACCAAGCCAGTTAAAAGTATCGTATAAATTCTTTACGTATTTTTCGTCACACCTTGTTTGATCGGTGTCTTCCAGCCTGAGGATAAATTTTCCGCCTGAGGAGCGCGCGAAAAGATAGTTGAATAAAGCGGTTCTTACGCTCCCTATGTGCTGGTTTCCTGTGGGAGAGGGAGCGTAGCGATCTCGTATTTCCATGCGTTTTACTATATTATATAAGGAGTGATTTTACTACCAGACTTCATAAAGAATAGGAGTACAACATGGCAAAGAGCAAAGAACAAGTAACAAAGAGCAAAGACCAGAAGAGTTCCGGGCAGCTGCTTGCGGATAAACTTTTTATATCCCTTAAAAATTGCTGGGAAGGCATAGATGCAAAGGCAGAGAAGGAAATTGAAGAATTGGCCGCTTCTTACAGGGTGATGCTTGACCGTGGAAAAACGGAGCGGGAGTTTACTGCCGAAGCGGTGGCACTGCTAAAAAAACAGGGCTTTACGGCGCTTGATCACACATCGGGCCAAAGCGGCAAGAAAAAGGCTTTTACGCCGGGAAAAAAGGTGTTTGAGCATATACGGGGCAAGGCCCTGGTCTGCGCTGTTGTTGGCAAAAAGCCCCTTTCGGAAGGAATTAACATAGTGGGCGCACATATTGATTCACCCAGGCTGGATCTCAAGCAGAATCCGGTTTACGAAGAGAATGATTTTGCCCTGCTGGATACCCATTACTACGGGGGGATTAAAAAGTACCAGTGGACAGCGATACCCCTTGCCATGCACGGGGTTTTTGTTGATTCCAAAGGGAAGAAAACCAGCGTTTCGATAGGCGAGGACGATAGCGACCCGGTGTTTACAATAACGGATCTTCTGCCCCACCTTGCCCAGGATCAGATGCAGAAGAAAGCTTCCGAAGTGGTGGAAGGGGAAGACCTGGACGTGCTTTCAGGTTCCCGGCCATACGTTGACGAGAAGGTAAAAGAAAAGGTAAAACTGCGCTTCCTCTCGATTCTGAACGAAAAATACGGCCTGGAAGAAAAAGACTTTGCCTCGGCGGAAATTGAATTTGTCCCCGCCGCCAAAGCCCGCGACATTGGGCTTGATCGCAGCATGATTGGCGGTTACGGCCACGACGACAGGAGCTGCGCCTACCCGGCGTTCAGGGCGCTGATGGAAGTTGCCGCTCAAAAAGAAGCGCCTGAAAAGACCGTGCTTTGCTATTTTTCCGACAAGGAAGAGATAGGCTCGGCAGGCAATACAGGGGCGCAGTCTTGGGGTTTTGAAAATTTCATAGCCGCCCTTTCCGGGGAAGATGAGCTGCGACGCTGCCTTAGTAATTCTTCCATGCTTTCCTGTGACGTAAGCCCCGCTTATGATCCTTCGTATCCAAGCGTTTATGAAAAGCGGAATTCGTCTTACATGGGGAAAGGTCTGGTTATTAACAAGTACACCGGCTCAAGAGGTAAATACGGCGCATCCGATGCAAACGCGGAATTCTGCGCCAAAGTGCTGTCCTTAATGGACAAAAACAAAATCCCCTGGCAGTTCGGCGAAATGGGCAAGGTGGACAAAGGCGGCGGCGGCACCATCGCCCTTCATGTGGCAAAATACGGCATTGAAGTTCTTGACTGCGGCATCCCTGTTTTGTCGATGCATTCCCCCTTCGAGGTAATAAGCAAGATCGACCTTTATATTGCGTTCAAAGGATTTACTGCCTTTTTAAGGGAGATTTAAGTCAAGCGCCATGAATCTTGAAGCATTTATTCTCGGCTGCGGAGGAATGATGCCCCTTCCTAACCGGCATCTTACCTCGGTGCTTTTAAGGCGGGAAGGGGATCTTTTCCTGTTTGACTGCGGCGAGGGAACACAGGTGTCGCTAAGGCGGCTTAACTTGCGATGGAAAAAAATCTCCGTAATTTTTGTCAGCCATACCCACGCCGACCACGTTACGGGAATTCCGGGTCTTCTTATGCTTTCTTCACAGGTGGACAGGGACGATCCCCTTTACATAATAGGACCGCCCAGAATTACCGAATACATTGAAAGCAGCCGCCGTGTGCTGGACATGTACATCAACTATGAGATTGTCATCAAGGAAATAACCGCGCCCGGGGTTGTTTATTCAGGCGATGGTTTTCATGTACGCGCTTTTCCCTTGAGGCACACAAAGCCCTGTTACGGCTATGCTCTGGAAGAGGACAAGCGCCCCGGGGAATTCCACGTCGAAAAAGCCGAAGCCCTGGGCGTTAAGCGCGGGCCAAAGTGGGCCGCGCTTCAGTCGGGCCAGATCGTCCAGGCCGAAGACGGAACAGACGTGCGCCCGGATCAGGTTCTGGGCCCGGAAAGAACAGGGAGGAAATTTTCTTTTGTTACCGATACCCTGGCTTTCCGGGAAATAGCGGACGAGGTAGCGGACTCGGATCTTTTTGTCTGCGAAGGAATGTTTGAAAGAGCCCTTGAAGAAAGCGCCAGAGAGAAAAAGCACATGACCGCTGAACAGGCGGCCTCTATAGCAAAGGCAGCCGCCGTAAAAAAGCTCGCCTTAATACATTACAGCCCGCGTTACACCGAGTACGAGCTTAAGCAGGTGATAAAGGAAGCGGAGGCCATTTTTCCGCCAACGGTTCTTTCAAGGGATCGCATGGTTTTCCCTATAGAATATGTTGATTAAATAAAATAATCTGAGTTGATATCATGATTGAGGTAAAAAATCTAAGCAAAAAATACGGGGACTTTGAGGCTGTCAGGGACGTTTCGTTTTCTTTGGGGCGGGATCAGGTACTTGGCTTTCTCGGGCCGAACGGCGCGGGCAAAACTACTGTCATGAAAATTCTGACAGGTTACCATTTCCCTTCCGGCGGGCAGGCGATAGTTGACGGCATTTCCGTGGAAGAGTCCCCGGTAGAAGTTAAAAAGCGCATAGGCTATCTTCCGGAGAGCAATCCCCTTTACGGAGACATGACAGCGGATGAATACCTTTACTTTGCGGCCTCGGCCCGGCTTCTTCCAAAAGAAAAAATTCGGAAAGCGGTAGATGACGCAATTGCCGCCTGCGGCCTTGAGGGCGAAAGAAGCCACCGCATCGAAAGCCTTTCCAAGGGCTATAAACAGCGGGTTGGGCTTGCCCAGGCCATAATTCACGACCCGCCGATATTAATTCTTGACGAGCCGACTTCCGGCCTGGATCCGAATCAGATCATCGAAATTCGTTCTTTAATAACGGAGCTGGGAAAGCGTAAGACCGTAATTCTTTCAACTCACATTCTGCAAGAGGTAGAGGCCGTTTGTTCGCAGGTGCTTATTCTGAACGAAGGCCGCATTGCCGCCCAGGGCACGCCTGATGAAATCGCGAAAAAGATTCGCGCCGGCGGTGGAATGGACACCTGGGAGCTGTTCCTTAAAGGGGCGGAGGCCGCGGAGATTGAAAGCCGCCTGGGACAACTGGAAAGGGAAACCGTCGAAATAAAAGCTGAAGCCTTGGAGGACGGGATACTACGGCTGGGCTTTGTAATCAGGAACTCAGGCGCTTATGCGTGTGACGGGGAAAGTATTTTTGACTGGGCGATAAAGCAAGGTTACAAAATAATCGGAATGAACCGGAAGAAACTCAGCCTGGAAGATATTTTCGTCAAGCTCACTTCGGAGGAACGAAGAAGTGAGCCGCTAACCACTGAAGAGGAGAATAGAGGATGAAAATTATTTCACCCAGAGTTTTCGTTTTAGCCCGAAAGGAAATTTATTCATGGCTCAATTCTCCGGCAATTTACGGCGTTACGGTTTTTTTCCTCCTTTTTGTTTCAATATGGCTTTATTACATTCAGCGCTTCTTTGCCATGGACACAGCCAGTTTAAGGCCCTTCTTCCAGGCTTTCCCGTTTGTATATATTTTTGTGATTCCAGTTTTAACGATGAGAGTCTGGGCCGAAGAAAAAAAATTTGGCAGCGCGGAGATTCTTTTTACCATGCCTTTTACCGAATGGGAACTTGTGCTGGGCAAGTTTTTATCCTGCTTCGCGCTGTTATTCGCAATGGTTTTGCTTACCGTCCCTGTTCCTTTAAGCATTTTACCGCTTGGGCATTTTGAGGGCGCTTTGATATTCGGCGAATACGCGGGGACCTTGTTTCTTGGCGCAAGCGCCACCGCTTTGGGGGTTTTTCTTTCCGGCGTTTCCAAAAACCAGGCCGCCGCGTTTGTGGGAAGCGTAGTGGCCCTGCTTGCGGTAATGCTTATGCATCAGCTGACGGAGAACCTGCCTTCCGGCCTTGCGTCTTTAATTAATTACCTTTCGCTTGCTTTTCATTTTGAAAGTTTTTCCCGCGGGCTTTTGGACAGCCGTGACATGGCCTTTTTTCTTATAACCACGATTCTTTTTTTGTTTCTCAATACCCAGGTTCTTGTCTATAGAAGGTGGAAATAACCATGAATAAGAATCAGGCCAGGGTCATAAGCCTGCTGTCGGCGGCGATTTTTTTATTGGCTTTTTTGATAAGCGGCCGCCTGTTTTTTCGCCTGGATTTAACAAAGAACAAAGCTTATACCATCTCTGAAGTTTCAAGGAATCTTTACAAAGAAATATACGATCAGGTAAGAATTACCTATTTTGTTTCGGAAAAGCTAAGGCAGGCCCATCCCATGCCCGGGGAAATTGCCGACTTGCTGCGCGAATACGCGGCAAATTCAAGGGGGAAAATCCGCTTCTTTCAAAAAGACCCCGCAAAGGCGGGACTAATGCAGGCAGTTGAAGATCTGGGAATAGAGCCCCAGCAAATTCAATTGGCCGAACAAAATGAAATTACCGTCGCTACTGTCTATTCCGGAATCCTGATTGAATACCTGGATCGGGAAATGGTTATTCCTGTTGTCTTTTCATTGGACACTCTGGAATACGACTTAAGCTCCCGTATCCGCTCTTTAGTACGAAACGTGGAAAGGGAAATAGGGGTCATCGTAGCTGACAGCTATAGCCAGTGGGAAACCGAGTACGGAATTTTAAACGAGGAGCTTGCTTTCGCCGGTTTCCGCGTAAGGCTCATCAAAGCCGGGGACTATATCCCCGGAAGCCTTCCCGCCCTGTTTGTTTTTGGCGGGGTTGAGGATCTGGATGAAGAACAGCTCCTCCCGATTGACAATTACATAATTGGCGGCGGAAATGTGTTGTTTGCCCTGGACGGAGTTTTTGTGGACACCAGAAGGGCTTTTGAGGCCAGAGCAATGCAGGATAGGGGTCTGCTTGCCATGCTGGCCGAGTATGGGGTTATAGTACCCGCCGCGCTGGTAAATGACGTACTCGCGCTTAACATAACATTCCAGACTCAAAGCAGAAACGGTACGGTTATTCAAACCATGAGGTATCCACAGTGGCTTGGTATTCCGGGGCAGATGGGTAACCCCGATCATCCCCTGACTGCCCGTTTTATGGGTCTGGATCTCTATTGGGCAAGTCCCCTTGAACTGGATCCCCCGCAAGGCGTTTCCGCTGATATTCTTTTTTCCAGTTCACCCCAGGCATGGCTGCAGATTCAAAGGTTTGTTACCAATCCCAATTATTATTCGCAATTTGAAGATGAAGCGGGCTATACCCGGGGA
>Ga0268262_10004516_pt1 | contig 14347 bp, 16 predicted proteins | sample TergutNc150P3_FD_190354 | JGI IMG/M metagenome (GOLD analysis project Ga0268262, IMG submission 190354) | Nasutitermes corniger P3 segment gut microbial community from laboratory colony in Florida, USA - Nc150 P3 (SPAdes) (version 2) | ecosystem: Host-associated > Arthropoda: Insects >... | reverse complement strand
ATAGTTCAAAAACCTCTTCAAATTTATTTTGCCTATCACCCAGGCTCTTCATAACAAAACTCATGGAACCATTCCCGACAAAAGTTTTCACCATTTCTTTGCTGTAAATTGGAAAACCAAGCTCCGAAAGAGCACTGTTTATGGCATTGCCCAAGTCTTCAACAGTATCCATCAAAGTGCCGTCAAGGTCAAGGATATAATTCATAATGTTTTCACCACCAAAACCAAAAATATAAAAAAGAATTGAAAGAACCAAGTCCACTTATCGCTTAAAATGGTTTTAATTATTTGCGCCTCACATAAGCCAATTTGCGGAGCTGGCTGCATCTCTTTTAAAAAGGAATTTTCTTTGAATGCGAGCAGCAGCAAAAACACAAAATAAACAAGGCAAAAAATTGCGCAAATCTCAGAAAACCCCGAATACAAAATGGCAAAAGAAGCCCCAGCCAGCCAGTTAGACAAATAAAGCGGATGTTTAAAGAAAGAATAAGGCCCGCTTTTAACAATTTGCGGAGCGCAAAGCTCAGTCCCACGGCTGTGCAAACCTATGTGCATCCTAGCCCAAATCCTTAAAGAAGCAGAAAAAACAAATAAGGGAAGGGCTAGCATTTCAATTTTTTGCGTTGGAGGGGAGAGCAAAAGCAAAAAAGCTAATACCGCAGAAATAAAACCTCTGTATCTATATAAGTTTTCAAGCATTGTATTTCTCTATATAATAATTCATTTGCCTGCTCATAGCATTGTCCCAGGTTCCATACAAATCGGCTACTCTGCGGGCTTCTCTGGAATATTTGCTCAAATCTATGGATTTTGCGAATTTTACCATCTCTACAAATGATTCCACAGATTTTGTTTTGTAAATCAGATGGTTCTCAAGTTTTTGCAAAAGCTCAAAGGCTGCACCCATGTCTGGGCCAATCACTGGCATACCCATAGCCATTGCTTCTAAAATGCTCAGACCGAATGTTTCGTTAGGAGAGGTGGCTAAAAGTATATGGTGGTCGCGAAATTCATTTTCAATAATTAGTTTGTCTTGAATATAACCCAAATAGCGGAATTGCGGATGCTTGAATTTCTCAAAGAAACCCATTTCTGCGCCGTGCCCCATAACGGTGATATGAATTTGCGGGTCTTGCAAGAGCTTTGGAATTCCTTCTATCAGCAAAAAAACATCCTTGTCGCTTTGCAATCTGCCTGCATATATAAGGCGAAGAGGTTCGTTTTCCAAACGCTCTCTCACTTTATACGCGCCAAAAAACGAATCCGGCGCGCCAAAAGGAAATTCCACAATATTGCTAAGTCCCTTCTCTTCTAGCAATAATCTTGCGAATTTAGATGAAACAATAAGATCATCGTAATTTTTGAATTGCTTGTAAAAATTCTTATCCAATATCTTATATGCAATTTTTTTAATAAAACTGAAAATGCCTTTCTCTGCCCAAGGTTTTATGTAGCACACCAAAGGGTGTGTATGGTGAAAAAAATTCAGAGGATTGGGAAGTTTTTTCCATCTTCTGAGCCTTGTGAAAACAAGGGATGTCCACCAGGGGTCTCCAACTTCAATAACTGCATCTGGGTAATCTTTCAAAAATTTGAGCAAAGGCCGCAAATTAAACATAAATTTGTAGCCATTTGGATTTTTCTGCGCTTTTATTCCCTTTAGCCTCCAATATGTGATATTTTGCTCCAACTGAATTTTTTCGGTTTTATCTGCGGGGCCAACTACCATATAACTGTGCTCTGGATGCTTTTTAAACCAATCCATTTTAGCGCGGTGGTAGGTTCTAATGCCTCCAGCATAAGGGTTATAAAATGTGTTTACGTCTATAAAGAACATTGGTATGTGGAATATAGAATTTTCTACTTTCCGTTCTATGAATTTTTCCCCTCTTTTCATTTTGCTATTTCTTGCACTTGCCGCTTATGGGCAGCAAACTTCTGTAGCCGTGCTGCCTTCCGATGGTACTGCACTCAACCCTAACGAGCTTGAGGCTCTCACAGACGAAATGCGTGAGGTGGCGTTGAAAGTTCTGCCTAGTACCTTTGTTCTGTTGAAGCAGGACGTTGTTGTTAAGCGGCTTGGCGGAGCAGAGAATTTTATAAAGGAGTGCAGGGAAAGTTCTTGCATTGTTGATTTAGGCAAGAAAGCACAAGTTGATTATGTGACGCAAGCTAACGTGTTTAAGCTAGGCAGCAGCATTAGGCTCAAAGTTGAATTGTATGATGTACATACGGAAGGCTTAGTGAGCATGTTCAACGACGAGGCAGAAAATGTTAGAGGTTTGCTTGCTGCTGTGAAAAATAGAGCGCCAGAAGTATTTGGCAAGATACCAGGTGCCTCCGGAGGTTCAAAAACTGCTTCCGCTTCTCCTTCTATTGCGGGAGGCATAGGCGGTGTGCAAGTTAAGGGAACCGATTACAAATTTGAGGGTGAGAAACGTTATTTGGCAAATATATCAAGCGACCCCGAAGGAGCCAGTTTGAGTTTTAACGGAGTGCCTGATACTCGCTGCAAAGCAACGCCGTGCAGCGTTGAACTTGGGGAAGGCAATGTTCGCATTATCGCTGCATTGGAGCAGTATGATATGGCAGACACAACTGTTTCTATAAAGCAAAATAATCAGAATATACGCATTCGGATGAAGGCGAATTTTGGGGTTTTGGAGATAAAGCCTGCTTATTCTGATGGTATAGGCAAAAATGAGCCGTGGAGTTTGATTATAAATGGCAAGGCGGCTGCTTCTTGGGAAAACAGGCTTTCGCCAAATAAATACAAGGTGGAGTTGAGCCATAGATGCTATGAAGATTTAAGTTTTGATGTGGGTATAAATAGGGACAAGCGTGAAGTTTTTGATATGGCGAGTTATGTAAAGTTGAAAAAGGGTGGTTTGGTTTTGAATGCGGAGAGAGATGGGAAGCCTGTTAGTGAGGCGGTTTATGTGAATGGGGTGCAGGTTGGGGAAACGCCTTTTAGCGGGTCGGTGGCTGTGTGTGCTAGGGTGGAGATTGGGAGTGGTAGGGAGGTGGTGGATGTGAATTTGAAGCATAATGAGAAGGTTATGTACACGCAACGCCTTAATGCGAATAAGAAACCCTCTCTGGCATCTAAGGCATTGCCTCAACCATCATCGCCGCAGAAGGCGTTTGTTGTAGAAGGCGTTAATTTCTTGAGAGGAAAAGCCGATATGACAGAAGATTCTTTTGCCAATCTTATGGCAGTGGTAGAAACAATGCGTGCCTACCCAGAAGTAACATTCAAGGTGGTGGGTCACACAGATGACATGGGCGAAAGAGATGCGAACCAAAAACTTTCTGAAGCCCGCGCAAAGGCTGTGGTAGATTTTTTAATTACTCGCGGCATAAGCACTTCTCGCCTTGACTACGACGGCAAAGGGCCAGATCAACCTATTGCATCTAATGGTACTGCGGCGGGCAGAGCCAAAAACCGTCGTATAGAATTTCAACGCACGGATAAATAACTGCTTTGGATAAATGTTTTGCGAAAACTCCATCGTTGGATATAAAAAAGAGAATTGGGCAAAATAAGGAAATTTTGGAGAAAGAAAGAGCAAATGTTAGAAATTAGTTGAGTTTGAGATTTGTGCCACTGTGATGCGGAACTTTGGTATATGAATCTCAAAGTTCATAGCAGTGTAGAAAAACAGACTTAATTTTTATTATCCATATATCTTTTCAAATCTGAAAAAGCCTTTTTATATAGAGCCTTGCGTTTATTCATATCAAAAGGGATAAAGCCCTCATTTGCATCATCGACAGGCAAATATTCGCGAAGTACCTTGAGCATAAGATTTTCGTCGAAGTCAGTAGGGATAGTTGGAGCGTACTCTACAATAAGTTCTAGTTCATTAGAAAGCATTAAGCCAAACGTTGGTTGGGCCCCTTTATATCTTTTATCATCTTTTAATTTTCCATCTAATTGAATTTTTTGATTAGAAATAGAAAAGTCATACCAAAAATTTCGGCAATCGATCTTTGTAATGATCCTTGTAATATTATTTTCTTTAGAAAACTCCATATTTGGCCAATCATTAAAGTATAAATGGCTATCATCATCCAATATAGTAATTGGTGTATTCATTAATCGTTTATCGTTATAAATATTTTTATGGTTTCCATAAAGAAGAAACACCCTTTTTTGTTTTGTGTTGCAAATGAAAGAAGGGGTACATAATGTAAATTTACGTTCTTTTATATCGGTATTATCTCTAAATATAGCTCGCCTAGAAAAAGTTTTAGATAAACTATTAAGTTCTTCGATATTATTTACTGGATATGAAAGTAAGCGTGCCAAATAATACTTAAACATTTCTTCAATTATAAGTGAATTCTCAGGAAAATTGTAAATTTTTGTTCTTGCCAAGTTTATCTTAAGAATATTATTAGAATCTACGATTGATACTATAGGTGTTGTTTCTAATGCGTATTCATGTTCATATTCCTGCAATTTATATTTAAATGCATCTGCAAATAAAGAAGCACCGTAATGCCCCACACTTACTATTATACCATTTACTAATATTTCAAAATCAGTTTTAAAGATAGATTTTTTTATAAATTTAATTTTTATGTTTGGAAATATTTTACTCGGAATGTCACACCAACCATCCTTATAGATACCTTTATCTGGAATAATGAACTGATTCTTCCCAATTTGGTTTCCATCAAGATAATAGGAAATCTGTGGTGTACTAAAATGATACCAATAATACCACAGCGGAAATCCAACAAATGGATCTTGATCTGTATAAGAGTTTATCTGAAAATAGTTTAAAGACTTTTCGTGCATTTCTATTACGATTTTTGTTCCAATTTTTGCATTTATACGCTTTATATCCAATGTTTCTGGTTTCATTGTATAACTGAAATTATAACCAAGTTCGTCATCTTTATGTCGCGTTGTAACGGTAATTTTATCACCAATGAGAAAAGCAGCTAACGCACCAATGCCGAAACGTCCACTTCTGGCAAATTTTGCTTTTATATCATCATTTATATGTCTTTTCTTCCATACATCACTATTGCGGAATGATGAGCCTACAACAAGAAAATAATTTATTAAAACATCCTCATTCATACCAATACCATTGTCTATAATCTCAAAGGTTTTCTTTTCTGTATCTACGTTTACAGTAATTTCGCCATCAACCGTATCATCAAGTAATGTTCGTTCGTTGCAAGCATCCACAGCATTTTGAACTAATTCGCGTACTCCATAAGAAGGATTATTGCTATATAAAGGAGTTACCAATGATTCTGATAATTCATTACTTATTTTAAATGTAATATTTTGAGGAATATAATCTAATTCCAACGCTTCAAGATTTGAGTCAATTCTGCGAAATTTAAACTTAGGCTTTTTCTCAGGATTGAAACCATAAATTTCGCCCAAAACAGCCCAAGATAAATCCAATTCATGTTGTAAATCTTTAATAAGCGTCTGTATTTTTACATACATTCTAGCATCGACAGGTTTATTACATGTAACATAAATTAATTCTGGTTCTTTTAAATCTCCAAAATATATATGCTTAATAGATAAATGCATTTCATGTTCTCTTAAAGAAACTGGACTGTTTAGTGCTTTAACTTTTAATAAAAAACGATTAGTTCTAGTTTTATCAATATGTAAATAATCTGAAATTCGTAGTAAAATCATTAAAAAAATGACATTCAATCCATCTGGGTATTGCCACGCATCTTGTTCAATTTTTTTCAAATAACAAAAAGTTTCTCGGATTTTTATTCCGTGACTTCTTGCGACTATTCCTATTAATTCTTTATACCGTTCATAAAGTTTAGAATTTTTGAAAGAAATGGTATCTTCTCCTATAAATCCTTTCAACGCAATTTCGTGTGCCAATCGAGCATGATTTTTTCTTATAAACTCACCGATTAGTTTTTTATCCCTTCCAGTAAGTTTATCCTTGTCAGATAAATCAGGCTCTTTTGCCATTTCATTAGAATTCCCAAAAATATCATTCAATTGTTTACTGTTCCAATGTCTTGCTTCCAATAGATAATCATCCCACAATTTTTGCCAAGTTTTTTTATCATTATCAAAAACATCAACTCTTACATCATTATATTTTCCGTCTAACATCGCCTTGAAAGTCGAAAAGTACGTGTGCATACCAATATCATGAAATACAACAGCAAGAATAAATATTGCTATCTCTTCGGGCTTGATGTATTCAAATGATTCATCAGGAATTAAAAATTCAGCCGTTTTTAAAACCATTTCAATATGCTTAATACCGTGTTCTGTATATTCTTCAAAAAAGAATAATTTATTGTCTTCAAGTATCGGCTCAAAATCCGTTATAATACCTTTAACCATAGCGTCGAGAGCTTGGTCATTTTTTAAAATTTTATCGAACTTTGGTGGTATATTCATAATACTCCATTTTGATCAGCAGTTTCTAATACTCATAGGAAATTTCATCCGCACGTTTTCTCCGATTTACTCCATGAACATATCTATCACTCTCATTTTTATAAAAAATTCCTTCTACGGGAAATCTTCGAAATTTCTCAAAATCATTGTAAAACATCGAATAATAGCTTCCAAACATAATTTTAGTATAAATATAGTAAATAATCTGGTTTCGGATTCCCATTTACGATTCTAAGCGTAACAATTTTTATAATATTCAAGCCAATTTACTTGCTAAAATTCGGATAATGTACACACAATCTGCAAAAAAAGCACACACATCCGGCAATCGGGATTCAGACAAAAGAAGTTACGTCAATGGTAATGGTGCGATCTTGCATACATAGAGCCACGATGCTAAGGTTAAACCCTCTTTAAATTTTCTATTTTAATAGGAGTTTTTGAGGTTTTATGGAAAATATCATTTTAAATACAAAAACTTTACCTGTGTTGCTGTGGGACAAAATTCAGGCTCGGCAGGTCAAAGTTTTTGAACAAAAGGGAGTAATTAAACTTGTGCCTATAAAGGAAAAACGTAGGCGTTTTAGCAAATTATTCGGTATGCTTGAAAATAGCGGTCTTTCAACAAAGGAATTTTGCAAACAAAAACAAATAGATAAGGAATTGGAGTAATGTCCAAAATATACGTATTAGATGCCTGTGCAATTATAGCATCACTTAAAAACGAAGATGGCTCTGATAAGGTGGAGAATATATTTATATCTCAAAAAAAATACAATGATATAAAAATTGTTATGCACAAGGTAAACTTGCTGGAAGTTTATTATGATGTTGTAAAAAGATGTGGAGAAACTGTTGCGAAAAGCGTTCTTTATGAAATAAAAAGGAATCCAATAAAAATAATTTCTCCAATTTCGAACTCCGTATTTTTTGAAGCAGGAAAATTGAAAGCAAAATATAAAATATCGTTAGCTGATTCTATTGCCCTATCTACGTCATATTTATTAAAAGGAATGCTGGTTACATCAGATCATCACGAATTTGATATTATAGAACAAAAAGAAAAAATATCTTTTTATTGGATAAGATGAAACAGTCGCCCTAAATGCAAAGCCTCAATACCCCGCCTATTCTTAGAACATAAATACGCAATCGGGTAAATAAGTCTAACAGACACTTGGTAAAGCATTTGTAGATGGGTGTTATTTGTTATTGCGGTAAAACCTAAAAATTAGGAGATAGCGTTATTGGTAGTTCTATTTTGCTCCAAAAATGGATTTACAATTTTAAGCGTATTTTCAATTACTTGTCCGTGCTGCATATCTTCGGAAGATAAAACTGAACATTCACATTCCAAAGCAGAAGCAACTATCAAACTATCATAATAAGAAAATCCATAGCGATTTCTTACAAAAAGTGATTTGCTAATAGTAGTTTCATTTACTATGTAAAGCCCGCAATTATTTAAAATTTCATTTATGTCTCTTTGAATATCAGAAACAGGAATAAAATTCTTTTTTATACATACATTGCAATACTCATTCAAAACTTGAGTACTTATCAAACAGTCGTAGTTAATTAAAACATCAGAGGCTTTTGCTTGCTTGTCTTTTTCTGTACGGGAATACGCATAAATAACAACATTTGAATCAACAAAAACTAAATTACCTAGCATTAGCTTCTTCCCTATTAAATTTCCAACCTATTGTGTCTATATGCGGAGACGATATTTTCTTTATACCGCTACCTAATCTTGATTTATATTTTCCTTGTTTCTCAAATTCTATAACCATAACAAGAGCGTGAGATGGCATAGCATCTCTATATTCCTCTGGAATTTTAATAGTGTCAGAGGAAATGGTTGTTTCAAAAGATATGGCTTCTCGCATAAGGCACCTCTGTTAGAGAATGTAGAAATTTTTGAGCAAACTTGAGCCTTGTATGGCAGGGCAACAAAAAAAACTAAAAATTCTGAGATAGCGTTATGGGCAACCCTATTTTACCCCAAAAACGGATTTGCGATTTTAAGCGTATTTTCAATTATCTGTCCGTGCTGCATATCCTCGCTATAAACTATTTGACAATCATTTTCTAAAGCAGAAGCCAATGCTCTATCTATCATTAATTTCATTCTTTGAATAAATTTTAAAATCCTTAACTTTTTTAGCACCTCTATTCTCAGTTTCTGTTTTAAAAGCAACTGCCTGCATAAGCTATAAGATAGTAAATTTTAGCTTGCATAGCAGGCCTTTGGAGAATTTACTATATTTACAGCAAGTGTAATTTAAATCAGAGAGGTTTTATGATTCGTAGAATAGCCCTATTTCTATTCTTAGCTCTTGCGACAGTGGCTTTTGCACAACGTCCAACACGCATAGTTGTTCACAGGTTCTTTGATGACCAATACAGGAAAGGTGGTTTTGATTATTCTTATGGAGGAAAAGGCTCCAAAGCAGAAATAGACAAAACCCAGGGTTATAAATCCGATGCCTCTCTGAAATTCAACTTGGATCCAAACGATTATTCGGGATCCTCTATATGCCTTTACAACGAAGTTTTTGATTTTAGCAAAATTCTGCTCGATGGCGCTGTTGAGTTTGATATTAAAGGCGCAGTTGGTGGCGAACAAGTTTGGTTTGGATTTTTGGATTCAGATGGCAAAGGCAAAAAAACGCAATCTAAGCTGTCTCTAAACAAATACGTACAAATAACCAAAGACTGGCAGCACGTGAAAATTCCTTTGGCAGATTTTCCCGATAGAGGCATGTATTGGGACGACACAAAGAAAACTGAACTTCCAGACCGCATAAATTGGGAAAAAATTGCAGAGTTCCGCGTTTCAATAGACAAGGGAACCAATCCCCAAGGCTTTCAGGTGTGGGTTGACAATGTTGAAATTGTGAAAGGTACAGTTCCTGTTGCAAAACCAAAACCAAAAATTGTTTATTGGGACGAAAAAGTGGAAACAATAGAAGGCCCAAAAGACCCAACCAAGCTAGATGGCAAAGCAAAAGTTCTGCAACCAAATGGAGTGTTCTATAATGGCAATATGCAAGGATTTGGTTATGTGTATGGCGGCTTAACCGCATTTAAGGAACAACCAACCAAAACACCAGGCAGAAATGTTTTAGCCCTTTATATGGACGATAATGAATATTCTGGTGTAACTTTGTCTTTGGGTGAAGGTAAATACATTGACCTTTCAAAGGTTAGGAATAAAGGCGGTGTTTATTTTTGGGCAAAGGGCAAGCAAGGCGGAGAAAAAGTTGCTTTTGGCATACTTGATAATCAGGGCGGCGACATAAAGAGCCAAACAAAAACCAATATGCAAGACTGGATTGAAGGGCAAACACTTTCTAAAGACTGGAAGCTGGTGAAAATTCCTTTGAAGAAATTCCCAGATGCTGGCAAGGCTTGGGATGCCAATAAACAGGCAGAAGTTACCAAAAACGTGCAATGGAACAAAATTCAGGAAGTTCGTTTTTCGGTTGGCAAAGCGGATAACAAACGCGATGGCCGCCAAGATGACCCTGTGACTATATATGTGGATCAAATCACCTTTACAGAAAACATAGACTGGATAGATCCAGATTTGAAATGGGATAACTTCAAAAGCACTGCGCCAGACTTAGTTTTGTTTGATTTTGAAAACAACCCTGTATTTGAACCATCCACAGGCCCAAAATCCAAAGTATCTTTTGAAATAGGCAAAGGCCATTTAGATGGCAAATCATTAAATGTTTCTCATTATATGCTAGGCGACTGGGTTGACATTGTTTATGATTTTGAAAAGCAAAAAGCAAAAAAAGAACTGAGCGACTGGACAAAGCACTGGGGCATTATATTTGATATTTACACAGATAAGGCTTGGCAGGGCATAACCGTTCAAATAGGGGATAAAGGCAGAGAAATTTTTGTTAGCAGCACCGGCGCGCCAAGAGGCAGAAGCACAGTGCTTGTTCCACTCCGTTCATTCACCAAATTCCCCTACTACCAGCCACCCGAAGCTGTTCAAAACGGCATTTTGGATTTGGACGGCATAAAGGTTCTGGATTTTAAACCCAGCGGCGAAGGTTCAGAGGGTTCTTTCCAAATAGACAATGTGAAGCTCACTAATTTGCGCGAAGTGCCACGCCCCAAGGTTCCAGAGAGTGCCACCTTAACAATAACTGGAGACTTCAACAGAGTTATAAATCCCAATATATCAAGCGCAATTTTTGGCATTAATGCGGCTCTTTGGGATGGAGATTTGCTAAAACCAGAAACCAAAAATTTTGTGAAAAGAATCAACCACAATGTGGTTCGCTATCCGGGCGGCTTGCGTGCAGATGATGACCACTGGAAAAAGATTCTGGAAGCCAAAGACTGGATGGTGGACACAGACGAGTTCCTTGAATGGTGCAAAGAAACCGGCACAACACCCATGTTCACCGCTAATTTCGGCACAGGAACAGCAGAAGAAGCCGCAGAATGGGTTAAGCATACCAATATAACCAAAAAGGCAAATGTTATCTATTGGGAAATAGGAAACGAAATTTACGGCGATTGGCACCCTCAATACGCAAAATATGGCTCAGACAAGGGGCACACTTATGGCAAACGCGCTCGCGAATTCATTCAGGCCATGAAAAAGGTTGACCCAAAAATCAAAGTTGGAGTTTTGGGTGTGCTAGACGGCGAATGGAACGAGAATGTTCTAAAATACACCGCAGATGTTGCAGATGCTCTGATAATTCACCACTATCCGCAGCACTTTGGCGAAGAGAATGATTTTGGCTTGCTCGCATCGCCTCAAGATTTGGATAAAATCTTTAACCGCGTTAGAGAGAGCATTAAAAAACTTTCTCCTAAAAAAGATATTGAAATTTGGTTAACCGAATGGAATTCAGTTGATTTCAATCCGGGGCCGCAGTCCATATCTTTGATAAACGGCTTGTTTGTTGCAGATTACCTCGGTATGCTAGCCAAAGTTGGCGCAGGTTCTGCACAGTATTGGGATATTCACAACGATATGACTCCAGAAGGCGGTGATTACGGCTATCTTTCGCGCTCTTACGACGAGTTAATTGGCGGCAACAAACCGCGTCCAAGCTATTATGCCTTCCAGATGGCTTCTGATGGCATTAGAGGCAAGCTTGTTGAGAGCAGCAGCGGAAACACAGATTTAACCACTTATTTGTCGGTGAACGGCAAAAAGAAAACCCTGCTTGCGGTGAACAAAAGCCCCTATACCGCTTTCAATGGCACAATCAAAATTCCTGGTTTTGCCGGCAAAGCAAAGGTAGAGGTTTTGGCCACTCCAAAAGGGCAAGCAGCAGGCAAAGTGATTAAAGTTGACCCGCCAAAAGCGAGCAATCAAGAGATAAAAGAGGGGAGTGTGATAACATTCCCAGCACATTCCATAACATTGATTAGTATTGAATAAATAATCACATTGAAACGAATAGGGCAGCCATAATGGCTGCCTTTTTGTTAATTATCAAAGATTAATAAACCTTCAAATTATTCGCCTTTACCTCAACACTATCGCCAACCTGCTCTCCAATTTTTCTTCCAATTTCTTAAATCTACGATCTGCTTCTTGCGCTCTAAGCTCAAACCTGCGGTCAGTTTCCCGCATCATACGCTCGGTTTCCTTCCTATCCACGGCAAGGCTGGCAACTAAATCTTTTAATTCTTGGTCGGTCATAATTCCCCTAAGGCTTTTGACAAGATAGAAAATAAAGGGAATAATCTAGGATTAAGAGCTTGCACCGCAAGCTCTTTGTAAAATTTTCTACATTTACTCTATTATGGCTTCCATATTTAAACCTTATCCCTCAGGGTGGTCGTAGTGACGTTGCGGCTAGCAATGTCGTTTCTTAATCAGATAAATGAATATACAATTTTACAAAATTTGAGGGAAAAATTTTCGGAATTTTCAGTTTCATACATTCAAAAAGGAGGTAACACATGAGAAGCAAATTCTCTAAAATCGCGTTGGCGGCAAGCTTTGGGATTGCTTTGGCATTCACTTTTTCTTGCACGTATGGAGGTAATCATTCTGAGCCTACATATTTTTATTCTATACACGGGATGAAAAATTGTTCATATGAATCTTTGTATGAAACTATATCCTCGAAATATGCAGCAGACCCGTCATTCGAAGGTAAAAAAAATATATGGGGATATATAAGAGGTTTAGATAGTGATTTCCTTGGATCAAATAATGGATTGCCTGAATCATCTTTAAGAAATGAGTTATTGCAAAGTGCTTGGAGTCCAACGGATTTAGATGAATTAATAGAGGCATTGAAAACAAGAGGTAATGCTATACTAACTTGGTATGTTAATAACCAACGTTATTGCATGGAAATATGGTATTTAGAACGGGAGTGATTGGAAAATGCGTGAAATGAATCTTAAAAATGAGTTTGAAAATTGGCTGGTAGAAACTGACGGTAAATCGTCAAATACAGCTCAACAGTACAAATCATCAATAAATTTAATTTCACGCCATTATTCTAAACATACAAATGAGACGATAGATTTATACAACATAAATGATGTTTCGTTTATAAAAGATTTGGCAAAAGATTATGGCCTTGACGGAAAATATAAAAATTTTGGGCAAAATGGAAATGGAGCGCATGGACATGCAACTGTTCGCAATGCTATAGCGGCATACGCTAGATTTATTGAATACAAAAATTCAGGCTATAAGTCAAAAGAAAACGAAATAGATAGTGAATTGAAAATTAAAAATGAAAATAATTCTTTGGTTTCTTTATGGAAAGTTTATAACAATGCGAATGTATTAATAACAAAACTAATTAATGAACATTCTCAAATAAAAAAAATTCTTGAGCAAATTAATTCAAAAAATGAAGAAAAACAAAAAATTATACATAAAATACCTACGTCGCCAATTGAAATATCTTTTAAATTATTAAAAACTGATAAAAATAATAATAAATATTACACATACCCAGCAAATGAAGAACTTTTCAAAAAAGAAGCGTTTGAAAATGAAGGAGTAATTGTAGGAATAATACATCAAAATGGATATATAGAATATATTGAAAGGAGAGTTAGTAAAATATGGGAAACTTCTGTATATTGGAATATTAATAGTATGCCTATGGAATATAAAAATTTAATACATATTAGTCATGCTAATAATCTTACGGTTTATGCCTGCCCAATCAATATAGACTTGAAATCTAATAAACAATGGCAACGAGAAATTGCATCCAAAACGGGAAAAAAATGAAAATAAAATTTCCAACTCTGCTAAATCGGAGTAAATTTTTGAATTTAATATTTATGGCGGTAGTAGGTAACTTGCTTGGCTGTGTAGCAGGTTCTGCCATTATAACTGGAGAAGTTAGAGACCCTATTGAGCCAAGTGAAGTAAAGATTTATCTTAAACCACCTTTGGAATATGAAACCATTGGATTAATTGAAGCTTCCAGTAATGTTGAATTTTCAACACAAGCAGCACAAGACAGAGTTATTAATAAACTTAAAAGAGAGGCGGCTAAAATAGGAGCAAATGGCGTACTTTTAAATAATGCAAATTCTCAAACAGGCATGGCAGGTGGATTTTATGGTGGAGGATTTTATGGTATTTTTTCATATGATACAAAAACGGCACAAGGAGAGGCAATATTTGTAATTCAAGAACGAACTAAAAAAAATAAAAAAATAAAAAAAATAATAGAGGATGATTTGGAATGAGAAAAAATTACTTAACCATACCCATAACAAACTCCGCCAACTCCTTCCCATTCTTCTCCGCTTGCCTCTTGCCCGGATGCCAATCTGCCCCATAACCCAAGGAACCGTCTTGCTTAGAAAACGAAAATCTATGAACTGGAATACCCTGTTTTGCAAGTTCGTTTTTTGCTGCATCCAAAAATTTTCTGCAAAGGGTTAAACTGGAAACTCCTT
>Ga0268262_10004515_pt1 | contig 14348 bp, 13 predicted proteins | sample TergutNc150P3_FD_190354 | JGI IMG/M metagenome (GOLD analysis project Ga0268262, IMG submission 190354) | Nasutitermes corniger P3 segment gut microbial community from laboratory colony in Florida, USA - Nc150 P3 (SPAdes) (version 2) | ecosystem: Host-associated > Arthropoda: Insects >... | reverse complement strand
CATCGAGGCGGGTAATTCGTGGTGCTATGACAATGACCCCGCTAACTGCGAGACATACGGCAGGTTGTACGACTGGGCGACGGCGAAGACGGTCTGCCCGTCTGGATGGAAACTGCCTGATACCGTTGATTGGAATAAGTTGATAACAACGGCTGGCGGTACACAGTCTGCGGGTAGGAAGTTGAAAACTGCAAGCGGTTGGATTAGTGACGGTAACGGTTCGGACGAATCTGGATTTTCGGCACTGCCGGGCGGCTACGGCAACAGCGGTGTCTACGCTAGTTATTTCTACAGTGTCGGCGAAGTCGGCGAATGGTGGACGGCTACGGAGAGCGGCGGGAACGCCTGTAGTCGGTTTATGAAATACAACAATGACCGCGTGGACGGCAACAACGCCGCCAACAAGGAAACAGGTCATTCTGTACGTTGTATCAAGCAGTAGCGTTAAAATCCAAATTGCCCCGTCTCTCGCGTAGAGATACGGGGCGACCCCTCAAAACCCATTAACTAAAGGAGAAAGCGTTATGAGAGTATCCCTGCTTGTGGCGGCAATGTTGTCAGCGTTCCTGTGGTCAGGTTGCGGCGGGGACGAAGACGAGGGGTGGGATAAAAGCCTCGGAAGCGGGAGCGGGTCTTTAACGGTCAAGAACTCGTCGGGCAGAGTCATCGAAAGCGCCGCGCTGTTCTTGGTAACGGTTGACGGTGAATCAAAAGGGTGGTACGTTCATAACTTGAAGAGAGGTTCTTCCGCATCTGTTTCCAGACTTCCCGAAAGCGATTTTTGGTTGGGCGTGTTGTTTGCGGGCGGTACTTATGTCGATGGTGTTGATAAATATTTTTCATTGAGGAGCGGCGAATCAATTACGCTGGCAGTGTACGCAGACCGCATTGAATAAGCGGTCTCGTACGGTCAGCGTTCCTGCGGTCAGGTTGTGTCGGCGATGATAACCCGTCGGTCGTCGTCGCGCCTACGCCCGCTTGTCGCTGAAGTTCCCCCCGCGTGTCCCGTTGGGTCAGGTCGGGGCGGGGTCGGTCGGCGAGGCGTGTAGTCATCCCGCCCGACATTTTTTTGCAATCCCGCCGCCCGTGATGTATATTTATCAGGTAACAAGGAGGCCGTATGCCCGTAAAAAAGACCGTCAAAAAGAAGCGTACTGCGACCGCCGTCAAAACCGCCGCGAAGACCGCCGCCAAGAAGCCTGCGGAGCGCGAGCTGGTCTCGTTCGATTTCGCCGTCAAATACCTGTTGCGCGGCAAGCGCGACTTCGTTGTCCTAAACGGCTTTCTGTCCGAACTTCTCGGCAAAAAGGTAGAGGTCAAGTCTATCGACGACCCCGAAAACATCAAGACCTACAAAAACGACAAGGTGAACCGCGTAGACATTAAGGCGCGGATAAACGGCGGCGAACTCGCCATTTTCGAGATACAGTTTCTTCAGGAGTTTGACTTCTTCGCGAGGGTGCTTTTCGGCGTTTGCAGCGCGATAGTTGACCAAGTTGAGGCGGGTGATTTCTACAACATAAATAAAGTCTACTCTATAAACATAGCCTATTTTAACCTGAACGCCAAGCGAGAGTATTTATTTTCCGGCGATATAAACACTTTTAAGGGTGTCCACTACAAAAACGAGCAAATCCCGTTTGAGCGGGCAGTATCTCCGAAGTCAAAGAAAATGGTGGACATTCATCCTGAATATTACCTTATATTGCCGCGAATGTTCGACGAAAAAATGCGTAGCAGGTTCGACGAATGGGTATACGTCCTGAAGAAATCCGCCGTCCGCGACGATTTCAAAGCCGCCGGAATAAAGGAGGCGAAAGCGAAGTTAGACTATATCAGAATGACGCCGGAACAAAGAAAGGTATACTTTAGGTACATGGACAACCGCAGAGGCGCGGACAGCGCGATACAAACGGCAGAGGGCAAAGGCGAGCGCAGAGGCCTACGGAAAGGCAGACTAGAAGGTCAGGAAATAGAACGCGCCAAACTCGTCAAAAGTCTGTACGAAACAGGCTTAACCGTTGCAAAAATTGTAAAGGGCACAAAACTCTCCGAAACCGCCGTCAAGAAGATTTTAGGCGTGTAGACGGACAAGCGCGAGCCGTTCGCCGAGCCTAATCCTCAAAACTCAAGCGTGTCCCCCGTCATCCCCGTCTCTCGCGTAGAGATTCGGGGCGACCCCTCTAAACCCATTAAATAAAGGAGAAAGCGTTATGAGAGTTATCCATAAAAGATTTTGATTTACAGATTCATCCGCGAAATGACCAGCTTCCTAAACTCTTTCACTGTAGACGCTTCCGGTTCCACGAGTAGCGCTTTTTCACAGTATTCCAGCGCTCCGGTGTAGTCTCCTGTGTCGAAGTATACGCCGCTTATGGCGAATAGGGCGTCTACGTGGAAGGGGTTTATCTCTATGCAGGATTGCAACGCGCCTAGGGCGGAGTTGTTGTCGCCCAGCACTCTGTGTACGATGCCTAAGTGGTAAAACGCCCTGTTGTTTGTGGGTTCGCACTCCGACGCCGCTTTAAAGTCGTTTTGCGCCTCGCCGTAGTTCGATTGGGAGAAGTACGCCTTGCCGCGGTGTATCAGCACAAGCGCCTTTATATTGGTTGGGCAGCCTTGTTCTAAGATTTTTGTGTAGACGCGAATTGCCAGCGGAAAGTTCTTTTCGTTGTGCGCGTTGAGCGCGTTTAGCAGGAGTTGGTCTTTGTTGTTGGACATAAGTTCCGGAGCGTCGTATTCATTGGTCTCAGCGCCTGTTTTCTCAGCCGCGTTTCCGCCGTTTTTACCGCCGTTTATCTTGCCGCTCCACGTCTCTTTTATATGCGGCGCGGGCGCGGCCGCCGTCAGGCCCGGTTTGATTTCGTCCAATTGCGCCGTGAACGAGTAGCGGCGCTTGTTCAGTTCGCAGTGCAGGCGCCGCTGGTAGTCGCGGATCTCTTGGAAGATATCGTCGGAGAGCGACAGATTGGCGTTGAGCGCCGCCAGTTTCCTGCGTAGCGGTTCGTCCATCGGCGTTATGTTGTTGCTGTTTTTGTAGATGAGTTCGTGCTCCACCTCCGCCCAGGCGTCCTGCAGGAATGTGCGCACCTGCACTTCGGCAATTTTCAAGTTTAGGTCGGGGAACAGTTCGCGGATGTCGTTAGGGATTTCGAGCAGCAGATGCGTGGAGGAGTAGCCGAAATCGCTGAAAGCGCGCTCCGATCCTTTGTGCTCAATCTCCTGCACGGCGAAGGCGTCGCGCAGGTAGAGTTCCACGACCTCCACGTCGTCTAAAAAGGGGCAAACGACGCGTGTCCCTATGATGTCGTGGATCGGGATCGCCTCGCCCGTCCGCCTCTCGTGGGTCTTGCGTTTGAGCAGCTTTCCGTAGTAGGAGTCGAAGGTCTTGACTCGGTACTTCATGGTGAAGTGCACCTCAGAGTCGGTCAGCGCCGTCCGCAGGCGCGCCTGAAAGACCTCCAGCGCCGCTATATAGCAGGGGAGCAGAGTAGTGTACTCATCCCTCAGCTTCTTTCTGTCCGGATATTGCGATATGCTCATATTGGTTTGATCGATTCTAAATAGTTTGAGAACTGACTAATATAGTATATGCGGTAGGGTAGTGTCAATAAATCCTTATTATTTATCCGACAAAAAGATCATAATCGCTCGCCCCGACGACCCTAATCCGCACAATCTGGCCGATTTCAAAGCTGCCCGACGATACGAATACTCGTCCGTCCACCTCCGGCGCGTCGCCCCTTGTCCGGCCCTCGTAGTTGAAGTCAGGGTCGTCGCTTATCCTGTCTATTATTATATCTACATCCGTACCCACTTTAGTTTCCAACAAGTTACGGCTGATCTCTTGTTGTATCGACATCAACTCGGCGCAACGCTTTTGAACGGTTGGCGTACGTGGCCGCGGGCGCATTTCATAGGCGTCGGTGCCCTCCTCGGGGGAGTAGGGGAAGAGGCCGAGTTTGTCGAATGAGACGGATTGTATGAAGCCCCTAAGCTCGCCGAACTCCTTCTCCGTTTCGCCCGGGAAGCCTACGATGAAGGAACTGCGCAGTGTGGCGTTGGGGACGATCTTTCTGATTCGGTCTGTCAACGTGTAGATGCCTTTAGACAGCGGGGTTCGGTTCATAGCGGTCAGGATCGGGTCGGATATGTGCTGCAGCGGGATGTCGAAGTAGGGGCATAGGCGCGGTTCCGCGGCCATCAGGTTCAGCAGGTCGTCGCCGACAAACTTGGGGTGGAGGTACATCATCCTGATCCACGGGAAATAGGTACTTTTTAGCAGGGATTCTAAAAGCGCGGTCAGGTTCGTGCCGATGTCCCTGCCGTAGAAGGAGGTGTCTTGCGCGACTAAAATCAGTTCCCGTACGCCCTGTCCGTAGAGCCATTGAGCCTCTCGGAGGCTGTCTTCTATGCCCCGGCTTTTGAACTTTCCCCGGATGGAAGGGATGACGCAGAAGGAGCAGTTATGGGAGCAGCCTTCGGCGATTTTTAGGTATTGGGTGGAGATCGGTTCGCCTAAAACCCTCCGAAAATCGCTTTGCCGATTAATATTTGGGCTGATACTGTTGCCGTCGTCATCAATACCGATGATACTGTTATCAGTACAATTATCCATAAGGTTATCAATACAATGAACATTGCTTCTGGGGATATTTTCGACCAGTTGCGACAAAACGCCCTCCCAATCGTCCACCCCCGCCCAGATGTCGACCTCCGGCAGTTCGTTTTGGGCTTTATCGCGGTAGCGTTGCGAGAAGCAGCCGCTCACTATCAGGGTTTCGCAGCGTCCCGTTTTCTTCAATTCCGCCATTTCCAGTATGGTATCTATGGCTTCTTGGGTAGCCTCTTTTATGAAAGCGCAGGTATTTACGACTATGATGTCGGCTATGGACGGGTCGTCGGCTATTTGGAGACCGTCGTTGGCGAAGAGCGCCAGCATACGCTCTCCGTCGATCAGATTTTTGCTGCAGCCTAGATTTTGTATGGCGACTGTTTTTTGCGGTCGGTTAGGGGTTTCGGAGTCCCCCGCGTTTACCGTATTCGGTTGGTTGGCGGGGGGCGCCTTATCCGATGTTGCTCTGCTCACCAGTCGTCCGATCCCCAGTCGTCCGTCGTCCCCCATTCGTTTTGTTTGGGTTGGGCGGCGGGTTGTTTGGAAGCCGGGGTCGCGGGCGGCGTTTGTTGCGGCTTCGCGGCGGGTTGAGGCGCCGGGGCCGGAGCCGGTGGCGGCGGAGGCGGCGTTTGTTGCGGTCTCGCTACGGGTTGAGGCGCCTGTTGCGGAGGCGGCACGGGCGGGGCGGCCTGTTGCACGGGCGTGGCTGGTTTGAACTGCTGCTGCGCCGGAGCCTGTTGGTACTGTTGCGGCGGCTGGGCGGGCTGGTATTGTTGGGGCGGCGTACCGGATTGGTATTGCTGAGGCGCCGCGCCGGGCTGATACTGCTGAGGCGTCGTCGCCGGTCTGTACGGTTGGGGCGCCGCGGTCGGTTGGTATTGCTGCGGCTGCTGCGGCGGCGGCGGTGCCGCCGGTTTGTACTGCTGCTGACCTCCGGCGGGGCCGAATCCACCGCCTTGGATACCTACGTTATCGTTTGCTTTTCGGTCTACCCAATAATCGTACCCCGCCGATGCAAGCGTGCCTTCCGCGAAGGCCTTGGCTTCGGAGTAGCTGTCGAACCCGCCCAAACGAACGCGGAAGTACGTTCCTGTAAGCGACGGCGTCGGGTTTTGGACTGATACCACGTAGGCCGGATAACCCAAGTTTTTCAGCTTGGCGGCCATTCTATTGGCCTCGCCCTCGGATGCGGTTGAGTTCACCTGCACGACGTAGCGCCCATTCTTGGAGAAACTGCCGGAGGCCGCCGGGAGAGGAGCGCTCTGCTGCTTAGCGACTGCCGGCGCCGCCGCCGTTGCGGCAGGGGCCTCCGCCTTGCCCTTCGCCGACCCCTTGGTCTTGGAGTCCGCGGCCGCCTTCTTCGTGTCGTCCACGTAAAACTCGTCAAAGACATCAACCTTCTTCTTCGCCTGAGCCGCCTTCTTAGCCTGTTGCGCGGCAAACTCAATGTCCTCGGGCGACTCTTTCTTGGGGCAACCCGCAAGCGTGAGCGCCGCAAGCACGGCGGACGCGATCAAACATTTTTTGGCACGTGAGTCCATAAACCGGTTCCTTCCCCTTCGTTTCTACATTAGACGGTGCGCATGGTCAACATATAAATCTAATAAAAAAATATCGGCAAAGTCAACAAAATCTTTAAAATCTTTTAGCCGCCTTCCTCTCCCTGCGTTTGTTCCTAAAGGCGTAAACGTATATGTAGCTGCACGCGTAAAGCAATATCATTAATACCAAAATATTTATCGGGTTGTGTAAAAACTTCTTGTAATTGAGTACCCGTTCGCAGAAAAGCGTTATTATTGATACCAGCGGGATATGGATCAGGTACGGGTAAAACGACGTCCGACCGAGTTTTTGAACGATGTTTTGAGCCATGATTCGTGCGAAGACGCCCTTTTCTATCGACATTGTGTAGACGGCGGTCAGGTAGATGGGTATCATCAGAACATGGTAGGAGAGCCATTTCATTTCCGGCGTCGATCTAATTACGGAGGACAGGTTGAAAAATATCAGGCAGCATAGAAGCAACACGGCCAAATCGCATCGGACGGCGATAAAAAGCCCCGGCCTCCTGAATTCGTTTCGCAGCATGAAGAAACGCGCCAGCAGCACTCCAAGCCCGAACTCGAAGAAGCGAATCGGCGCGAAACCGTGAAAGAGCTGGTACAGGGTGTCGGGCGAACCTATCGCCCCGTAGAGAAGCCCCCAGGCCGCAAGCGGAATGAAAAAGACCGCCATCCATCCCATAACCGCAAACCTGTTTTTGAGCGTCAGCGACCACTTGAGCAACGGGCCGAAGAGCACGTAACAGAGAAACATCGCCGACAGCGCCCACGAGGGCGTGTTTAGGTTCAGGGAACCCAGCGGGCAGAACGACCAGAGAAACGACAGGTGCATGAAGGAGGAAAAAATCAACTTAGGTATTTGTATAGGGTCGCCCGTGCCAAGGCGCTTGACGACGTACAGCGCCGCCATGGTAAGCGTGGTGATCAAATGCAACGGGTAAAGTTCGTGCAGGCGCTTTTTCAGAAACGCCCGAGCGTCGAACTCCGCGACCTTTGGCGCGAATTTAGTCGCGAAGATGAAGCCGCCCAGGATGAAAAACAGACTCGCGTGGAAGGCCGGCCCCTTGAGGATCCTGAAGAGCCATCCCGGCCTCCCGCCCAAATCGTTGAACCCGCCCATAGCTTCAAGATGAAACAGCACCACGTTGACGGAGGCGAGGAGGCGCAAACCGTCAATCGCGTTGAAGTATCGCTTTTGGGGCGGCGCTACGGCCATGGTTTTCGGCATCAGCGGTCGTCTCCGCACTTCTCTATAATCGCCCTAGCCGTCTCCAAGTCCGCTTTATCAGTTATCTTGAAGTTCATCGCGTCGCCCCACGAATACCCTATGCCGATTCCCAAACGCTCAAACAGCGCCGCCTCGTCGGTAGGCGGGGAGGGCATATCATTTATTAACTCAAAAGCAGGCATCAACCGTTCGCGCCTGAACAACTGCGGCGTGCCCACCCGCATAAGCGCAGACCGGTCCACCGTGGCCCCGCAACGCCCGCCCTCGGCAATAGTCCTTATTGTGTCCGCCACCGGCGTCGCCGTGATCACGCAGTCAAAATCTTTGCGCTTTTCCAAAACGGTATCAATAACCGCGTTACTGACAAACGGCCGCGCCGCGTCGTGAACCAGAACCCACTCGCCGCAAGACGCCGCGCACCCGTTCCTGACAGATTCCCACCGCTCCGCGCCGCCGGGCACAATCTGCACCTTATTGACAAAATCACTATACTTGTTGATAATGCCGGACGTTTCATCCATCATGGCCGGGGGAACCGCCAATATCGTTTTATTGACCGACGGGTGGTTGACAAACGTTCTGAGCGAATAATAGACAATAGGCTTGCCGCAAAGGTCTACGAAAGCCTTAGGCACCGAAAGCCCCAACCGCGTCCCCGATCCCGCGCCCACTATAACCGCGTCAATACTTGTCAATTTTCCGGCACCGCCCTCTCTAGTGTCCGTACCAAGCGTCTAAAATGACGGAATCGCGTCACAACGCGGCAAGGTTCTTCCACTTGGTGGGTTAATTATCCCAAAAGAATTTGATTTTAATGTTTCCTGTCAACCAACCCCGCCACTTTCATAGGCAGCCCGAAAATCTTTATGAATCCAGTGGCGTCCATCTGATCGTAAAACTCCGTGTCCGTAAAAGAGGCCAAATCCTCCAGATAAAGCGCCTTATCCGCCTTAACCCCCGCCGGTACGATATTTCCCTTGTATAGCTTCAACCGAACGGTGCCCGAAACGTTACGCTGCGTAACCTCCACAAACGCGTCCAACGCCTCGCGCAGCTTGGAGAACCACTGTCCGTTGTATACGATCTCCGCGTACCGTATAGCCAGCATCTCCTTGAAGTGCGCGGTGTCCCTGTCGAGCGTCAAACTTTCAAGTATCCGGTGCGCGGCATATAGTATAGCGCCGCCCGGCGTCTCGTAAACCCCGCGTGATTTTATCCCCACCAACCGGTTCTCCACCATGTCGACGTGGCCTATGCCGTGCTTCGCGCCCAATTTGTTCAGCGACGTCAGCAGATCGACCGGACTCATAGCCTTGCCGCTGACCGCGACGGGGCTTCCTTGCGTAAAGGTGATCTCTATGTGCTCCGGAGCGTCCGGCGCCTTCTCAATGGTATTGGTCTGCGTGTATACGTCGTCGGGCGGTTCGTTCCACGGATTCTCCAATACGCCGCCCTCGTGGCTGATGTGCCAGATGTTGCGGTCTTCGGAATATATCCGCTTCTTAGATTGAGAGATGGGTACTCCGTGCTGCTCCGCGTAGGCGATGCAGTCCTCGCGGCTGTGGAGCGTCCACTTGGGGTCTTTCCACGGGGAGATGATCTTGAGCTTGGGGTCCAAAGCCATCACCGTCAGTTCAAAGCGGACTTGGTCGTTGCCCTTGCCCGTCGCCCCGTGAGCCACAGCCGTGGCGCCCTCCTTTTGTGCGATTTCAACGGCGCGCTTGGCGATCAGCGGGCGGGCGAAGCTGGTGCCCAGCAGGTACTCCCTCTCGTATACCGCCCCCGCCATCAGGGTGGGGAAGATGTAGCCGGCGACAAATTCGTCGGTCAGGCGCTCAATGTAGAGCTTGCTCGCGCCGGTCTTTAGCGCCTTTTCTTCAAGGCCGCTTAATTCTTCGCCTTGACCGAGGTCGGCGCATACGGCTATGACTTCGCAGTTGTAATTTTCCTTGAGCCAAGGGATCATTATCGATGTGTCCAAGCCGCCGGAGTAGAGGAGTACTACTTTTTCTTTTCCCATAAACTGTTTGTTCTCCCTGATAATATGTTTTAAAATCTTTTAAAATCAAATTGGCTTCGCCGAGATAAACAAGTTCTTTTTTAGACGGAAGGCTTCGCCTTCCATAGATAGTTCGGGGGCTAAACCCCCGAACTTCAATCAACAGCAACGTCAAAAGATTTTGATTTTGATTGAAAATGCGGGGTTTCGCCCCGCATTTATCTATGAAGCCGAAGGCTTCGTCTAAAAAAGAATTTGAATTTGATTTATTGCCTACCCACACCAACATCAATCAACGGAAAGACACATCAACCCACCGACAACGCCGCCTCAAATATTTTCACCGCCTTATCAATATCCTTACGGCTTGCTATCAACGGCGGCATGAATCTTATCGTGTTCATACCTGCCTTTATCACCAGCAGCCCTTTCTTTCTGCACTCGTCAACCAGTTTCAGCGGGTCGTCTTTCATCCGCACGCCTATAATAAGGCCCTTGCCTCTTATGTGGTCGATGGATGGGAATTTTTTGGCCAACGCCTCTAATTTCCCCTTTAGGTAATCGCCGTTCTCCTGTACTTTGGCTAAGAATTTCTTGTCGCTCACAATGTCAATGACTTTCGTTCCCAAGGCGCAGGCTACCGGGTTTCCGCCGAAGGTCGTTCCGTGGTCTCCGGGGGAGATGCAGGCGGCTACTTCGTCTATACATAGCACCGCTCCGAGGGGCAGACCGCCGCCTATGGGCTTGGCCAATGTCATGATGTCGGGGAATACGTTCGCCTGTTCATGACACCACAGCGTTCCCGTCCGGCCCATCCCGCACTGTATCTCGTCAAATATGAGCGAGATCGAGTTTTCCGTGGCGTATTCCCTCAAAAAGCGCAAAAACTCAACGTTTGCCGCGTTGACCCCGCCCTCGCCCTGCAACGGCTCAACGATTATCGCCGCAAATTCGTATTTGTCAAGCGTGGCTTTAGCGCATTGAATGTCGTTGAACGGAGCGTAATGGAAACCGTCGGGAAGCGGCCCCACGCCCGCGTGAAACTTCGGCTGGGCGGTTGCGCTTAGCGCCCCGTAAGTCCTCCCGTGAAACCCGTCCGAGAAAGAGAGCACGTGAAACTTCTGCGCCGAAGCCTTGGTTCCGCGCTTCCGAGCAAACTTTATCGCCGCCTCGTTCGCCTCTGTTCCGCTGTTGCATAGGAAAACTTTTGTGGCGAAACTGTGTTTAACCAACCGCGCCGCCAACTCAATCTGCGGCTCGTTGTAATAAAGGTTGGACGTGTGAATGATCCGCCCGCCCTGAGCGTTCAACTCCTTAAGCAGCGTCGGATGGGCGTGACCCAGCGCGTTTACCGCTATCCCCGCGCCGAAATCTAAATAGTCCTTGCCGTCGGAGTCGTAAATGTACATTCCCTCCCCGCGGACAAACGGCGCGCCGCCGCGCTTGTAAGTAGGAACGAATATCTCCTCCGGGGACACATCCATAGTTATCTTCGGCGCGTTCGCCTTCTTCTTTACCGTCGCCGTCTTTGCCTTCTTTACAACCGCGGCCTTTGACTTTTTTACCGATGCCGCCGTCGCCTTCTTCGCCATCGCTGTCTTTGCCTTCTTTACTGTCGCCGTCTTTGTCTTCTTCAGCTTTGTAGTCTTTGCCTTCATAATGTGTTAACCCCTTTCATTTTGTGGGTTGATTATTCGATAATTATTTCTGAATGGTAGTTCCTTGCGCCTTCTTCTCATCCATCTCATCCATAAGCGTCGTAGGCCCGTGCCACCCGCAGATATGGACTCTCGCCACGCCCGCCTTCACCGCTTCCGCCGCCGAACGCAGCTTTGGGATCATGCCGCCGGTGACGTCGCCGGACTCTATCAGGCCCTCTATTTCCGATATGCGTATAACGCTTCGCACCGAGTCTTTGATCTTCACGCCCGGTACGTCGGAGATGAAGATCAAGTCGCCGACTTTCATCGCCCTGGCGATGTCGCCGGCCGCCGAGTCGGCGTTTACGTTGTAGATGTCGTCGTTGAAAATTTCCTTGTTGCGTATCTTCCCCGCGTTCACCCCGCACGAAACCGGCGAGATGACGGCGATGTAACCGGCGTTAAAGAGGGCGTGGATGATCTCTTCCCTCACGATGCCGATCTCCCCGACAAAACCTATGTCCTGACCGTTCACAAGCAGCTTGGTGGCGCAGAGCAACCCGCCGTCAATACCGCTCAGGCCCAGCGCCGGAACGTTTCTCTTGACCAACTCGTGAACTATGCGCTTGTTGACGTCGCCGGAGAGCACCATCTGAACCACGCGGACAGATTCCGCGTCGGTAACGCGCATACCCTCTACGAAGACGGATTCCTTGTTCAGTTTGTCAAGCTGCCGAGCGATGTCCTTGCCGCCGCCGTGCACGATGATGGGGAGGTGGTTGAGATAGAAGCCCTCGACGCTCCGGGCGAACTCTTCCAAGAGGCCCGGGGTGTCCACCGTCGATCCGCCTATCTTTATTACCGCTTTTCCTACCAGGTTCGCCATTGTTTTTTCCTTTACCTCAAAAGCCCCGTCGTCTCTTTCAATCCAAACATAATATTCATATTCTGCAACGCCTGGCCGCTTGCCCCCTTCACCAGATTATCAAGCGCCGACACCGCGATTACAGGCTGGCCGTTACCCCCGCCGGTGAAGGCTATGTCGCAGTAGTTTGTGTGAACCACGTAGGATATTTGCGGCAAATCCGACGATTCGCGTACTCTCACGAAATCCGAACCGGCATAAAACTTCTTGACGATCTCGGCGCACTCCGCCGCGCCGCTCTCCGTCTTTAGGTATATCGTGGATAATATCCCCCTGTTTACCGGCAGCAGGTGCGGTGAAAAGGTTATCGTGACGGGGCGGCCTGCGGCGGCCGATAACTCCTGCTCTATTTCCGGCGTGTGGCGGTGTTTGTGTCCCACGGAGTAGGCGCTGAAATTCTCGTTGGCCTCCGGGAAGTGGGTGCTCTGCTTAAGGCCCCGCCCCGCCCCGCTTACTCCTGACTTCGAGTCGGCGATCACCCACTCGATTTGTATCCCGCCCTTGTAAAGTGGGAGGAGCGGCAGCAGGATGCTGGTCACGTAGCAGCCCGGATTGGCTAGGATAGACGCCCCGGCGATCTGGTCGCGGTAGTGCTCGCAAAGCCCGAAGACCGCCCGTTCAAGCAGGTGCGGCGCAACGTGGGCCGGGTGCTTATCGTCGCAGTACCACTCCTTGTAGACGTTCGCGTCCCTCAACCTGAAATCGGCGCTGAGGTCGATCACCTTGATTCCGCGGTCGATAATAGGCAGCAGAAGCTCGGCGCTGGCCGCGTGCGGCAGGCACGAGAAGACGCAATCAGCGTCTAAGGCAACGGCCTCCCGCGGCGAGATCAGCACGTCGTCGCATATCCCCGAAAGCGCCGGAAATATGGAGGAGAGCGCCTTCCCCTCGTAGCTCTGGGAGGAGACGTAGCGGATCGATGCGCCCGGATGAAAGCCGAGCAGCCTGACAAGCTCCGCCCCAGTGTAAGAGGTCGCGCCCAATACGCCGACCCTGATTTTATCCTTGCATACCTCCATAAATCGATACCCTTAAACGTTTTTGATGATTTTGGGGTTACCGGATTACCCCCATCAATATTAATGAATATAATACATGGGCGCGGAAAGTCCAAATTTTTTGATTTTGAGCGTTATTTTTGTTGAAAAGTTGCTTTCGGCGGCAAATTATAGTATATTTATGATATTATTAACCACCGCAACAACCGCCATAGGAGGCCCCAAATGACGCCGGAAGAACAAAACGCCTTTCTGTCGGCGGAGTACGCCGAGGCTGTCCGTTATATGGACAACGCCAAAGAAACGTTGAAAAGGGCTGAAAAACAAGACGATGGATGGTACAAGGACGAAAAGTACGTTCGAACCGCTTGCGGAACGGCGTATTTGGGGGTGCTGATCGCCCTCGACGCGTGGCTCGCTCTGAAAGGGGTGCAGGTACCTAAAAAGAGGAAGCACACTACTATAGACTTTTATCTGTCCTATGTTACCAAGATAGATAAAAAAATGTTAGACTATCTGAACTCCGCGTACAATTTGTTGCATTTGGAGGGATATTACCGCAAAGAAAAAGGCGTAAAGGCGATTGAAAACGGGTTCGACGCCGCCTACTACATCATCGAAAAAATAAAACCCGAAAACCCGGTCGACGTCCCTGAGACCAGCGGCGGCAAGGCTAAGAGGATTTGGGACAAGATGATGATCTCCTTAACAACCGCCATAGGAGGCCCCAAATGACACCGGCAGAACAAAACGTCTTTCTGTCTAAATGGCATGCCGAGGCCATGCGCTACATGGACAACGCCCAAGAGACGCTGAAAAGGGCGGGGAGGGACGGTTCGCAATATGTTGATGAGAAGTATGTCAAGACCGCCTGCGGAACGGCGTACAACGGCGTTTTGGTCGCCATCGACGCTTGGCTCAAATTCAAAGAAGTACCCGAACCGAATAAGAAGAAACAGCGCAAGTCGATATGGTATTACACCGACGCTATCGCCGCCATTAATCACAAAATGGGGTCTACCATGCGCATAGCATACGATATCCTGCACTTGGCAGGGTATTACGACGGGATACTGTCCGTAAAGGCGATTGAGGGCGGATTCGACGCAGCCTACGAAATTATCGAAAGAATCAAGCCCGAAAACCCCGTAGACGTGCCGGAGACGCGGGGCGACAGGATCAAGAGGGCTTTTAACAAGATGATGATCTCTCTGGCGGTGATGTTTCGGTTTTAGGATAGGATCGCGCTCCTGCGGCGCGTGTGAAAATATGCTCTTAATTTCGGGGGACTTTATGTACTTTAACGAATCAACAGCCCTGACCGACCTGACCCGCCCGCGCTACCGGAACGGCGGCGGCGCGGCTTCACGCGGCGTCGCTC
>Ga0268262_10004514_pt1 | contig 14349 bp, 15 predicted proteins | sample TergutNc150P3_FD_190354 | JGI IMG/M metagenome (GOLD analysis project Ga0268262, IMG submission 190354) | Nasutitermes corniger P3 segment gut microbial community from laboratory colony in Florida, USA - Nc150 P3 (SPAdes) (version 2) | ecosystem: Host-associated > Arthropoda: Insects >... | reverse complement strand
TCAAAGGAAAAGGAATGAAAAATAAAATACTGGTTAAGGATCTCAAAGAAGGGGATGTTTTTTCCGAACCGGTTTACATTGAAGGAAACAACATCCTTGTCCCAGCCGGGGTACACGTAAGGAAAAAAGACATAGCCAGGCTTAATGCCTGGAGTATAGAGGCAGTGGAAACAGAAGGGGAACTTGTCGCAACCAACCAGACTGGTAAAAAAGCCCCAGGTAGAAGCGCTCCCAAAACGCAGGATTCATCAGGCAGCATGTCTGGGGACAAATCGATCGTCGACAGCTTGTCTGGAGATGAACCATTCAGGGATATACAACCAGGGGATAAACCGTCCGGCTCCAGGAAAAAATCGTCCAGCATGATCTCTCTCCCTGAAATTCAAGAGAGCAATGAGGTATACCGCAGTTATTTGAATTTAATTGAGCGCCTGGACGAAGTATGCAACAATATAGCGTCCGGCGTTACCATGGAAGCACGTTCTATTGATAACATTTCAGGCCGTCTCCTGCAATCTGTCAGGGAGGAAAGGAATTCATATATAGGCTATATCCTGGGCGGTGAAATAAAAGGCCATAACATGGCAAAAAGCCTGGTAAATACCGCCATCTTATCGGCCCTGATTGCGCTGGAAATGAAGATGCCGAATCACAAGGTTTTACAGATAGTAACCGGCGCTCTGCTCCACGATGTAGGCATGCTCAGACTGCCAAAGGAAATTGTGGAGAAAAAGGGAGGCCTTTCGGACTCTGAACTCCAGCGCATCCAGGCCCATACCCTCTACACCTACAAAATTGTGAACAAAGAATTACTGTATCCGGAAGAAGTAGGGCTTATCGTCCTGCAACACCACGAGCGCTGGGATGGCGAGGGCTATCCCAGGCGCCTTTCCGGGACAGCCATTGACATTGGCGCGCGGATCGTCTCTGTCGCCGATGCTTTCGAGGCCATGGTGAGCAAAAAGCCCTACCGGAATTCCATGATGGGCTACCAGGCCATGAAAAACCTTCTTTCCGATAACTTAAGGCGTTTTGACCCGGATGTGATCAAGGCTTTTATCCAGACCATGGGGATTTACCCGATAGGTTCAATCATCCTGCTTAACAACGGCGCTCTTGGAAGGGTAGTAGACGTTCAGGCAAGCGCCCCGCTCCGTCCGACAATAAGGATCCTCGCCGATGAATTCGGCAATTTTTTCAAAAACGACTCCGGAGATCTGCTGGATCTCCTTATAGAAAAGAGCCTATTCATTGCCAGGGCTGTGGATCCAAAGGAAATTGCCGATAAAGACGTCTAGCAAAGGCCGAGCAGGAGAGAATGTTGCTGCCCTTTATTTTGAAGAAAGGGGAGTTCGGATTCTGGAACGGAATTTCCGTTCCCGCTATGGCGAAATTGATATAATAGCACAGGACGGCGAGACCATCATTTTTACCGAGGTAAAGACCTGGTCGGCATACGGAATTGAAGCCCTTGAACACTCCCTGGACACCAAAAAACAACGTAAGATCATAGAAACCTCTAAGTATTTCCTTTCGTTACATCGAGAATATAAGTATATGGCAATCCGCTTTGATGTAATTTTTATCTCCCCGGAAGGAATTACCCATATTGCATCGGCCTTCACGGAGCGTATATGATAGCTGAAGGAGCTACAGGGCCTTCCAGGCTGGAAATTATACGCCAGAAAATAAACAATGAAGATTATCTTCATGAAGCCATCCAGCGCATAGCCCTGATTATAAGCAATGAGCTTCTTGATTTACCCCAAGGAGGGAGATCTTATGAGCAGCAACGGAAGAGCAGGCAATGGCCGCGCTGACAAAAAAAAGCCTTTTAAACGACGGGATAATGACACATGGCAGGATGGAGATTATTCCGGAAGGACTTCCGGCAACGATCCTCGTTTGAACCGCAGCCAGGCAGGAACTTCTGCAAAGGGAAATAATAATTACTATAAAAAAAGCGGCGAAGCAGTCAGGGGGGACAGGGTTTCTTTCGCGGAAAGACCCAAATGGATTCCTCCAAAAGTGAATTCAGAACCGCTGCCTGTAGCCGAGTGTTTCTGGTGCGGAAAACCCATCCGGGATATTTCATCGGCAATTGCGGATAAAGACACAGGCGGGCCCGTTCATTTTGACTGTGTAGCCGCAAGGATCACGTTTGGCGAAAAACTTGAAAAAGGCGATTCCGTTGTTTACATAGGGGCAGGCCGTTTTGGCATTGTCAATTTCGGAAACGCAGGAGCGTCTCAGCGATATGACGGTTCATCCCAGGACTCAGGCAAATCAGAAAACCCTTCCGAAGCTCAGGACAATTCCCCCGGAAGCCGCAGCTTTACAATAAAAAAAATTATCGAATGGGAAAACAAAGATAAAAGAGCTGAATGGCGCTCGGCTATTTGTGATCATTATTCGGTAACTTAATGAAAAAGGACGAAAGTTCAATAAGCAGCAGAACATTTTACTCCAATCCAAAAATTATAGAAAATTATGCTTTGTTGCAGGAAATCGAAGTTTTTTCGTATATAGAATCCCTTGAGCAGGAAATAAGCGATTATAAAACCATTTTTACATATGCGTTGGATATTGTCAGCCGTACTACTATCAATGAAATAATAGACACCGCAGTCTCGCAAATATCAGATCGCTATTTACCTTCAGTAATTGCATTCATCTGGAAACCCCTGCTGAACATGGAAGGCATAGCTGTTAAGTGTTATAAAAACTATAAACTTACTGACCTGGACTTACGGGAGGAAAGCGTCAATGTTTTAGAGCCGTATTTCCAGAAACATCCCGAACCAGTGCGCTTCAAGCAGCTTTGCTCTGAAATAAATAACGACTCCGTCCTTAAACCTTTTTCACAGGCAGACCCTGAGTTGGTCATTCCCATCCTTGGGCTCTCCGGACTTTACGGTATTACACTGCTGGGACGCAGTATTCTCGGAAATGAGTATTCCGAAAAAGAAATATCATTCATACAAGATATCATCTCCTTCGTTTCAAAATCTTTTCAGAATCGCCTGGACTACGAACAGACCTTACGCGATCTTAAGACAAGGCTTTACAACAACGGCTTTTTCATTGACAGGTTAAACCAGGAAATAATCAAGGCAAAACGCTCTCAAACCGAAACCTCGATCATCATTATTGACGTGGACCGCTTTAAGGGCTTTAACGAAACTAACGGACAATTAGCCGGGGACAAGGTTCTGGAAACTCTGGCAATTACGCTGAAGCAGGGCATAAGGGCAGATGATGTTTTATCCCGCTTTGAAGGAGAAAAGTTTGCGGTCCTTTTGCCCGAAACAGGCAAAGACCTGGCATGGACAGTAGCAGAACGGTTAAGAAATATGGTGGAAACCATGAAAGTTGCCTCGGAACCGCCGTTGCCGCAGGTGACCATAAGCCTTGGTGTTTTCATTTTCAATAGGGCACTCAATATTAATGCAGATGAAGCTATCAGGCGGGCGAATGAGGCGCTAGGCATGTCCAAAGAAATGGGTCGGAATCGAACTACCGTCTGGGGAAGCGGTCTTTTAAGCAGGATTCAGCATTTGGAAGAGGAATCAAGGAAAAAAATGAAAAACCATAAAAACAAATAGAAAGGAGATAAACATGATAGGTATTATCGGAGGCAGCGGCCTTGATAACCCTGAAATATTCCATGAAAGCAGGGATGAAAATGTTTCAACAGTTTATGGCGAGCCGTCTTCTGCGCTTAAATATGGGGTTATAGAAGGCATCCGGATAGTCCTGTTAGCCCGTCACGGGAGGGAACATACTATTCCCCCCTCCCAGGTAAATTACAGGGCCAACATATCAGCCTTAAAAAAAGCGGGGTGCAGCCAAATAATCGCGACTACCGCGGTTGGTTCTCTTAAAGATGAAATTCACCGAGGAGACCTGGTAATTATCGATCAATTTATTGACTTTACAAAACAGCGGAAGATGAGCTTTTACGAATCTTTTGAGCCCCATAACCCGGTACACGCATCAATGGCCGAACCCTACGACAGCCGTTTGCGGAAAATCCTGATTGATGAGTGTAAAGCCCTGAAATATCCGTTTCATGAAAAGGGGACTGTTGTAACCATTGAAGGCCCCAGATTTTCCACCCGCGCGGAGTCCTTCATGTTCCGCGCCTGGGGAGCGGACATAATCAATATGTCTATTGCCACAGAAACAGTTTTGGCGAACGAAGCGGGGATTCCCTATGCGGCAGTGGCTATGAGCACAGATTACGATTGCTGGAAAACAGGCGAGGAAAGCGTTACATGGGAAGCCGTCGCGAAAGTTTTTGCCGATAATGCCGCCAAAGTAACAACTTTGTTAAGGAATGTTATTCTGAAGATTTAAAACTGGTACGATATAACAGATATTATTTTACAATAAACTGATCCCAGAAGACCTCACACAAAGGCACGAAGAACACAGAGGAAGAATAAATTTTTATTTTTCTTTGTGGCCTTTGTGAGATGATTTTTTCGGTATTAGCCGGCTTTGTTGTGTGAAGGTTTCTCCGGCGGTATCTTCCTGTTTTTTTCTGTTTTAAGAAGGTATTTATAATTGAAATTAACCTTACTCCCCTGAAGCTTCAGCATATTTATATAAGCCATACGCAATTCACCGTGCCTTGGATTACTCATCAAAAGATCAGGCGCCAAATGCACGATATAAGCCGGAGCTTTTTGTCCGTAGAATTCAATCCCGTCTTCCGCAGCGTAGGATTTATGATCCGGATTGGCTAAGGGGAACTCCACTAAAAGAAGCGGCTTTGACGCGTAAAAACGCGGTATTCCGACACTTGTCACCCAATAGGCAGTGAAGCGTTCTCCTGTTTCGGTGAAGCGTTTGTCCCAACCCAGCAGAATCAGCCCGTCCCTTTGCAGAGCCATTCTGAAATCAGGAATCTCGGGGGGAAGAACGCTGCCGGGAGTTGCCAGATAAGGCAATGAAGCAATGGGCTGTTTGGTGCTTGATATTTCAGGGTTACAGCCCGTGCAAAAACGCGATGCCGGAAAAGGGATAATATTTGATCTGCTGCCTTCTGTTGTCGGGAAACCATATTGTTTTAATGCAGGCAAGAAACTCCTAATAACCGAGTTTGTGTTTTGATGCGATGAAACAGACATTCCTGTAATATGGCTTTCCAGCTGTGATATTTCATCCGCCAGATCATGCAGGCTTTTTACAAGCCCTTTTATATCTGCGATTATTTCATCCTGCTCCTGTGCTTTTTTCATTTTTTTACCTCCGATTTATCATAGCTTTAAATATATTAATTATAGCCAAACCAGTCAAATTGAAAAAAACCCCGGCGTTATACCGGGGTTTTTTACAAAAGACAATTTTACTTCTTTGCCGCAGGCTTTTTTGCCGCAGTTTTTTTGGCTGCTGCTTTCTTTGCAGGCGCAGCCTCTTTTGGCGTGGCCGCAGCTTCAGCCACAAGCTTCTTTTCGGCATCAATAATTTGTGTATCCAAAGCGCCCCTCTTCGCATACAGCTTTTCAAGTGAAGAAACCAATTGATCAACTTTTCCCATAGATAAATACTCCTTTGCGCAATTGCGCATGTTTAGCTTATTGGCATTTATTATGCCATTAGGTATATTTTATTTGCATTTAGTAAAATTGTAAAGAGAATTTTTTTTTATTATGAGGATTATTGACATTTAAAAAAGTTCGCGCTAGTGTTGATCAATCGATCAGATCATAAAGCCAATCGGATCAAAAAGCGGACGTCATATAACGGTATTATCCAAGCTTCCCAAGCTTGTGACGCGGGTTCGACTCCCGTCGTCCGCTAAATATTTCCGGAAAAATCGAAGCGTCCTTTCGGCACTTTTAGATTTGATATGGTGTTATTCAGAATCGCGTTTACATAATCGGTTATAGTTTCCATTTTTTTATCCAGATAAACGCCAAAGACAGTCTCCTGCCGTATGTCCGCCGCATAGTGGATATCGGAGCCGGCAGTTGCGGTAATATTTATTTTATTCGCGTACGCCCAGGCCAGCGCGTCAGACATTTGGCTGTTCCCCGAATTGGCGACTTCTATAGCGCTGGCATATACATTACGCGCAGAAGCGCGATTCATGTTATGTGCAAACCTGAAGGGATGCGCCAGGACGACACAACCCCCATATTGTATGACTTTATTATACTGTTCTTCCGGAGTCCAATCAGCAGCTTCCGGATGCGCCAGGAGCCATTCCTTATCAAGGCCGTAGATCAGGTAATCATCTCCGTCCAGGGATTCTTCCCAGCCAAAAAAAACATCAAACCCCCGGCGGAGCCCTTCTTCTCTGGTAATTTCGTAACCCCGGATATATTCCTGCACCCATTTCTTCCATGGAAGGTTTCGATCCGCCCTGCAGTTTCCGTTATAAAAATGATCTGTGATAATAACGCCCGTGTAGCCCAGATCCTGGTACTTCCTGACGTATTCCCTTCCCCCTGAAACACCGCAGCTGCTGCTTTCTTTTGTGTGTAAATGCGTTTCGTAAAGATAAGCCATGAGCTATTTCCTGGCCGCAAGTTGCCAAAGTTTTTTAATAAGGCCGATACGTCCGAAAAGCAGCCAAAAAAGCAGAACAACGATGAGGATCGCTGGCACGCCATACATGATGATCCCCGCAAGCACAACAAGCGCTGCTGAAAAAACATCCCCAAAGGAACCGAAGAGATCTCCAAATCTTTCGGCTATAGTTGGCTTGGAATAAGATGATCCGGAGGATCCCACGATTTCAACATTAACAGTAGAATAATCTATAAGGTTCGAGAGGTTTCGCAGCTGGGTCCCTACCCAATCAATTTCCTGCTGCAAATCCGCTATCCGGCTTTCTACGGTCATAATCTCGTCGATGTTTCTGGCTTTGCCAAGATAACCCTGATAGGTAACAAGAAGCTCGCGTTTTACGGCAAGCCGCCCCTCAAGGTCATAGTAACGCAGGGTAACATCTTCGGTATTTTCTGTGCGGTGGGTTATCCTGCCCAGGCTGGTCAGTTCCGCCAGCATAGCGTCATAGGAGCCTGAAGGGACCCGTATGCTGTAATTGCGGGAATTCTCGTAAATTGATGTTGAAGCCGACCACGCGCCATATTTATCCATTAGCTCGGACAAAGGTTTTTCCGTTGCGGCAGGATCATCAACCCTTAAGCTAATATACGCGCTTTTTGTCAGCTTGCGGCTTTGCTCCGCGATTTCCGTTTGAGCAAGGCTTTGGCTTTCTTCAACCCTTGCAGACCCACCAGCCTCCATTTTGCCATATACTGCGTTATTATCCGCGGCAAAAAAAGCAGCCTCTTGCCTTAAATAAGACGACGTGGCCTTGTTCCCACCACCACAGGCGCAAACCAGTAAAAGCGCAGCAAAAAAAACTGAAAACAAACTTGTATTAAATTTTTTCATATAAAACCTTGTTGTATTTTATTTTCTTTTAACAATACATTCTAGTCAGTAATAAGTAATCCGGTAATCTGCGGTAATGTTAAAACCTATCTTCCGGTAGACTTTGCAGGCGGCGGCGTTGCGTTTTTTTACAAAAAGGGAAATCCCCTTTCCCTGGGCCAAAAGCCCCTCGGCAAACACGGCTGTCATTTTTGAGCCAATTCCAAGGTTCCGGCAGTCAGGGCGCACATACACACCGCCTATCTGATACCGTGTAAAAGATTCTGCGCTGGTGTTGATCTTCCCGACAATCTGACCGTCCAGCTCCGCCACAAGAACCTTTTCCTTTTTAAGAATGTTCTGAATGTTTAAGCGCACTACCGCCGGATCAAGGTTCGCGTTGGCGGGGAGAACTTCTTCCTTTTCGTAAGCGGCTTGAAGTGCCCAGAGATGATCTTCATCTTTAGGCAAGGGAGGACGCAAGATAAGCCCCGAAGGGCCTGGGCAGGTTACAGGATTAACCTTGCTATCCAGATCCATTAATTCGTACTCGATTCTTTCAGCCGCGTAATAACCTTGATCTTCCATAAGGGTTTCAAGGCGTTCTGCGTCCTCATGAAGCCCCTGAATGGCATGTATGTAAACTTTACACAGGAAGCGGTTTAGAAAACGGGGGGCGGGAATTTGGGGGTTTTTGCCAAACACGGGGAAGAGCGCTTGCCGGTTGTGTATAAGCAAGGCGGAAATTCCGCCACCTGCCAATGGCATATACCATATGTGATCGCGTCCTTCTTTCATGCTTAGAAAACGCCATGAGGCGCTGACGCAGTATTTCTCCCTTTCCCTGAGAAACGCCTCCGCCTTATACCGTTCATCCTTCCTGATTTTATACCAGCGGTTGAACTTTTTTTCCTGCCGCGTTTTCATAGCTTAATTTTCGGATGAAGGACGTGTATTCAAAACAAAAGGGAGTTTGCCCTCCCCTTTTATTCTGCCAAGAATGGCCGAAAAACCTGCTATAAACGATTCCGGCGCGTAACTATAAACCGCTACCGCGCCATCCGCCCAGGAAACATCGTCAATATACGCGGGACTCAGCACTGAAAAAACGATCACCCTTTTATTCAAGCCCCGGAGCTGCTGGACTATTCTGGTTCCGGTTTTATTGGACAGGCAGAAAATCACGGTATCGACATTCCTGGCATATGGAACAATATCCGGGATAGCCTGGGAAGTATCATAAAAGTATGAGACCGCGCCCGGAAAGGCTTTTCTCCCATAAGTTATAAAATCTGAAAAATTCCCCACCAGAAGTACCCGGCCTGCTTTTTCCGGGCTTAAGGGAAAAACGTCCCTGTTATTCACAAGGGTGACGCTACGGGCTGCCAGGCCGAGAAAAAAAGCCGTCCCTTCAGGATCAACAAGGCCGTCATCGATTTTTTTTAAGTCAGGAATGTAGGGGACTTTTTTTTCTCCCCGAAGGTATTCCAGTTTTAATGCAAGTATGCGGCGGCAAGCGTCCCGTACCCGCTCACGAAATTCCGGCTCATCTTTCATGGAAGAAGCCAGGTATGTCCATACATTGTCGTTCAGACTGGGGGTTTTTGAAAGCATTATGATGTCGTTGCCCGCAAGAAGGGCCTGTTTCGCGGCCCGCGAAAGGCTTCCTGCAAATTCGGTGGCCCCGTTCATCATCAAGTCGTCTGTGATGATAAGGCCCTGGTAAGCAATTTTATCCCGCAGAATATCCTTTAAAAACCAGGAAGAAAGGGAAGCGGGAGTCGCGCCGGCCCGGGTATTGGGAAAAGCCAAATGCCCGCTCATTATCGCAGGGAGCTCTTCCTTTGCAAGAAGCCTGTAAGGGAGGAGCTCCCTGTCCCAAAGCAGTTCAAACGGAGCGTTTATTTTAGGCAGCACTCCGTGGGAATCCAGGTCAGTATCGCCATGGCCGGGGTAATGTTTTGCAGTGGCAATAACCCCCATTTCTTTATGGCCTTTCGCGAAGGCCGCTCCCAGAATACCGGCCTGCACAGGATCGGAGCCGAATGATCTCGGGCCTATTAATGTTGAATCCCGGTTAGTGTAAAGATCCACACTTGGGGCAAAATTCATGTTGATGCCCAGAAGGGACATTTCCCGTCCAATATAGTAACCCGCCCAGTAAGCGTCCATCGGCCTTCCTGAAGCCCCGATGGCCATGTTCCCCGGCGTTTCGCTGGTAGCGCCTTTTACATGGCGCACAAGTCCTCCCTCCTGATCAGTTGCCACCAAAAGGGGGATGCCTAGCCCGGAAGCCAGGGCGTTTTTCTGCAGATTGCCCACTGTCTCCGCAAGCTTACGGGTGTCCTCGGTGTTCCAGCCGAAAATCTTAACGCCGCCAATGTTACGGTTTCGTATCCAGTCCAGAATCAGGGGAGAAGGCTCGGCCCCAACCCAGCCCAGCATAAAGGTCTGAGCCAGAGCCTGCTCATCGCTCATCCCGTTTGTCAGGCGCAACGCAAGCTCATTTATATCGCCTGAATCGTTAAAAGAAAGGGAGAATAAGGGAAACGAAAGCAAAAATAAAAATCCCAAAAGTTCTATTTTCAATAGCTCTCGCCTTTAAGGCTGTCGATGTAAGCTGCGGCGCAGTGCGCGGCCACAGCGCCGTCGGCGGCGGCGGTTATGACCTGCCGGAACGGGGTTGTCCTGACGTCTCCGGCGGCAAAAAGCCCCGGCACGGAAGAAGCCATCTTTTGATCGGTGATGATATAACCGGCTTCATCCAATTCAACTATAAGGCCGCTGTCTGCCCCTGAAACCAGTGAAGTCTGCGGGACAATACCAGTGAAAATAAAAACCGCGTCGGCGCTCTCTTCACGGGATGTGCCGTTTTCTTCCAGCAAAACCGAAGAAACCCTGGTTCCTGGCGTTCCACGGATTTCCTTCATCACCGTGTTGAACCGCACGCAGATATTTGGATTGTGAAGCACGCGATCTGCCAGGGCTTTTTGTGCGCGGAACTTTTCCCTACGGTGAATAAGGATCACCTGACTGGAAAGATGCGAGAGGTACTGGGCTTCGTCACAAGCCGCATCCCCGCCGCCTACAACAAATATTTTTTTGTTCTTAAAGAAAGGGCCGTCGCAGGTGGCGCAGTAAGAAACCCCGCGGCCAAGGAATTCTTTTTCGCCCGGTATATCAAGGGTGCGGTGTTTTGCCCCGGTCGCTATAATTACCGCCTGAGCTTTTAAAGCTTTGCCGCTCGCAAGGGCGATTACAAAAAGCCCGCCTTCCTTGTTAAGGGCCTTTACATCCTCTGTTAAAATTTTTGCCCCAAAACCTTCGGCCTGAAGGCGGAGATCCTCGCCGAATTCAAAACCTGATTTACCGGGAGCAATGCCCGGGTAGTTCTCCAGCACATCGATATTCAAAGCCTGACCGCCGGGTGAAAGCTGCTCCAGCACAATAACCAAAAGGTTTGCCCTGGCGCCGTACTGGGCCGCTGTAAGCCCTGCGGGTCCAGCTCCAATAATTATTAAATCGAGAATTGAATCAGCGCTTGTATCGGACAGCATTACTCATTTTACAAAGCTTCCGGCAAACTATCTAGTCAACGGGCTACGAGTCAATGCCTGCGGCTTTCCTGGCGCGTTTAACTGTAGCGGCGGCAATGGGCCTGGCGCGTTCGGCTCCTTTTGCTAGGATCTCATCAAGCACTTTGGGATTCGCCATAAGCTCATCGTACTTCAGCCTCTTGGGCGCGAGTTCGCGGTTTGCCACCCTGAAAAGCTCTTCCTTCGCGTCACCCCAGCCCATGCCGCCGGCACGCAAGCGCGAAGCCAGCGCGGCTTGCTCGTCAGGGGTGGCAAAGAGTTTGTAATAAGCGTATATCTGGGAAGTGTCGGGGTCCTTCTTGTCTGCCACAACCTGCGAATTTGTAACGATACGCATTATGGTTTTGAAAAGCTCCTTTTCGGGCGCGAAAAGCGGGATGGTGTTGCCGTAGCTCTTGCTCATCTTCCGGCCATCAAGACCCGGCAGCACCGCGACTTCTTCCTGTATCGCAGCTTGCGGCACTTTCAGAACCTTGCCGTAGTTGGCGTTAAATGCCTGGGCAATGTCCTGGGCTATCTCAATGTGCTGCATTTGATCTTCGCCAACCGGCACAACATCGGAATCAAAAAGAATTATGTCCGCCGCCATAAGCGCCGGATAGGTAAAAAGCCCCATGTTAATTCCCGCATCGGGATCGTTGCCCTTTTCGCTGTTTGCCTGTACCGCGGCTTTGTAGGCATGAGCCCGGTTCAAAAGGCCTTTTGCGGTAGACGCCATGATAATAATGGTAAGTTCAAAGACTTCGGGGATAGAGCTCTGGCGGTAAAAAATGACCTTCTCAGGGTCAAGCCCGGCGGCAAGCCAGCCAGCGGCCACTTGCCTGATATTGTTGTTTAACTCCTTCGGGTTCTTCACTGAATTGAGGGAATGATAATCCGCGATAAAATACCGGGCGTCGTATTCTTCCGCAAGACGCAGCGCCGGTTTTATCGCGCCAAAGTAGTTGCCAATGTGAAGCTCGCCGGTGGCTTGAATGCCAGTAAGGGAAATTTTCTTCATAATGAGGGATAATTTATAGGTTTAGGGGAGAAGTGTAAAGGTGTAAAACCGGGAAACAAATATCAAATAATAAATAATAAGTATTTCAGGCCCGCGCTGTGTGCCTGGCATTGCCGGTACTGGAACATCTACAAAGCATGGTTTTGCTTCCGTTTCTGTTTTTGCCCATTTGACAAACGTTTGCGGGTTAAGCCCGTTCGCTCTCGCACACGCCCAAGCGCTTTTCCTGTACTGCCTTCAGTCCTCAAGCCACATGGCTTTTTCTTCTTCGCTGAATTTCATTTCTTTCCTCAGAAATTAAATGTTTTGGAGAAGGCTACCTGTTTTCCACCGACGGCGGGGCAACCCCATTTACAGGAAAACGGTTTTGATGCATCTCCGCAAGGCATTGATAAATATCGGGATTACCGCCGCCGAGATTAAAGACCGGAATTTACATATCCACGCATGGAGGCATTTTTCCAATACGGAAATGCTGAAGGGCGAGATGACTGAACGGTACACGCATTTTGACCCACTTGAATTTGTATAGGCGAAAGAAATTCAGGAAGCCTGGCTGGTTGTGGCAGGGGCTTTTTTTCTAAAAATTGCATTAAATGACAGTACCAATCTGAATTTCATGCCTGTATTTTTATTGCATGCGGTATGGCAGTAAGCCGGGCAAGCTTGAAAAATCGGTTGGGGAATCAGGATTTTACAGGCGTAAATCTAAACTTGGACAATTCCCTTATATATTTCCGAACCGGCAGACCGTATACCGCTATGTGGCGAATGGGGAGATACAGGGGCGGCTTGAAGCTTCGGGCTTTCAAGACTTCACGGTTACGGATAAGGAAAATGAGGAGCTTAATACGGCAATCTGCAACAATAAACCCCGTTTGGTCATTATCGACATTTGATTTTATCAGGACGGGACGCCTTGCAGGATCGACGATCTGGTAAAGCTGTTTCCAAAACTGAACGTCGCCGTTGTTTCCGTCCATGATTTTCCTTTGAACCGCGCTCCGTGGTTCATCTGGGAGGGGGCGAGGTTATACCTTAGCTTGTGGGAAGGCTATGGTGAATTTCAGCGGTGCTTGTGGATTGTGCGGAAGGGAGGGCAGTATATTTCGCCGAAGGTTCAGCGCCTGATTGACCATTGCGGGGAATAACCGGCCATCAAAAGCAGGATGACCAAATGGCGGAATGAATGCCTTGTCATGCTGTGCTGCGGGCTTATCCCAGTCCAAATTGGGAAATACTGCATATATCCAAAAGTACTGTTGACAGGCATCTTGATGGTTTATACAGAGCTTTTCATGCGGGTAGCCGTGAAGAGATGGTTGCGTTTGCATGGGAGATGGGCCTGGTAACCCCCAAAGACATTCGGCTTTATAACAAGAAAAAGGAACGCTTGCCGCTTCCTGAATGGGCGGCGGTGAAACAGAAATGCGATAGGTTTTATTTTGATTGAAGGAATTTTCGCTTGCCGTCGACCTTAGGTAAGACTGTTCTGTAGGACACACCTGCGCCAACTATGGCATCTATACCGTTTATAGTAATTTAGAATAGATGCTAGGGTAGAGGTTATGAGCAATAATTGGGCGCAATTATGGAAAAAGGTTGCAATGGTATTACAATACCGATATTGTAGTATTTCACTTAACGGCACTATTGAATTTGGGTGTCAGGCATTATGTGCCGCCAATATATTTATCTGCAATACTACTATATTTTTATATATATCTTCTTGTTTCATTTTTATATTTAATATACTTTTCTCTAAATTTATTTAACAAAAATTTTTCTTCCCTTAATATTTGCAAATGTATCCCTATAATTGTACTTACTGCTAATAACATAAAAACTATATTTGGATATATTAACATTATTCCTGTAAAATATAAATCCATAAATAAAAATATTGGATTTCGTGAATATTTGAACATTCCAGTTGTTATTAATTCATTTGAATTATTTTCATCTATGCCTATCCTCCATGATTTCCCAAATGAAATTAACGCTAACAGAAATATTAGTAAACCAATGTAACAAAACATTATTCCAATATATCGTATCAATTTTATATTTATTAAATAATTTGTAATTATCGCAGGTAATTTTATATGTAATGCTGTAATAATAGTAAAAATAAAACTTATTAATAATGCCAATGGCAATAATATTTTTTCCAAAATTATTTCAGAAATTTTCTTTGTACTTGTACCAATAACCCATACTTTGATACCTTTTTTCACTGCTGTCCGGTTTATCATTTGAAACCCTCCAAAAATGGTTGTGATGAATAATCAAGAGGCTTAGAATCTGAAATATTTGTGCACAGCCCAATCAACGAGTTTTTCGTTAAAAGCACCGATTTCA
>Ga0268262_10004513_pt1 | contig 14350 bp, 10 predicted proteins | sample TergutNc150P3_FD_190354 | JGI IMG/M metagenome (GOLD analysis project Ga0268262, IMG submission 190354) | Nasutitermes corniger P3 segment gut microbial community from laboratory colony in Florida, USA - Nc150 P3 (SPAdes) (version 2) | ecosystem: Host-associated > Arthropoda: Insects >... | reverse complement strand
TCAACCCTGCTGAAAAGCATCAAGGAAAAAGGTAGAAAATATATATCGCTTGACGATGTTCAGTTGAAGAATTTTGCAAGGAATGACCCTAAATTGTTTTTGCAAACATATCCGCCGCCTATCTTCATAGATGAAGTGCAGTATGCTCCTGAGCTATTTACATATATAAAAATTTATGTGGACGAGCATCCAAAGGAAAGAGGGGCTTTTTGGCTTTCTGGCTCGCAGCAGTTTAGATTAATGAAGGGCATTAGGGAATCTTTGGCAGGGCGCATTGCCATAATGGATTTGATGGGGCTTTCCCAAAAGGAAATTATGCAGAAATCTGGCAAAAGCACTCTTTTTTTGCCTTCTTTTGATATGCTTAAAGAAAATAAAGTTAAAACATCTTTTAGCGCAAAACAGGTATTTGACACTATTTTAAGAGGCTCTTTTCCTGCGCTCTACGCTTTTCCAAGCACAAGAACGGATATTTTCTACAGAAGCTATCTGCAAACTTATATAGAAAGAGATGCGAGGGACGATTTAGGGTTAAAAAACGAGTTAAAATACTATGATTTCATTCGGGCAGCGGCGGCTAGAACTGGAAACTTGCTGAATTATGCTAACTTAGCAAACGATGTGGATATAAATGTAAAAACGGCAAAAATCTGGCTTGATTCTCTGGTGCGTGCTGGCATTGTGATGTTAATAGAACCATATAGCGCAAATATAAACAGAAGAATTGTGAACACCCCTAAAATTTATTTTATGGATACCGGACTAGCAAGCTACCTAACCAAGTGGAATTCTGCCGAAACTTTGATGAACGGAGCCATGAGCGGCGCAATGCTGGAAACTTATGTTTTATGCGAGATAGTCAAGAGTTATAGGCATAATTGCAGAGAAGAGAATATAAGTTTTTATAGAGATAGCAATGGGGTGGAAATAGATTTTATCATAGAGCAAGACGGGGTTTTGCATCCCATAGAGGTTAAAAAAACGGCTATGCCGAGCAAAGATTCTTGCAAAAATTTTTCTGCATTGAAAAATTTGGGGAAGAAAACGGGAACAGGTGCCGTATTGTGTTTCTACGAATCTCCTATCCCTATCTGCGAAGATGTCATTTCTATTCCCGTGTGGAAAATATGAAAAACCTCTCCCCATCGCCTTTTGAAGTGAAAAAACGCGGCATACTGAATGAACTTCGCGCTTCAAAAAAAGAAATTTTGGACTTAACAATTTCTTCTCCAATGCAGATAGGGCTTAGTTTTGATATTGCAGAAGATTTGCGCTATTTGGCAGAAAATCCTGAGTGGCAATTCTCTGCACCCGATGCTTGTGGGCAATTATATGCGAGAGAAGCAATAGCAAAGTACGCAGGGAATGATAGCGATGATGTATTTGTCACTTCCAGCACATCGGAGGCTTATTCCGCTTTGTTTCGTGTTTTTTGTGAAAAAGGAGATTTTATTTTAACACCAAACCCCGGTTATCCTTTGATAGATTCAATAGCAGAACTAGATGGCTTAAACACCCATCCTTATTTTTTAAAACCTGATTTCGATAAAAATCTTTGGGAAATAGACCTAGATTCTCTTGACTCAATTCCACCAAATTCAAAAATACTTTTGCTAATATCCCCGCACAACCCCACAGGGCACACTCCAACAAAACAAGAATTTGAACACATATTGCAATTCTGCGAAAAAAATAATTTAGCCCTGATAATAGATGCGGTATTCAATGCGTATGCACACCCCGTCAGTTACGCTGATACCCCGCTAGAAGCTGAGACTGTTCCCATTTTCACGCTAGATGGTTTGAGCAAATCTGCGGGGCTTCCGCATATAAAGGTTGCTTGGATAAATGCTGTTGTACCGGAAAAGCAAAAACGGCATATTTACGATTCTTTGGAATATATTTTGGATTCGCAGTTGAATTGCTCATATTTAAGCCAGGCTTTGTGCGCACGGGTTTTGCCTAGAGTGGGCGAATTTCAGGAAAAAGTAAAGGAGAGGTTAAAAAATAACCGAGTTTTCTTATTTGATTGCTTTTCTAAAATGGGCGCAAAAATTATTCCCTCCGCGGGCGGCTGGTATCAGAGCTTTTATTTTCCAAACGCAGAAGACGAGGAACTCTGCCTAAGGCTTCTAAAAGACAGGCAAATTCTCACCCACCCCGGCTTTCTTTTTGACTTTGAAGATGGCTGGCTGGTTGGTAGTTTTCTATATTCATAATCCAACGTAGCGAAAGTGGCGGAACTGGCAGACGCACTAGGCTTAGAACCTAGCACCGCAAGGTATGGGGGTTCAACTCCCCCCTTTCGCATTGCATTTTTTAAGAGGAGAATACCTTGGCTATAAACATTCAAACCAATGTGACCCAAACGGACGATAACCACCGTTCAGTTGAATTTACAGTTCCATATAGCGAAATAGAAAAGCGTTTTGACAAAGAAATCAACGAGTTCCGAAAGCAGGTATCTATGAAAGGCTTTCGTCCTGGGCAGGTTCCAAAACAGCTTTTTATATCACGTTTTGGCGAAGAAGTATATCGCGAAACCCTTAGCAAAATAGTGGAAAACGAATTGAAAGACGAATTTGAAAAAATAGTTGAAACATGGAAAACAGATGAAAAGCTTGAAATAGCGGCTCCAGCAGAACCCGGAAAAATTTCGGCAGAACCCGGTCAAAGCTTAATTTACAAACTAAACATTGCCCTCAACAAACCCATTGTGGTTCAAGGCTATAAAGACCTTGGAATTAGCGTTCCTGCTTCTGTTGTTGCAGAAGAAGAAGTAAATGATGTAATTAATGATGTGCGCAAAAAATTTGCTGAACAAGTTGAAGAACCTCTAACAGACGAAATGCTTTATTCTATGGTCGGAGCACAAGACGAAGAGAATTTCAGGTCAATGGTTACAGATGATGTTTTGAGAAGCAAAAAACAAAAAGCCATACAAATTGCGCTCAGAGATGCTTTAGACCGCTTAATAGAAAAAAATCCATTTCCTGTTTTGGAAGAGCAAATAAAATATACCGCAATACGCAGCTTGCAACATCACCACCATAGCCACCATCACCATCATCACGATGATGAAGAGGAAGAAGAGATAAATCTTTCAGAAGAACAATTAAATGAAATGCGTCCCGAAATTACGCGCACAATTCAAGAAGACCGCATTTTGCGTGCCATAGTTGAGCAAGAAGCCTTAAAGCCAACTCAGGGGCAAGTTGATGCTAGGGTAGAGGAAATTGCAGATTCCGCGGGAATGCCTTTTGCTTCTGTTAAAGATACTATGCGCAAAACTGGGCAAATAAATAGAATTCGCGAAGCCTTGAAAATGGAGCTTGCGCAAAATTTGTTGATAGGAGAAACATTAACGGAGAAAGTATGATTATTCCACATATTTATGAAGACACAGGTAGAGGCGAGCGGACTTTTGACATATATTCGCGCTTGCTTAAAGAGCGAATAATTTTTTTAGGCGCTCCCATAAACGATGAAGTTGCCAATGCGATAATGGCGCAGCTAATTTTTTTGGAATATGAAAATCCGCAAAAAGACGTGACCATTTATATAAACAGCCCAGGTGGCTATATTTCCAGCGGCCTTGCCATTTACGATACCATTCAGCATATTCGCTCCGAGGTGGTAACCATTTGCATTGGCGAGGCTTCTTCAATGGCTGCAATTATACTTGCTGCAGGAACCAAGGGAAAAAGGTTTGCTCTTCCAAATTCGCGCATAATGCTGCACCAGCCGCAAGGTTATGCAAAAGGGCAAAGCTCCGATATTCAAATTCATGCAAGGGAAGTTATAAATACCCGCGATAAACTAAATGAAATAGTGGCAAAGCACACAGGGAAAAATTCCGAGGAAATAAAGAAAAAAACCGACCGCGATTTTTACCTTACCCCGCAAGAAGCCTTGGAGTTTGGCATAATAGATGAAGTGTTTAAACCAAAAGAGAAAACCAAAAAGTGAAACAAAAAAAATCACCGTCTTGTAGTTTTTGCGGCTCTTCCTACGAAGAAGGAGTGGAGAGACTGCTCACAGGTCCCGATGGTGCGGCTATATGCAATAAGTGCATCCATACTTGCTACAACTTGATTTTATCTAGCAAAACCGAGAAGCAAGTTGTTGAAACTGTTCAAAGCGAGCAAGCCAGAACCTATTTGCCAGCTCCATCTGAATTAAAAAAGCATTTGGATAAATTTGTCATCGGTCAAGATAACGCTAAAATCGCGCTTTGTGTGGCGGTATATAACCATTATAAAAGGCTTTATTCTGGAAATTCCAAAAAATTTTCAAACGATGTTGAAATAGATAAATCCAATGTTTTGTTTGTTGGTCCCACCGGTTCTGGCAAAACGCTACTCGCTCAAACCCTTGCCCGTTTTTTGCAAGTTCCCTTTGCCATAGCAGATGCCACCGTTTTAACAGAAGCGGGCTATGTTGGCGAAGACGTGGATAGTATTTTGGTTAGGCTTTTTCAAGCTGCGGAATACAATGTTCAGGCAACGGAGAAGGGTATTATTTTTATTGATGAATTAGATAAAATTGCCCGCAAATCCGCAAATCCTTCAATCACCAGAGATGTATCTGGCGAGGGTGTTCAGCAGGGCTTGCTTAAAATTTTGGAAGGAACCATTGCTGCTATTCAACCTAAAGGAGGCCGCAAGCATCCAGAGGCACCTCTGGTTCACATAAATACCCGCAACATTTTATTTATATGCGGAGGTGCTTTTGAGACTTTGGATAAGGTTATTTCAAGGCGCGTGAATTCTTATGGTGGAATGGGTTTTGGCGCAGAGGTAATATCTAAAAATGAAATTAAAATAGGCGAAGTACTCAGCAAATGCGAACCAGAAGATTTAATTAGCTATGGCTTACTTCCAGAACTAGTTGGCAGGCTGCCTGTTATAGTTAGCCTAAATGAGCTAGACGAGGCTGCACTTTTGAGCATTTTAACCGAGCCGCAAAATTCCTTGGTAAAACAATATACCAAACTATTTGCAATGGATGGTATAGAACTTTCTTTTACCAAAGATGCTCTAGATGCGATAGTCAAAAAAACCGTTGAGCAAAAAACAGGAGCACGTGGACTTCGCACGGTTATAGAAAAAATATTGATGCCTTATATGTTTGATGTTTCAAAATATAGAGAACAGGCTGTTTTAAAAATAGATTCCAATATTGTTGAAGCAACAATAGCAAAAAGCAAGAGGTAAATTTTGGCAAAAGAAAAACCCGAAACCGTTGTGAACAAAGAAGATGCTCAATTTCCCCAGCCGGATTTTGAAAAAGCATTTCCTGTTGTACCTTTGCAAAAATTCGTTATGTTCCCACGCATGGGAACTAGGCTTTCATTTGATAGGCAAATAACCTTAAATGCTCTAAGGCACATAGACGATTCCAAAGGTTTTGTTATTTGCCTTTTGCAAAAAAATAGAGACGTGGAAGTGCCGGGAGAAGATGAATTATATCAAGTTGGCATTTTAGCTTATGTAAAAGGAGTTTCTGGAACGCCCAACAATTTGCTTTTAGTGAATTTGTTCGGTGTTTTGCCTGTGGATATAGATAAAATGTCGTTTAACGACAAAGAAAATGACAAATATTTCAGTGCCACAGCCAAACCTCGTTTTTTGGAATTTAAAGACAAAAAACTTTCCAAAGCTCTTGCAGAAAATATGCTGGTTTCAATGGAGCAATATGTAAAAACCCAGCATAATTTACCTGACAATTTAAGAGATATTTTAAAAGGCATGCCGCCCGAAGAACGCTGCCTTATAGCGCACAGTTTTTTAAGGCTTTCAGATGATGAACACCAAAGCATTTTGGAAAGTGCCTGCCTTGAGGAGATGTATGCAAAAATAGATTTGGCTATAAATACCGCTCTTGAAGTTCACAGAATAATATCTTTGAATAGGCAACAGGTGGAGATAAAAATGCAGCGTTCCCAGCGTGAATATATGTTGCAGGAACAAATTTCTCAGCTTCAAAAAGAATTAGATGAAATAAATTCAAACGAACAGGATAATGAAAATTTTTCAAAAAAAGCACGAGAGCAAAAATTTCCACCTACAATCAAAGAAAAATTTGACGAAGAAATGGCACGTTTAAAACTTTTGAATCCGATGAACCCCGAATATACCGTGGTTCGCAACTATATAGACTGGCTATTAGCTCTTCCTTTTGGAGTTTATACAGAAGATGTTTTAGATATAAAAAGAGCCACAGCGAGTCTTGACTCCAAACATTTTGGCTTGGAAAAGGTGAAAGAGAGAATTTTGGAACATATCGCTGTTTTGCAAATGGCAGAAAAATTAAAGAACAAAGATGTGAAAAGCCCAATTCTGTGCTTGGTTGGTCCCCCTGGAGTGGGCAAAACAACCCTTGCCATGTCCATAGCCAATGCCATGAACAGAAACCTTGCCCGAATTTCGCTCGGCGGAGTTCATGACGATGCGGAAATTCGCGGTCATCGCCGCACATACATAGGCTCAATGCCAGGGCGCATAGTGCAGGCTCTTCGCAAGGCAAAAAGCATGAACCCTTTGATTTTGCTAGACGAAATAGATAAAATGTCCAGAGATTTTAGAGGAGACCCCGCAAGTGCAATTTTAGAGGTTTTGGATCCTGAAATAAATACCGAATTCAACGACCATTTTATGGAAGTTGGAATAGACCTTTCCAGAGTATTTTTTGTTGCAACCGCGAATACCCCAGATGGCATTCCGGCAGCCTTGTACGACCGTATGGAAATAGTGCGCATACCTGGCTATTTGCATTTTGAAAAAGAACATATTGCAAAAGATTTTTTAATCCCAAAAATTTTAAAACAAAATTCGCTAACTGCAAAGCAATTTAAAGTTTCGGATTCGGCCATAAATGGAATTTTAAGGGAATACACAAGAGAGGCAGGTGTTAGGGAATTGGAAAGAAAGTTGGAAACAATGGCTCGCAAACGTGCTATGGAATTGGTTTCAAATAAAAAATTCACTCCGCAAATTGTGCAAAAACAGCTATCAACATATCTAGGAGTTCCCGATTTTGCAGGCCCAAGGCTTATAGACGAAAAACGCGCTGGCATAACAACAGGGTTAGCATGGACTCCAGTTGGAGGCGATGTTTTGCATATAGAATGTATTCTATTACCGGGCAAAGGAAAATTACAGCTAACAGGGCACTTGGGCGATGTTATGAAGGAATCCGCTCAAATAGCCCTTTCCTTGGTTAGGGAACGTGCCAAAAAGTACAAAATTCCAGAAGACAAATTTCGCAAAAGCGATGTTCATTTGCATTTTCCAGAAGGCGCAACTCCCAAAGACGGTCCTTCTGCAGGCATAGCAATAACAATAGCCATGCTTTCCGCTTTCACAGGTCACCTCATTTCGCCCTTTATAGCTTTCACAGGCGAGGTTAGCCTTATTGGTCGTCTTATAGCTATTGGCGGTTTAAAAGAAAAATCTCTAGCCGCTTTGGACTCCGGTGTAAAAAAACTCTTTTTGCCCAAAGACAACCAAAAGAATGTGGAAGATTTGCCAGACTTGGTTAAGAATGGGTTGGAAATAAATATGCACACCCATATAGACGAGGTTATAGGGCAATTATTTGCTTAGTTGTTAGAAGGGCAAAACGTGCTCAATTCGTAGCCTGTTATACATTTTGTTGTTGTTAGAGGTACCTCTTCACAACGTCTAGGCTCTGCAATTTCAACGCAATATTTCTTTGATACCTCAGAGGAACTACTATATGCAGAAGAACTGCTCGGTTCACTAGCTCTAGAACTGCTCGACCCCGGCATTTCATAAATAGTGCAAGAGCAAAGCAAAACAGCGCAAAGCATTAAAAGGGCTAATTTTTCCATTTCAAGTAGTAAATATAGTAAATTACCTCACTACTACACGTATGGTTTGGGAGCTTACTTTTACTATATACATTCCTTCGCGCTTATGAAGCTGATAGTCAAATCCTTGTTCCGCACATCGCCGAACAGCAACTTGAATATTATGTCCACTTTCGGTGAAAGTAGCTCGGGTAGGTTGTCTTGCATAGAAAGGTCTCCATTTTTTTCCTTGTCACTTACTTAGACGTAAAAAAACGGAAAAAAAATTCAAAAAAGTGAATTTTGTCAACTTCTGTTTACATTTTTGTGCATTTTTATATGCTTTTACATTAGGGTGCAGATGATACGCAATATTGGCACATTTTTTGCAATCTAACTCTTATGATTCGTTTTTTTATAATTATAACGATTATTGGGATTAAAACAGCCCTTTCGGCGCAGGCTACTGTTGCTTTGAAAGCTCAGGCTTTGGTTGAGCCTGGGGTTATTCGTTTGGGGGAAATAGCGGAAATTAAGGGTGAAGAGGCTTTGGTGAAGAAAATTTCGGCTTTGGAAGTGGGCAAAGTTGGGGAGCCTGGGCGAAAAACTAGGGTTACAGAGGGTGCTATCAAGAATTTTTTCATTAAATCGGTTGCAAATAACCAAGACATAGAGTTTAACGGAGCTAAAATTTGCGATGTGGTTGCTCGTTCTGGGCTGGTATCTTCGGATTCTTTGAAAAATCTTTTATTAAAGGAAGTTCGTTCGCGTATGTCGGCTAATTTGAAAGAAGGCAAAGATTGGAATTTTGAAGTTCCAAAAATACCAAATAATATAGCTACGCCAGAGAGAGGCGGGAAAATTGTAGTTAGTCTCTCTCCGCAATTTTCGGGGATTGGCCAAGAAGTGGCAACCGTGCAGGTTTTTAATGATAAAAAGGTGACTTCAAAATACACCGTTCCTTTTATTGTGCATCGCTTTGAATATATAGCAGAAATGAGAAATGGTCTTCACAAAGGTGAAACCATTGAGGAACGGGATTTTGAAATGGTATGGCAAGAAACAACTTTTCAAAAGAGGAAAGTCATAAAAATAGCTAAAGAGGCTATTGGTAGAACTGCAATACGTACTTTAAAATCGGGCGAAATTTTGGTGGATAATGCTTTAAGCACTCCTTATGCTGTTAAAGCAGGTGATGCTGTTAGGCTTTTTGCAAAATTTGGTGAAGCTGTTGTTCAAACAAGTGCCATTGCACAAAAAAATGCGTTTAAAGGTCAAACAATCTCGGTTAGAAACGTAGATACTGGCAAGGATATTATGGCTACGGTTTCTGGATTTGGTGAGGCTTGGATAAATAATTAATCACTTTTTCTATTTCTTCTTCTGTCATGGCTTGGTGAATAGGCAGGCTCAGAACCTCAGTTGCAAGTTTTTCTGTTATTGGAAGTTTATCGTAGAGCAAATTTCCTCCTTTGTATGCTTTTTGCAAATGAGGCGGAATAGGGTAGTGAATTATTGTTTCTATTCCATTTTCAAATAAGTGTTTTTGCAAATCATCTCTATTTTTGCAACGGATAACAAATAAATGCCAAACATTGATTCCTTCTTTTTTAGGTAAAATAATATCTGGATTTTTTATCTCTGAAATATAACGCATTGCTATTTCACTTCGTTTTTTATTATCTTCATTTAATCTTGGCAGTTTTACGCTTAGTGCCGCTGCTTGAATTTCGTCTAGGCGGGAATTAAATCCTAAATAATCGTTGATATATTTTTTTTTGGAACCATAATTTCCAAGTGCCCTAACAACATTATTCAATTCTTCATCATTGGAAACAACAGCTCCACCATCTCCAAGCGCACCTAAATTTTTAGTTGGGTAAAAACTGAAGGCTGCTGCATCGCCTATGGGTTTTATACCTGCGCTTTGGGCGCAGTCTTCAATTAATAGTATATTTTTTTCTTTGGCAATTTCTGCTTGCCTGCCATATAAATTTACGCTTAAAATGGCTTTTGCTTTTTTGGTTGAATGAGCTGTATTTATATTGAAAGTTTCCTCGTTTGGTTCAACTAAAACAGGAATCAAGTTGTTTTTTGAAATAGCCATAATGGAGGCAATATACGTGTTTGCCGGAACTATAACATGGTCGCCATCTTTTAATTTTCCCAAAATTTTATAGGCGTTGAAAATTAATGTTAAAGCATCTAGCCCGCTTGCAACTCCTGTGCAGTGTTTCATTCCGCAAAATGCGGCAAATTCACTTTCAAATTTTTCTGTTTCACTTCCTCTCAAATACCAACCGGATTTTGCAACCCTTGAAATTGCCTCCGAGAGTTCCGGTTCGTAGGCGGCATTTATGCGGTTTAGCGGTAAAAAAGGAATCATAGATGTACCGTATGTTTAAGAGTTATTTCGCATCCCATTTTATGCTTAAAATAACTAAGTCCGTAATTTGGAATTCCGTTTTTTGATGTGGGTCCTAAATCAAAATGGTAAAAATTTCTTTCTTTGTAATGTTCAGCCAAACGCATGGCAAATAAACTCATAGGGCAAAATTTTTTATACTCTCTTTTATCGCCCCATAAAATCAACTGGGCAATTTCCGGTGTGGTTAAATACACAAAAGCTCCAGCAATGGGAATTTCATCAAGATACAGCAAAAAGCAATCTATGTCGCACACTTTTTTTGTTTTTTGCAATTCTTCAAAAGATAAATGCGGTGGATAACCTCTTTCTTTTCGGTTTGTATTTATTATTTCATAAGCTATTTCGTTTTCAGAATTATTTTCACATTTTTTAAATAGCATATTTTTTTTAAATGCAACTTTTAAATCTCTGCAAAAATTAGGGCTTGGTTGCAATGATTTTGATAGATTTAATGAATAATTCAAGTCTGTGTATTCAATTGAAAAGCCTCTGTTTTGTAAAGAATAAAAACTCAGAGAAACAAGGTTTTCGTTGTATAGAGGCGGTGGCAATGTTATGTGGCATTTTTTATTTTTTTCCTTTAACCATTCATATAATTTTTCACAGGCACTTTCCATCATTTCCAAATTAGGTGTTTTTTGCAAACTGGAGAATCCACCGAAAGGAGCGGAAAAATGGGAATAGAGTTCGCCTCCTTTTTCTCCTAAAACAATGCTAATTCCATTAAAATCCAAATAATGTAGTTCTGAACATTTATGCTTGTTCAATTCAATAAATTCTTTTTTATTAAAGACATGCATTTTTAAATTCCTTGAAATTCCTTATATAATCACTTTCATCATAATGTTCGCTAGCTAGCACAAGGCACACTGCGCCGCTTGAGAAGTTTTCAATTTCTCGCCATGTCATTTTGGGTATATATAAGCCCATGTTTGAGCGATTGAGATTATAGCTTTCTTTTTTTTGACCGTTGTGCAAAACTACAGTAAAACTGCCGCTGGCGGCGATAATTAATTGCTCCAATTTGCGATGTGCATGCCCACCGCGCTTTGTGCCTCCGGGAACATCATAGAGGTAATAAATGCGTTTTATTTCAAATGGAATTGTTTGCTTTCCTTCTATAACACTCAAATTTCCACGCTTGTCGTGAACAACAGGGATATCTATTAAATGTGGAGTTGCTTGCATATTCAATTAACTTTCCCGTGTTTTCTGAACAAATGTTTGTAAAAAGTTCTAAAACCTCTTGTTAAACGCTTGCGTTCTTCTTTATAAAAAATAGCTAATTGAATTTGTTTAATTAAATATTTTGGGCGCAAATAAAATTCCCTGCGGGCACGGTCACAAAAATCAACCAAATCTTGAGACGAAAGTCCAGGGCGGCTAATTGTTGTGCGGTGATAGCCGTCTTTATCCAGCCATTGACCGTAATCATTGCTGGTTAAGGCACCGCTTTGCAAGGCTTCTTTATATGCGATGGTTCCGGGGTATGCCATAATGGGGTAAAATTGTGCGGTGTTTGGGGAGAGTTTTTTTGCATATTTCAGGGTATCTTCCAGAGTTTCTTTTGTGTCGCCTTCATTGCCAACCATAAAGCAGCCGTGAACAAAAATTCCAGCTTTTTTTGCATTTTGCATAAATGGCATTGCCTCGCTTTGCTTTAATCCTTTTCTAACGCTGTTCAAAACATCTGCATTTGCAGATTCAAAACCCACGCACATTTCACGGCAACCAGCTCGCTTCATCAACAAAAGCAAATCGGCAGGAACATCTGCTCTTGCATTGCAACTCCAAACAATTTTAAGTTTTCTGTTCAAAATTTCTGTGCATATAGACTTTACATTTTCTTTATCCGCTGTGAAAGTATCGTCTTCAAAAAATACCTCTCCCAAATCATTAAAATTTTCCTTTATATATTCAAGTTCGTCAACAACATCTTTTGCCTCTCTTTTGCGATAAGCATGGCCGTTCATAGTTTGGGGCAAAACACAATATGTGCAGCGATAAGGGCAACCCCTGCCAGCCAGAATAACCACAAGGGGATTTAAGTTTGCACCATAAAAATATTTTTTATAACAGGAATAGAGATGTTTGCGATAAACTTTGCTTACCCAAGGAAGTTCGGTTAAATTCTGAATTTTTTGAGCTTCGGGTTGAAAATCAACTGTTCCATCTTCATACCGCCAGGCAAGTCCGGCAATTTCGGATATTTTTTTTACTCCGTCTCCGCGCAGGTATCTTATCAGGTTTCTTATGGTATAATCCGCTTCTCCTATTATGCAAAAATCGAGCGAGCTTTCTAAACTCATAGTTTCCAAAGGCTCTGCGCTTACATGGGTTCCCATAAGGGCAACAGGTTTTTGCAAACTTTCTTTTACTGCACGCACAAATTGCAAATCGTTTATTATGCTTGGGGTGGATGTTTCGCAAACAACAAAATTTGCTCCATATTCTTTTATTTTTTTTAGTGTTTCTTCTTTGTTTAAATCCATAGCTGGGGCATCTAACAATAAAACTTCATTACCATCGGCTTCTGCAACCCCTGCCGCATAAGAGAGAAACATGGGCCAATAAAGCGTTCCCGATTTAGTAACGCCTGGACTGCGAGACTCCCTACTGAATTTGGGGAAATAAGGTGGATTTATGAATGCAACTTTCACGGAAGGGTAATATAGTAAATTCTTTTTGTCTGAACCAGATGCCCATTCGCTACTTACTCGCTGGCGAACAGCCAAAGGCTGGTCATTTTCAGAATTCACAGGATAATACAATAGACAACCGAATGATACGTTCCGTTAGGGGCAGGGTTTGCCTGCCCCAAATTGTTAGAACCCCGATTCACAGGATTCTAGGATTTTCCCGATTGCGTATTTATGCCCTAAGAGAATGTGGATGGAGAATATTCCCTAATGGTAGGGAATGTAGAAAACGATAACTGCATTTATTTTGTTAGAACCCCGATTCACCCGATTCTAGGATTTTCCCGATTGCAACCAGATACGTAAAATAACACAATGATACGTGCGTAGGGGCGTGATTTATCACGTCATAAATGTGAAATGATTTGCGGTGATGGCTGCGATTACAAAAGGGTGCGATAAATCGCACCCCTACAGTCGCCACATTTTGTGACGATTACGCCACGAATGTGTAACGGGGGTTAAAATGGGGCTTCGCTAACACAATGCGCTTAGTCCTGCAAACAACGAACACTGAACAAGAAGTTCTTACTGCCTTTGTACCAGTATGCGTCGTTCCCGTATGCCCCTTGGCCACCGTTCATGCGCCGATAGTAAACGCTCTCAGAAGTACTACTCCACCAGTAGCCGCTGTAGCCGACATTGGCGAAATTGCCATCTGAACTGCTACAGCCGCCCGGCAGAGCCGCAAAACCATAGGTGTCCTGACCATTGCCATTATTGCTCCAACCAATAGTTGCTTTGAGTTTGGTTCCTGCACCAGCACAATCACTATTATCAGAACAACTCGGATTGACAAACTTCATCAAAATATTCCAATCTACATCGCTAGGCAAATGCCAGTCGGGAGGGCAAACTGTAGTTGCCGTTTCCCAATCATACAATCTGCCGTATCTGTCGCAGTTAGCTTCATCATCGCCATAACATTTGCTATCGCTTGCATCATAGTTAAGGTTCTCCACCATCCAAGTTTGAGTGCCAATTACAACGATTTTATAAGTTTTATTATCGCGACTGTCAACAAAATAATTTCTCAATATGCCGCCAGAACAATATTGCATTGCGGGATTATACTCCAAATCATCGCATTTAAGATAAACTTCGTTGTCTGAGCAAAATTGAGTTGCAGGGTCATACCAATCACCGCCACATCTAGAGTAAACTTCGTTGCCCGAGCAAAATTGCGTTGAGAGATTGTATGCGGAGCCACCGCATTTGGAATAAATTCTGTCGTTCCAACAGAACTGCGTCTCAGGGCTATACCAGCTTGTCCCGCATTTGCCTTGAATGGCACCGTTTTGGCATTGTTGCGTTGCTGGGTTATACGCCGAACCGCCGCATTTAGAGTAAACTTCGCTGCCTGAGCAGAACTGCGTTTCAGGGTTATACCAGCTTGTCCCGCATTTGCCT
>Ga0268262_10004512_pt1 | contig 14351 bp, 12 predicted proteins | sample TergutNc150P3_FD_190354 | JGI IMG/M metagenome (GOLD analysis project Ga0268262, IMG submission 190354) | Nasutitermes corniger P3 segment gut microbial community from laboratory colony in Florida, USA - Nc150 P3 (SPAdes) (version 2) | ecosystem: Host-associated > Arthropoda: Insects >... | reverse complement strand
GGCTTGCGCGGGTATGGGTAGCGCCCGGGTAGACATGGTACACGGGACCAAGCTGGAGAATACGGTGAAGCCTCATAAATGGGGCGGATTCCGTTAAAAACGCCTGCTTTTCCGTCATATATATGTGACCCCACAAAACATCCCTTACAGGATAAGTATAATCCTCCGTTAATGAGGCTTCTATTGTTTTTTTCATGAATAAATTATTATAGAATAATTTTTTTTATTTTGCTATAATTATATTAAATTATGGGAAGTATACGTTTATGATAAAGATGTATGTGCTAATTTGCCTGTTTTTCATTGTTTCAGTATTTGCCGCATCTCAACCGGCAAGAGGTTCAATCCCCGCGGACTTACTGCGGCCTGGCCGGGGTGAATCTGCGTACTATCCTGTTGATATGGTAATTGGCGAATTGGGACAGGGCAAGGCGCCTACCGCCGCCTATTTATTCGCCAATTCAATTTCTTCAGGCTTTTTATCAGGACAACCGGGACATCCGTCTTTAGCTTCCATTAACCCTGAAACAAGGGATAAATGCTTACGTGCGTTATCCCGTATTTCTCCCAGTAATTACAGAGTTGGCGGAGGAAAGGAAGAACCTGACGGTGCGGTTTCTTTTATGCTGAGGTTTATCGGAAGGGAGTACGGAATAACAGGAGAGTTGTATATTAAATATGTTACAAAGCGGATTGAGGGAAGCACCGGAGAAGTAACACAATCGGGAAATTGGGTGTTTGATGACTTGATTTTGGATGAAGCAAAAAGCCGTGATAGGGAATTAAGGGAAGTTTCGAATCTTGTTAATCACTTACCTTACGAGAGGTTTTTTTAAGAACAGATTATGGCAACACCAGTAGGACGTATAGAAAAAGAATTCCTTTTTAAAGCTCTGTTTGATGAAAAATTACCTGTATTCTATATAAGAGATCGTACCGAGTACGCCATGATTCTTGAACAACCGGCAAATGAGGAGTTGGTTTTCCGTCATGACAGACCGTTGAGCAAAATAAAACCTCATTCAAAATTGTCCATGCTGTTTAAATACCGGGGGCAAGTTATCGATTTTAACGCAGAATTATTAGCGCAAAAAGACGAGCTTATTTACTGCAAAACTCCGGATGTACTGCATAAAAACCTTGATCGCAATTATTTAAGGGTTGACGCTCCACCGGATTTAAAAATTCTTTTTACTTTTCGCGGTGACCGTTATAATCTTGAATTTCCGAAAGTTAATGAATATGAAAATATTGCGTTTGACAATCTTGCCAAAAGTATTGATCCAAAAAATATCTCAGTATTGATAAAGCAGATAACACTCTCACTTAAAAACTTTTCTGACGGGTTCAAGATTGTAAATTTCAAGGACAAAAAACCCGAAATCATAGAAGAAAGAATTGTTTCCGAATCCGGAAAAACACTCTTTATTCCTTCGACAGCAACCTTCCTCCCAAAAACGGATCCATATCCCAAAAAACGCATTATAACTGAGGATTTATTCAAGCGCTATCTTGAAGGTACAGGAGTTGGGGCAAGTTTTCTGGATGAAAACTGCGCACGTTTTCTGAAAAACAAATTAGAAAGTGGAATTTATTCTGATGCATGGGTTCCGATTTTATTCCACGAATATATAATTGGCTATATTCATTTATGGATAGACAAGGCAGAGAGACCTCCTTTTGACTTTAGTATACTTGACACTATTTATCAGTTTGCAAAAGTGCTTGCGTTCTCCCTTAAAGAGAACGGCTATTTTGATCATGGCAAGATTGATCATCAGACTTTTGAAGGCAGGGTTCTTGATATCAGCGCATCGGGTCTTTTATTTGCGTATCCCCTTGGCTCAAGCCTTTTGTCAACACTCCTTGTGGACGCTGACTTGACTGTAACTATTGAAGCTCCACAACGTTCAATAAATGTAGTCGCAAAGATTGTGCGGCGTTTTAAGGATAAATCCGCAGGATACCTTGGATGCCGTTTTTTGAACATGGCTCCCGAAGATACGCGTTTTCTCTTTGAGCATTTATACGGCAGACAGATAGACTCAAGAGATACGGCTTTTCTTTCGGGACAGGTTTAGAGGTCTTACACCCATCGCTTGACATACACTTCTTACTTCTTATAAATTTTACCAATAATGCCGACAGTAAACGAAAAAAAAATAATTTATACAATGTACAAGGTTTCTAAAAAACATGGAACCAAACAGGTGCTGAAAGACATCAGTCTTTCATATTTTTACGGAGCCAAAATCGGCGTAATCGGTCTTAACGGATCGGGAAAATCCTCACTTCTTAAAATTCTCTCAGGAGTTGATACTGAGTTTGCAGGTGAGACAACTGTAAACCCTGGATTTACTATCGGTTATCTTGAACAGGAGCCGTATCTTGAGTCTGGAAAAACTGTCAAGGAAATTGTTTCACAGGGGGCGAGTGAAATGGTCGCGCTGCTTGCGGAATTTGACAGGATAAGCGAAGCCTTTGGCGAGCCGGATGCCGATTACGACAAACTGGGGAAGCGGCAGGCGGAACTTCAAGAAAAAATAGAAGCTTTAGACGGCTGGAATCTTGACAGCCACCTTGAATTTGCAATGGAAGCTCTTCGATGTCCTGCAGGTGATGAAGTAATTGATCACCTTTCAGGCGGCGAAAAACGGCGTGTGGCGCTATGCCGCCTGCTTCTGCAAAAGCCTGACATTCTGTTACTCGACGAGCCGACAAATCACCTTGACGCGGAAACGGTAGCCTGGCTTGAGCGTCATTTGCGCGATTATGACGGAACGGTTATTGCCGTTACCCACGATCGCTATTTTCTTGACAATGTCGCAGGCTGGATACTGGAACTTGACCGAGGGGAGGGTATTCCATGGAAGGGTAATTACTCAGGATGGCTTGAACAAAAAGAACAGGGAATGGCGCAGGAAGAAAAGGGAGAAAGCGACCGCCGTAAGACGCTACAGCGTGAACTTGAATGGATACGGATGAGCCCCAAAGGCCGTCATGCCAAAAGCAAGGCGCGCATTACCCAGTATGAAAAACTTTTTCAGGATGATGAGCGTGAAAGATCAAAAGGCGCGGTACAGAACAGTAAGATTACGATTCCGGCAGGGCCTCATCTTGGTAAACTTGTAATAGAAGCAAACGAACTTTCAAAATCTTTCGGAAAAAAGCTACTTTTTGAGAACTTAAATTTCACAGTACCGCCAGGCGCGTGTGTCGGTATAATCGGTCCGAACGGAGCGGGTAAAACAACTCTTTTTAAATTGATAACAGGTATTGAGAAACCTGATTCAGGAGAACTGCGCCTTGGTGAAAGCGTCAAACTTGGGTACGCGGACCAAATGCGCTCAGGCCTTGACAGCGAAAAAAGCGTTTGGGAGCAGCTTTCAGGCGGACAGGATTTAATCAAACTTGGTTCTGGACAGGGAGCGCGAGAAGTAAACTCACGCGCTTATTGTTCGTGGTACAACTTTTCAGGCGGCGATCAGCAGAAAAAAGTTGGCGTTCTTTCAGGCGGAGAACGTAACCGTTTAAATCTTGCAATGATGTTAAAAGAGGGAGCGAATGTTCTGCTTTTGGACGAGCCCACAAACGATCTCGATGTAAATACTTTACGCGCTCTTGAAGATGCGCTTGACACATTTGCAGGTGTAAGCCTTGTAATCAGCCATGACCGCTGGTTTCTTGACCGTATCGTTACGCACATTCTTGCATTTGAAGACGGCGAAGTAATTTGGTATGACGGTAACTGGTCGGAATATGCACAGTGGCGGCGGGAAAAAATGGGAATAGCGGCGGACAGTCCGCATCGTTATGTATACAGGAAATTGGAACGTTAAAGAAAAAAAATGACAAAAAAAGCGATAAGGGCGGTTCATCTGCGGGTAAAAGACGCGAATACAACAGATAAACTAATTCAATATATGAAGGAAGGCCTTTTTCCGCTTGGCGTGAACCTTTTATGTCTTGAATTTAATCCCGGTTATAATTACAGGTGTTTTCCTGAACTTGCGGACGGCAGTTTCGGCAGGGAACATGCGCAAAAAGTCGCTCTTGCTGCCAAAAGATACGGAATCCGCATAGTGCCGCTGTTTATGTGCCTTGGTCATCAGGGCTGGCGTTTTAAGAAAAACACTCTTTTAAAAGCACACCCGGAATTTGACGAGACGCCTGATGTGCCGGAAGACGGCGATCCTGAAAAAATTCCCGATCTTGAATTCTACTGCCATAGCTGGTGCGCTTTAAATGATGATGTTTACAAATACGTTTTCCCCATGATTGATGAAATAACGGAAGACCTCGGTGCAGACTGCGTGCATGTAGGTATGGACGAAGTCTTTTCGTTAGCTGACGAAAATTGTCCGCGCTGCAAAGGCAAGGACCGCGCTGAACTTTTTGCGCGTACTGTAAATATTCTTCACGATCATATTGTCAAGGAAAAAGGCTGGCAGATGATGATGTGGGCAGATCGTCTTAATCATGCTGAAAAATTCGGCTATCACGCATGGGAAGGAGATATTTGGGGAACTTGGCGTGCGCTTGACATGATTCCGAATGACATCCTGCTGGCAGACTGGCATTATGAAATGAATGAAAAAGGTTTTCCAGATATAGAAGCGTTTCTTGAAAAGGGCTTTACTGTTATTCCTGCAGGCTGGCGGGATTTAAAACAGACGCGTTTTCTTTTGGACGAAGCGTTAAAATACGCTAAATCTGCAAAAGAAAAAGAATTTTCAGGAACTATGGCTGGTATGATGATCACCTGCTGGAGCGAAGCCGTGAATGATCTGCTTGATACGCTCCTTGAATCTGTTAAGACAAGAGAACAAAACGAAGAGGCAAAAGACGCGCGCGGCATAGCATCTTCCGTTGTGTACATGGCGGGCAAATTAAAGGATTACAGGCCTTAGAGCGTTTTTATGTCGCTTAACTGGAAAGAAATAAACTTAATTCTTGAGGAACTTGATCTTGAAGGCGCTCAAATTCAGGACGCAGTGCAAAGTACTTTTGACGTAATAATATTCCGCCTTCATAAAAAAGGAATAACAAAAAATTTAATGGTCTCGCTGAGTTCAGGTTCATGCAGAATACATGAAACTTTTAAAATATTTCCAAAAAGCGATAAACCCCTGCGTTTCGCTCAATTTTTGAATTCCAAAATTGTAAACGGCTGGATTACGGAAGCTGTCCAGCTTGGAGATAACCGCATTGTGCGCATTGTTGTAAAACGCGCTGAATTAGTTTTTAAACTGTATGTCAGGTTGTGGTCAAACGCCGCGAATATTGTCGTAACTGATGAAAACGGCGTTGTGTTAGACGCAATGCGCCGTCTTCCGAAACGCGGGGAAGTTACGGGCAGAAGTTTTAACCCTGAGAATATTGAAGCAAAGAACAAGCCTAAGCGTGAATATGAGGTGCGGGAAATACCAGGCGATGAATCGTTCAACAAAAAAATAGACACATTTTATGCCGACCAGGGCGGTTCGCTTTCACTTGAATCGTTAAAAGAACAGGCTCGCCGTTCTTGCGAAGGCAGCATGGCAAGAATAAGCGCGGCGCTTGACAGGTTGCGTGAAAAGAAAACTTCGTTTTCGGACTCAGGGCGGTTAAAAAATTACGGTGATTTAATTTTATCAAATATTGCCTTAATAAAACATGGCGATAAATGGCTTGAAACAGATAACAATGGTGAAATTATACGCATTGAACTTGAGCCACGCACAAAGCCCTCAGCTATGGCCGAAAAATATTACGAACAGTACAGGAAGGAAAAAAGCGGAATTACAGAAATTGAAAGAGAAATTACGGCAGGTGAAAAGGAACTAAAAGAAGTAACTGAAAAATTAAACGGACTCCTTGAAGAGACAAACCCGCTTATTCTCGCAAAAATGTTGAAATCCTCCGTATCTTCCTCCGTAAATATTCCCAAAAAGAAAAAAACAAGACCAGGGCTTACTTTCAAACGCGGCGACTGGCAGATCATTGTAGGCAGGGACGCATCTGAAAACGACGAACTTTTACGCCGTCATGTAAAAGGAAATGACCTTTGGCTACACGCAAGGGATTATCACGGCTCCTATGTATTTATCAAACAGCGTTCTGGAAAATCGGTTCCTCTCGACATTCTTCTTGATGCCGGAAATCTCGCGATTTTTTATTCAAAGGGCAGAAATAACGGTGAGGGAGACCTGTTCTACACATCAGTAAAATATTTAAGGCGGGCAAAGGACGGACCTAAGGGACTTGTAATCCCCACTCAGGAAAAAAATCTTCATATCAAAGTGGAGGATGAGCGCTTACGTATCCTTGAAAATTGCAGAGTTTTTTAGTGTTGAAATTTAATATTTTCTGCCTTTAAGACGCAAAAATATTTTCGGTTTTCCTTGAATCCTGACCTTGTAAAGACTAAAGTTAATATATATGAAGGTTGCGCTTGCCCAAAAAAGACGGATTCGCAGTCCGGTTGGAGCCGGAATGTTTTATCCAGAATTCAGAAAGGAAATGCTTGATTATATCAGAGCATTCGGCCTCGAAATGGGCAAGGGCGGATACGCGCAGGCAATAATCGCGCCGCACGGCGCATGGAGCTACTCAGGGATGTTGATAGCGGACGCATTTGCTTCTGCTATGGGCAGAGCCGACGGTATAAACAGAGTGGTTATTCTGGGACCGATACACGACAAGCGGGAAAAAGGGCTCTTCCTCTCTAATTCATATTCTTTTCATACTCCACTTGGGGATATCTTAGTAGATCGTGAAAAAAATGAGGAACTTGAATTTGCCGGTCAGCATATTGAAATTAACGACATTCCGCACCTTGGAGAACATTCTATAGAAATTCTCCTTCCTTTTGTAAAATACTGCTTTCCTTCAGCTTCGATTGTTCCGATCTTAATGGGACAGCCTAGCGCGCAGCATATTCATGATCTTGCCCAGTCCTTAAAAACTGTGATTACGCCGGTGCTGAATGAGACTTTGATTGTGGTTTCCAGTAATCTTTCTTCAGGCAGTGACGATGTTACGGCGCGGCATTTGGCGGATGAGTGTCTGCGTCTTTTTTCAGAAAAAGACGCGGCTGCCCTTGCATCAGCTATTCTGGACGGACGGCTTAATGCCTGCGGCGGCGCTCTTGTTGTCAGTCTTATTGAGAGCGGATTATTGGAAAAAACCCGCAGTTATGTGAATGGTATGATCTGCGCTGTCGGGACTGAAAACAATATAGTCTATTACAATGAGGTGTCTTTTGTATAGTAAATGCCGATATATTACAATGCGAAAAATTTTATTAACTATTTTAGTAATATGCCTTTTTGCAACTTGCAAATCACCGCCTCCGCCTCTTCCACTTCCGCAAATCATAGAAGAACCTGTTATTATTGTTAAAGAACCTATATTTGAAATAGTTTCTATCGTTATATTACAAGCGGAACTTATTAATACGCAGTTTGAAACTGTTCTAAGGATAGATAATCCCAATGAATTTCCTGTAGAACTTTCACGTATAAAGTATGAACTACACGGTAACGGAATGTTTTGGGCGGACGGTACGGATAATGATATACTGCAAATCCCAGCTAAAAGCATAAAGGATACTAAATTTAACTTCTCCATGAATTTTATCAATATGAATCGGAAACTTCTGGATGACATTATTGCCATGCGCAAGGTTCAGTATATTTTTAAAGGTGAAGCTGATGTTAGGGGAAACTACGCCAAGCTTCCCGTTTCTACCATGAAATTTAATTGTTCGGGTCTTAGTGAAGTAAAACCAAAAACAGAAGATTAGACAATAACAGAATCGATAGTAAAACGGCCGGTTATTGCCATAATCAGCCTATCAAGTCCTATTGCAACGCCGGAACAGCTTGGAAAATTCTCAAAAATTCTCCAGTAATCGTGATCCACCTTATGTTGTACAAGGGCTGATTTTTTCTTTTCTTTTTCTTCATTTATAAAAAAAAATCTTACTGTTTGAGGGTCTGTTTCTTCGGAAAAACAGTTTGCAAGCTCTATTCCGTTGTAATATAATTCCCAACGTTCAACCGTATTTTTGTTATGTGCTTTTTTTGCAAGGCATGGGACAAACGCTGGATAATCAAGAAGGGTTACAGGTTTTTCCATCTTTAAACGGGGTTCTACAGAGTGAATAAAGATCAGATCGTAAAGCTCTCTTGTCGTCATTCCCGGCAGCGGTTCAAGACCGAGTTTACGGGCTTGCGTTTCAAGTCCGCCGTTTTCCACCGCTTCAAAAAGATCAAACCCCGCGTGTTTTTTAAAAGCGTCCGCAACTGTTATGCGCTCAAATGGTGCTTTAAGGAAGGGAGCGTTCTCTTTTTTTGCAAGATATGTAAAAAACTCCTCCGTTAACGCAAGTGAATCCTTATAGTCTGCGTTCATTGTATAATACTCAAGCATTGTAAATTCGCTGTTGTGAAAATGACCGCAGGATTCCCCGTTACGAAAACATTTACAAATCTGATAAACATTGACGCTGTGTTGTGCTATGATTTTCTTCATCCGGATTTCCGGAGAAGGAATGAGATATAGGCTCTGTTTTTCTTTTCTGCTTCCAGCAGGGTAAATACGGTAAGTTTCAAAAACTTCAAGACAAGATTCAGGGATTAGGTCTGTGGAGAGAAGGGGAGTATCAAGTTCCAGGTAGTTTTTACTGTCAAAAAAAGAACGTACCTGCCTTATGACGGAAACGCGTTTTTGAAGTGTTTGTAAATCCAAAAATTACCTCCGATAAAGACGCAGCACCGCTTCCTTCCATTTTTTGCCACGGTCAAATTCATTAAGGAACATTCCAAAACTGGCGCACCCAGGAGAGAGAGCGACATTTACACAATCGCCTGCCTTATTTTTTAGGTTTTCGGCTTTTTCAACGGCACAAATAACTGCCTTGTCTAAATCGTCAAACGGTCCAAGGTATTTTATACCTGCTTGAGTAAGTAAGGAAGCGAGTTTTTCGCTTCCCGTACCTGCAAGGAGTATTACAGCCTGCACTCCTGCGACTGCCTCTGCAAGCGTGGAAAAGTCAAGGTTTTTGTCAGTACCACCTGTTACAAGTACAAGCGGGGTGCCTGGCTTTAACGCTTCGATACAGGCTACCGCTGCCTGCGGAATTGTAGCTGCGCTGTCATTATAAAAACATATTCCGTTTGCTTCGCTGAACAATTCAAGACGGTGTTCAATTCCGTTAAAATCAGTTAACGCATTCCTTATTTTTTCCGCATCTGCTCCGTTTGCGTATGCGGCAAGAGCCGCCGCAAGTAGGTTCAGTTTTTGATGATCACCTTTGACAAGAAGCTTCTGCGGCACAAGCTCAACTGTTCCTTCTACAATGTTGTGAAAATCAATAAAGCGCACATACCCTTTTTCATTCTCAAGCCAGCCGCCACTTTGGTTTTTTCCCAAAGGAGAGCGCGAATAAACAAGGGGGCGCGCCTTTGTTTCAAACAGAAAACTTTTTCCCCATGGACAGTCTCCCGCTATAGTTACACAGCTTGAATCCTGTCCGCGATAAATGTTTCTCTTGTCATCAACGTATTCTTCCATTGAAACATAACGGTCAAGATGATCCGGCATAATTGCGGTGAGTATTGAAGCGGCAGGCTTTAAAAGTACATTGCCGTCAGATGTTCTTCTTCCATTTAAGTCACCTAACTGAAAGCTTGAAAGTTCAAGAACCACATTGTCGTTATTTCCCAAATCATCGATAAAACTCAAGGGAGAGACAGTGATATTTCCGCCGAGGAATGTTTTGCAGCTTAAGCTTTTTCCAAGAATCCAGAAAAGAGCAGAAGCGGTGCTTGATTTCCCCTTGGAGCCTGTAACTGCAAAAAGTTTCGCTTTTAATTCAGATAAAAAAAGTGAAATGTCAGTTTCTGTTTTTTTTGCAACCTGTAAAAACGGAGAATCCGGCCTTACTGCCGGATTTTTAATTACAATATCAGCGTTTTTAAAATCTTCAATTTCGTGTCTGCCCAATATATATCTGATCTTTTCCTGACCGTATTCAGCGCAGGCGGTATCAAGTTGTTCAATTACCGGAAGAAGGATTTTTTCGTCTCTTAGGTCTGTAACAGTAAGTGAAGCACCGCGACTTCGCATAAAACGCGCAGACTCAAGCCCTCCGCCATGAAGGCCAAGCCCCATTATCAATACTTTAAATCCCGAATAATCCATGTTATTTTAATACCATGCAGTCGATACCGTGTAAACAGGTTAATTATGCCACAAAATGAAATTTCCGCATCATTGTCTGTTTTGGACGATCAGGGGCAGCCTCAAAATTTCGGCTGGTCAAGGAAGCCTGTGTTTTTTTATGATCCTGTTCTGGTTTATGCACCGCGGCGCAAAATAACAGAATCTGACAGATATATAGTTCATACTCCGACACATCTTGTTGTTTTTGAAATAAGGGATGACGGCTGGCTTGGCTGCATGGGCGTTTCAGTTATTTCTCTGCGCGAGAAAAAACATACTACACAAACTTATATGAATCTTTTTCCGCTTGGAGCCTACGAACTTCCTACAAGCAGTGTTTCGGATTCCGTACGCTGGAAGAGGCAAAAAACGCACCTGGACTTTATCTGTATGGACAACGGCGTAAAAATCATAAAAACGGACATACCCAAATTCGGTCATCACCGCAACATGAAAGGAGCGCTGATTCTTAGCGAACCTGAATCTTCGCAGTCTCTTGTAACCAATCAGCCGTGGCGAGGTGAAAAAAACGCTTTTAGGTATACACGTTGTTCTCCCTGGTATTATGTCGAAGGAGTGATTCAATTCGGTACGAGCGAAATCATTTTTACTCGCGGGAATGCATGGGGTATTTTTGACTGGAATCGCGGAGTGCAGCCTAAAGCCGATATTCGTTATTGGGCTGCTGCCTGCGGTATGAGCGGCGGCAGACAGTTAAGTTTTTGCGTTGGCTACAGTTGGACGGATTTTTCACAGGGAACCGAAAATGGCTTTTTTGTAGACGGAGTGCTTCATAAATTGGATCAGGTTACATTCCATATACCGCTTTCAAACTGGCTTTCTCCCTGGAGATTTACCAGTAATGACAACCGTCTGGAAATGACGTTTTTCCCGCATCAGGAGAGAACAGACAGGCGCAGGCTGTTCTTCTACAGTTTCACCAGGCGACAGGTTTTCGGCTTTTTTTCCGGCAAGGTGCAGCTTGACGACGGTTCTGTAACTGAATTTCAAAACCTGACCGGCTTTGCCGAGCGCAGTAAGATGCAAGTTTAAAAAATTCTATTGTGCTAAATTTGATTCTTTGTTATTATTAAAAGAATGTCATTTATTAATAAATTGGTATTTTCATGGCTTTACTATTCATATGGACCTGAACAATACAATGAATATATTAACAGACTATTCATTAATAACCTGTCTACATTGCGTCAGATAAGCAAAATAGTAGCTATTATTTTCGTTTGTTTCACTGCATTCCCGGTTTTTTATGAAAAAGATTATATAAATGCGTTGTTTTATCTGTTTTTTGCCGTTATTGCGCTTGTTTTATCCTATTATGCCAACTATAAAATGCAAACTACAGTCGTAAGCAACCGGTTTATCTATATTTTTATTACATTATTCTATGTAAATATAATGTCTTTCAGCATATATCTAAATATCTTTTCAATTCAGGAAAGACCAGCTTCGGTTTTTTTTAGTTTTTTGATATGCGCTCTGTTAATGTTTGTTAATCCTCCCCAATTTAACTTAGGTCTTACTTTGAGCGCAATGATTGCCTTTATAATAACTTCTCTTTGCTTCAAAAAAGATTCTGATGTGGCGGTATATGACATAGTATGTACGGTTCTTGCCGGAATTATCAGCCTTTATTTTACATGGCAAATTACAAAACTGCGGTTTGGGCTTGAAATAAGCACAACTATACTTGAAGAAGAGCGTAATAAATACCTTGATCAAAGTACGATAGATGAATTAACCAAGCTAAAAAACCGCAGGGATTTTATGCATACTTTTCAAAGGTATTTAACGAATTACAGATCTTTTGATAATTGGCTCTGTATTGCAATTTGCGATATTGATTTTTTTAAAAATTACAATGATCATTACGGACATCCCATGGGGGATACCTGTCTCCGTTCTGTTGCCGGAGTGTTAAACAGCCTTATGGATAGTTTGGGCGTATATGCCGCCAGGGTAGGCGGTGAAGAATTTGCCCTGCTATGGTTTGAAAAAAACGCTTCTCATGTAGATGAAGTTTTAATGCACATCTCTAAATCCATAAAAGAACTGCAAATTCTGCATGAGAAATCCAAAGTCTCAAAATATGTAACAATAAGCATCGGAGTTTATATAGAACACTGCGGGGTATCATCAGATACCAAATTGCTTTATGATCTGGCTGATAAAGCGCTTTATGCGGCAAAGGAAAACGGACGTAATTGTGCGGTTGTTACCGGCAGCGAAATAGAACAGTACAAAATTCCCAAAGATACCGCGAAACATGAATAAAATCGGCTGTTATAATGGTTTTATGTTCATGGACGAATCTTTCTTACTGGAAACCGAAACAGCACGAAATCTTTACAAAATAGCGGGAAATAAGCCTGTTTTTGATTACCATTGCCATCTTTCACCAGCCCAAATTGCCCGGAATATAAACCTGACGGACTTAACGGACGCATGGCTTTCAGGGGATCACTATAAATGGCGTATGATGCGCTCTCTTGGAATCGATGAAAAATACATTACAGGCGGCGCCTACAATTATGAAAAATTCCTTGCGTGGGCAAGGACAGTTGAAAACCTTATTGGCAACCCGCTTTATCATTGGACACATCTTGAACTTCAACGTTATTTCGGCATTTATGAACCGCTCACGGAGGAAAGCGCTCCTTCAATCTGGGAGAAGGCAAATACGCTCCTTCAACAGCAACAGCTTAGCGTAAAAGGTATCTTTGAAAAGTTTAATATATACGCAGTAGGGACAACAGATGATCCTGTCGATTCACTTGAATACCACAAGGCTATTGCCGAAGGAACGTCAGCTATCGGAAAAATAGCAACAAAAGTAATTCCTTCTTTCCGTCCTGACAGATTGCTGGAACTAAACAATACAGGGTTTCAAGGGTACATTGATGAACTTTCCAAAGCAAGCGGAATAACAATCAGGAATACTGATGATTTGCTTGCCGCTCTTGAAAAACGCCTGGAGTTTTTTATTGCAAATGGATGCCGTTCATCAGATCATGCTCTTGAATATGTACCCTATACAATTACAAACGCAAACTGTGTGGAAAAAACTTTTAAAAAAGCGCTTGCCGGAAAAAAGGTTCCTTGGCAGGATGCTGATGCGTACAGGACCCAAATACTTATTTTACTTGCAAACCTTTATGCAAAAAAGAATATCGCGATGCAACTCCATTTTTCTTCTATACGCAATGTGAATACAAAAATGTTAAATCGTATAGGTCCGAATACCGGTTTTGACGCTGTAAATGACTGTATACTTGCTAAAAATCTTGCCGCACTTCTTGATCATATAGAGGCAGGCTCCAGCGGTCTCCCAAAAACAATCCTTTATTCATTAAATCCCAAAGATTATTATCCCATAGCGACAATAATGGGAGGTTTTCAAGGCATGGACACTAAAGGAAAAATGCAGCTTGGCTGCGCGTGGTGGTTCTGCGATCACCGTGACGGAATGGAAGAACACCTTCGCGCTCTTGCGAACCTTGGGATGCTTCCCGCCTTTATCGGAATGTTAACGGACAGCCGCAGTTTTCTTTCATATCCTCGTCATGAATATTTCAGGCGTATTTTATGTAACTTAATAGGCAAATGGGTAGAAAAAGGCGAGTACCCCAATGACCAAAAGCGCCTGGAAAAAATTGTCTGCGATATTTCCTTTGAAAACGCGAAAGAATATTTTGGTTAATCTAATATTAATTCGCCTGTAATAAATGAGCGTTCTTTCTGTTCTCCGTCAACTTTGATTAAAAGCTCTCCGGTTTCCGTGATACCGCGAAGGATGCCTGTAACTTCTTTACCTGAACCGGCGGCTCCTTCAATAAAGATAACCTTTTCATTTTTTTTATAAAGACGCTGTTCCAGTCTTGATTTCAGGCTTTCCTGTGTTGTAACAAGTTCACTGTAAAAAGACTCAAGTATCTTTTCCAGAAGGACAAATTTTTCATCAGGAGAAATATCAATCCCTGCGGCAACGGCAATACTTGTCGCTTTTTTTTCTATTGATAAAGGATATTCTTTTTGAGCGAAATTCACCCCGATACCAACGTGAACAATACCTTCGCTTGAGGCTTCGCAAAGAATTCCCGCCGCTTTTTTATTACTAATCATAA
>Ga0268262_10004511_pt1 | contig 14351 bp, 2 predicted proteins | sample TergutNc150P3_FD_190354 | JGI IMG/M metagenome (GOLD analysis project Ga0268262, IMG submission 190354) | Nasutitermes corniger P3 segment gut microbial community from laboratory colony in Florida, USA - Nc150 P3 (SPAdes) (version 2) | ecosystem: Host-associated > Arthropoda: Insects > Digestive... | reverse complement strand
CGATGCTTGCCCGGGTACAGGGTATAATCGTCTTTAAGAGCTACCCAACCGCCCCTGGGATACGCCCACTGCCTTGGACCGTATTGCCACGCGTCATTCGCGGCTTGCGGTGTCTCTGTATCAACACCGCGTCCCATAACAACGTCATGCCATGTTCTTACGTTGATTTCCCAGGTTATCCATCTCCATGTAGAAGCTGTATTAAGATTGGCGGCACCGTCTTGTGTCCTTCTTAATAATCTTACGCCCGCCCGTTTTTGGTCTGTGTTAAGTTTGGTGTAATCATCCTGCCAGTTAATCGGGAAACCGGGAACGGAAGAGCTTCCAATAGCGTCTCCCCCGCGTATCCACAGTTGGTCGCCTGAACCAAGCGGCTGTCCTTGAGTGTTGTTATTTGCAGCTCTTAAATCATAGGTTAAAACAGTACGGAAAGCCATTTCTTCAAAAACTCCACTGAAATTAGCTCCGGTAGTACTGTTGCGGCTTCTTAGACCTACACGCCATAGAAAACCATCTTGATTAGTGTCTCCTACAGTTAGATTGGTCGCGTTAGTGGCATAGCTGACGGTTCCAGCTGTCGTGCCTCCCAAGGTTCCGTTTCCGTTATTGGTACCTGTAGTAGCTGTACCGGGATCTTGCGCTGTTAAAAAATCATACCTGTCGGCTTTATCTCTAGCGGTACTATTAGGATTATTTACCGCGTTAGTGGGAATCGCCGCGCCATTTCTCCATACTGTACCGGTGCGATTAGCATCAGTGGTAGCATCTGTAGCTGTGTGTGTATCAGTAGCAAAAACATATCGCACTATAGAGTTGGGAGTACGGCAGTCAAAACGCGCTTGTGTTTGCAAAACCCTGTCAAAGTTTGATCTAAGATGCGGCATCGTAGTGCTTCCGTTGCCTGTCGCCGTAATACGATCCTCGTTTACTCTCTTATCTACCCTGACAAAAGGTCTGTTAACACTTGGAGTATTAGTAGTAGATGTATACGCCGTAGTGGGCCACCGGAAGCTTAATCCATCTTGTACAAAACCTTCGGGGATATTGATGTCATAATTAGCGCCAAGCACCTGAAGGGCGTTTGAACCTGTAAGCCTTATTGTCAGTGTATTTCCGTTTACTGTTACATCTTGTGAAGTAACAGGCAATGTTACGGTTTCCGCCGCGAGGAAATCATAAGCCATCTGTTCTTGAGGGGTACCCGCGTTAGCCGGATTAACAACGGTTGTTTCACCGTAATTTAATACAAATTTTGTCGAAGTATCAACAGCGTCGTTTACAAAGCCGTTGGTTCCCCTTGAGTAATAAGTGTTAAAACCCCTAGCGCTTTTATATCTGGTTGCCTGTGTTTCCGTAAGAACAGCGGGAATTCTGTAACCTGTTGTTTGCTGTTTTATTACAGCGTTTCCGGTTCTCTTGGAAATACTGCGGTTAAATGTAAAAGTTATAGTTCCTGTCGCTTCATCATTATTTGCGGTAATGTTATAAGTAGGACCTGAAGCAACAGCAAGCGCTCCTGTTTGTACCAGTATTTCTTTTCTGTTGTTTAACCTGTTGGCGCTGTCCGCGGGAAGTTTAATATAATTGCTGACATTAACTCCATCGGCGTCCGTAGCCGTTATTATCGGGTTAGCGGTCGTACCAAAAGATGTTACATCAAGGTATTGCGCTGTTCCGGTTCCCGCCGGAGTATTATCATTATCCGCTATTTTATAATCAAATTCCAGGGAAGCGGCGTTAGTAGTTGCCGCTGTGGTATTTGTCGCTGTAGCGTATTCCGCTGGAGCTGCGGTTCCTCTTCTCGCGTTAAGCTGAAGAGTTCTTGTTCCTGCGGCAAAAGTTAATGTTTTTCTAAAATACAACTGTATTTTTATTTCATCTTGCCGCGCCGTATTATTGGTATAAGTTCCGTTAGCTGTTGAGGAATCTATGCGTGTTACAAGAGTTCCCGGGTCCCAGTTTAATGTAACAGAATTTGAAACAGGCGATGGGTTTCCCGCCTGGTCTGTTTGCCTCACTCTTACAGTGTATTTTCCGTATATGTCCTGTTTAAACGGAGTTCCTGTTGTATTGTCTATCTTTTTCCAGTTTGTCGGGGTTGTCGCTGTGTCCAATGTATATTCCAAATATCCAACACGATTATTTCCGCCTGTCGTATTGGGCATTATAGCAAACCACAAATTGTCGGTATAAACATTCTTAAGGTCTTTAGCAGCGCCGGCGGACTCACCTGTAATTTCAGAGCCGCTAACGGTATTTTTAATAATATCCGTATTGGCGGGCGCGTTTGCCGTTGTTGATGTTAAAGCTCTGAATGTCGGAACTCCGGGCGCTACGGTATTGACGAATATTCCCGTACCGTTGTTTGCCGTGCCGCCGTTAAGTGTCCTATTAGCTTGAGAAAGCGATAATGCCGCCATAGTATTTCCGGCTATATCGGATATCGCGCCGCCTGTAATGGAATTTACAATTAACCTATTATCGCCTGTTGTATGTGTATCCAAAACTTTATATGTAAAAGTAACAACTTTGTCGTTTACTTTTACGCTTCCTGTAGTAGGCGTGGTATATGTGGTATTAGCGCCGTTGGTTACCTGCAATACTAACTGCGGGGTTCCTGATACAATTTTTACAGCTTCATTAAAAGTAACATTAATATCAATTTCCGCGTCTTTTGCGTAATGTCCCGCTTTATTTGTCGAACTTATGCTTGTTACTTGCGGAGCGGTTGTATCAATACCTATGTTTTTTCCTCTCGCAAGAGTGTACGGTAAATCGTTAGAATTCGATTCCACAGGAATTCTGCGAAGATAATAATTTATACCATTATTAGTTTCTGTCGCGCCTTCAGAATGAGTCGGTTGAGCCTCTTTGGTTATCCTTATTTCCTCCGCTCCGGCTACCCATGTAAACGGGTATCCTGTCGTCTGCCAGTAGTTTCCTGTTAACGTACCGCTAAGCCCTGAAACATCAAGCCACGGACTTGCGGTTGTAGTATTTTGTCCGTCGACTACTGTGTATTCAAAAGACTGTCTTGTATTCTGAGTAGCATTCGGTATGTATGCCGCATTTGCCGTGCCGTTACCAACTTTCAAAGTCAAAACCGGATTAGCGCTTCTTCCGCTCTTTAATAACACAGGTTTGTTAAATTCAAGGAAGATTGTTATTTTTTTACCGGTATTGTATGTTTGATCCGCGTCTGTACTTGAAATACGCACAAGCCGTAAAGTATCGCTTTCTATTAACCATGAAGCTCCGTCTTCCGAAATATTACCGCCGAAATCTTTTAATGTCGCGGAGACAACCATTGTATCTTTCAGGGCTGTCAAAGCAATACCGGATCCAACAGTCGTTGTCGCTGTCCATGTACCATTATCACTGCCCGAAGTATTACCGGTAAATACTATATTTGGTAATTTGACTTGATTTATAGAAATATTAAAGCTAGGACCAAGATACGTGCCAAAAGGCAAATATTTTACAGAATCTTCTCTCCAAGTCCCGCTTATGGTTATAGTATCATTCGTCTTGAATTTTTTAATTTCTCCAAATTGCCCGGGAGTCAATGTAGCAGTATCCGTTCCGCTTTTAATTACGGCTTCCGTAATTAAAATAGTGGGAGGAGATTCATCTCCTTGCGGCGTATATGTAATTATTGTAACTCTTGGGTTAGAGTTTGCCGCTCTTAACAGGAAAACCTGACTTTTTAACGGTTGACTGGTAAGTGAGATATTTAAGTCGGAAAGAAGTATTGTTTTTGAAAATTTATATTCAACGCGTTGTGTATCAGGATTTATGCCCTGAGGATAATCCGTTGATTTGGTAACTTGTAATTTCCATACCTTGTTTGGATTAGAGTTATCATAGTCACTTTGTAACGCGAAATTTCCTCCGGCTGTAAGACCAAGAGCGGTTGTCCAACCTTTATAATTCGCGTCGCGGAAATATTCAAGCTGACTTTGCGCGGCGAAACCTTTTGACTGCGGATTAATCCAGACAAGACAAAGGGTATCTATCGCCGTAGCGTCGGCTACAATTCCGCTGATTGTAATTGAATTTGAAGTTATGTGCTGAAAAAGAGGTTCTAACGCCGGCGGTTTAATAGACTGAGGAAAATCCGGGAAAGTAATATCCTGTACCCTGAAAATACCCGTAACAGGATCGGATGTCTTGCCGCTAGTACTGCTTGTTACAGCCGTTACAATATAAAACGCTGAACGCGGCTCGGGAGTGAATTCCCAGTCGAATTTTCCTCTTGATGATTGTTCATTTGTTATTTTTTGATTTGTTACCATTGGAGTTTTACTTGTGTTACTCGAGTAAGGGTTTAAAAAAGATCCATTCCCTTGAGGTTCCAGTCTGGATATTGAATATGTTACGTCTTTTACTCCCTGCACGTGAAAAGCGATCGCTTTTATTTTTACTCCGGGATATACTAAAAACGCGTCCTGAACATTTGCGTTAAAAGCGTTCGCTGTCGGAGTATTGTCATAATATTCCGGTTCATTTATATCGCCTGAAAAAGTAATCCATGGAATATCCGCCTGAGGCCAATAAATAAAGAAGCCTAAAGTTTTTTCCTGCACTACATTTTCAGCCGAGTCATAACAAATCGCCGCAACTCTGATTACCGTATTATTCTCAACTTTTTTATATAATACGCCGTTTTCTCCGTAATCTTTTATTTCTCCGTCCAACGCGGGAACAGTTACAGTTCCGTTAGGTTTTACATAAGAAGACAAATTATTCGCTAGCGGTGTTGTGTTTTTTTGAACACGGTAAATATAATCGGGAGGAAGCGGAGACTCGGGGTCCTCATCAATTTCCACGCTCATATCGTAAAAACGCAAATCAAATGAAAAAATATTAAAACTTTCTTCTATACTCCACTGCAACTGGAAAGAATTTGTTTGGAATTTACCTATAAGTTCCGGTTTACGCCAGTCAGTCAATTTACGAAGTTGTTCAATTTCGATTCCATCTTCGTCTGTATCGTCAAATTTGTCATTGGTTAAATCATAGCCTAAATGTCTGTCATACAATAAAGGTTTATTAATAGATACTTTCGGGGGGTCATTATCTACTATTAATATTAATGTTTTAAAAGAATTATCATCGGACATATCGCCGTTATCCCATGCCTGCGCGATAAACATATACTGTCCGTCTTCAGGCAGTGTACCGCCGATAGTTAAATCTACCGGAATACTCCAAATAACGGAGTTGCTTCCTTCCCATTTCGATTTAACGAAAGCGGAGCCGCCGGTTTCCTGTTTTAACTCCGCTCCCAAGAAGGTTGTCCATGAAGAACCAAAATCATTGGAAATTTCCCACTTGCCGCCTGTATTACGCCATTGACGGGGGAATTGAACCTTGTCTTTTTCCAATTTTATGATCATTTGCCTGATACTGCCGTTATCTGAAACAGTTCCTTCAAGAACAAAATGCTCTTGAACCGTCTTACGGGGAGCCGGAGATGTAAAATTAACAACCGGTCCCTCAAGGTCTAATTTATGACCAAGACCTACCACATTATCGCAGGAAACAACCACAGCCGCGGCAATTAATCCTAAAATAATATTTCTTAATATTTTCATCTTTTCCCCCTGTTTACCATGTCGCCAAATTAAGAGCGTAACTTAAATCGCCGTATCCCGCCGATATCCAGTCTTCTATGTCGCCCATATTTGAATATGATCCGGTTCCATCGCCTTTTCCGACAAGCTGAATGTACCAAAGGCATACAATCTCGGTTGATACCCATAAAAATTGCTTACCATTACGGTTAAATACTTTTATAAACAATGAATCGGTTCTGTGAACACCGTCCTTAAGCGGGAAACCGGATACGGTCGGCAGACCGCTTCTGACGTTCGTTCCGGCAATCATCATCGGCATAGTACTAGCAGTCCAATTAGTTCCGGCCGCGGCGCCGTTAGAACCGTTAGCAGTAAGTCCTTCCTGATTCATCGCCACTACCGTTCTGAACACGCCTTCAAAACCTTTAAGCGAGCTTACAGCGGAGGCGATAACATACGCTTGTCCTGTATTCTGGTGATCTATTCTGGCTTGCGCTACAACATAGTTTTTACTCGCTTCCATATCTTCAAAAATAAAATTTTGCGTAACAGCCGCGGTATAGGTTTGACCCGCTATATTAGGAACTGTAAGACCGTTTAATTCAGCGTAAGTAGCGTCTTTGTTATACGATCTAAAACCGTAATATTTATTATTATTACCTGGCGTAAAACCGCCTCCTCCGTTAGCACCTATACTTTTAGAAATATTCATCCCGTCTTCCATTATGACATATGTCCCGCTATTATCAGAACTTCTGAAAATAAGGTTTGGTTTTGCCCAAATACCTACATTAGTTATGCCGCTTTTTGGTCCCTGCCACAGAATATTGTTGTTAGCGGTAATATTTAAACCGGCGGTTGCTGTAACAGCGTTACCTGTCCACGCGGCTTTAATACCGCTTCCGTTCGCTTCAGTACCTTGTTGTGAAACAGCGAAAAGCCTTGCCTGCGGAGTTTCCGATGTAATGCGGTAGGCGACATTTTGGAAACCGGCGATACCTGTGCCATGTATTCCGTTGGCGTTATAAGTACTGCCGTTGGCAAACGCGTCGCCTCTGTAATCGCTATTGTTATTCGCCGGTCTTGCGTCATAGCTTTTGCGATCTACGCGGATTACAGGTCTTTGTACACCTTTCGACCAGAACCAGTAATCACCTCTGGCTATAGCCGGCGCGGAATTTCCCGCCTGATCTGTAAATGTTCCCGCCGTATAAAAAACGTCCCATTGCAAACCCGGCAGTAAGGGTTCGGAAAGAGTAATAGTTACCGAATTCCCGCTAACTTCTACATTGGTGTTTGTAACGGCTATTTCCTGCCAACGCCATTTCGCGGCGTCCAGAACGGCGCGGATGTTGCTTACTGTCCCCGTGGTGCTGAAAAGATCATCAAGAGTATAAATTAATACCCATTTGGTTTGTACATCGGGTATCATGCGATCAGTGCCTCGCGGACCGGGCGCGTTATTTCCGGGCAGAGCGATTGAAGCGGCATTTTGATTAGCCGGGTTACCGTAATTTCCCGTGTAACCGGCTCCCTGCGACAAACCCTGCGTTGTTTTTAAGTACGGTCCTACGCTTAAACCCGTTATATTACTTACAGCGGGAGCGCTCATTGACGTACTGCCAATCAGTGTATTTCTTTGCGTGTTATTAATACTGTTAAAGATATCGTAGAAGCTGGAAACATAAGTCGTGTTTGTTCCGGCTGAGGAAGACCTTGTTTCCGCTGTAACATTGCCACTGGCGTCATAGGTATAAGATACATAATACCCTTCATTCTCAAAAACAGCCGGTATCGCGTAACCCGCGCGAGGTCTTATTGTTATTGTTCCGTTTCCTTTCTGCATAGGTTTGCTGAAATTCAATTTTATTTTTCTGTTATCAGCGGATATTGAACCGGTCGCTATCGTTGTTGAAGCTACAAGCTCAGGATCAGCGGTATAAGCGGTTATATTTCCCGTTCTGCCCTGCGCGTTTTGCGGTTCTCTGCTTCTAACCTGTGGGCTGATAGTGCTTACAATGATTCCTTTATAGTTATATGTAGCGGTTCCTCCGCTTGCCGTAATACTTGTGTCTCCTATAGTTGTTCCCGTTGTCGGTCCTTGATTGCCGAATTTATCCGTTAATCCGCTTATGGTAAGAGCGGTTATTTTTAAACCGTTCAGCATATCATAGGTATTGGCGGTAAGAGCCCATCTAAATGTAACGGTAGGACTGCCCGCGCTGCCTGTTCCGCTTGCGGGTGTGGCAGTGGCTGTAAGAACATTAGTATAGGTAGGAGCAGTTCCTCCGGGTGTCGAGGTTGTTGACGAGAAATCATTAAGCGTCATTGTTACGTTGGTGCCGGCGGTCGGAACTTTGACAATGTCGTCAAAGTTAAGCGTAAATTCAAGTACGTCTCCAGAGATATATGTCGCGTTTGGCTGTTTCACACCTACGCCTATAAGTTTTGGGAATACGTTATTTACATGTATTAACTGGTCTGTTGTAGCCCCTTCGTTTCCCGCTTTATCAATAAAACGTGTTTTAAGATTCCACTGACCGTTAAGGATATTTAAGGTAGAGTAATCTCTTTGGGTAGTCCATAAGGCTTGCGGCGTCGGGAATTGTACCCATGTCAAGCCTCCGTCCAACGAATAGTACCTGTCTTTAATTCCGTAAGGCTCATCAGTTGTACTGGGATTAGTAATTCCCAAATACGGTGAAAGTGAGTAATTTAAAGTTGTCGTAGGATCGGAGCCGACAGCTGTACCTGACAGTTGTGTTACAGGTTTATTCGGCGGCGTAAGATCAAAATATATTGTATTGCCGGCGCCGGTGCCGGTGTTATTGATGTTAAATGTGTTTAACGCCGATGTAAATGTGCTGACAACAATTGGGTTACCCGCGTCGTCTGTAATATTACCGGCGTTAATAAGGGTTATATCATTTTGCAGTATTCCGTCTTGGGAAATATTTGTCCTATTAACATCCAACGTAAATAATATTGTGTTTCCTGTTACTTTTCGGTATTCAAAGGCTGTCGCATTGTATGTAGTGTAGGCGTTATTCGGTCTTTGAAGACGGAATCTAAGATACGCGTCGCCTGAAATTTTTAAATTTTCACTTGCTGTCAGTTGGAAAGAAATCGATTCGCCCGATTTAAGATACCATTTGCCGGTTTCAAACGGGTCTTTTGTATTTTTTATTTCAATCAAGGATATTGTCGGAGCAATGCCGTCCAACTTTATGTCTTTTTGATCTTGCAGTGAGTTCTTACTGCTATTCCATAAAAATCCTATTACGTTCCCCGGAGTATACGCCGTATCACCTCGTACAGCGTCAATTATTGGGTAACCCGCCATTACCGTTATAGGACGGTTAATCGCGTCATATACTTCTTGTGAATTAATAGCCGGAAAAGCCGCAGGGTGGTTAGCGAAAGTAGGTTTATTCGGTATACCGTCGTATATTGTTACAAGTTGACCTGTCGCGTTCGCGGGAACTGTAAATTTAAAGTTAAGGTACAATTGACCGCTGCCGGAAGGACCTAAATCGGCGTCCGCGTCACATTCAATTTGACGAACGCCGTAACCCGATCCGCTCATTTGATACATTACGTTTAATTTCGGTCTTCTTCCGTTACTAAGGTCTTGCAGTTTAATCATGCCGTCAAAATTCGCCCTTAGCTCAATTACTTCATTCGCCGGATACGTGCCGTTTTGTTTCGCGGTAGTTATACTTGTAAGAGTAGCGGCGCTTGCTATAGCGATTGTACGCTGTACCTTCGCTATGTTTCCAAGAGTGTCTTCCGCCGTAAACAGAAATACCCTCTGTGATACTTCAGGGAAATATTCAACATAACTAAGAGCGTAATCTGTCTCACTAAAGTAACCTACTGGCGTCGTTTTTTCTTTAAAAGTTATGTCTTCCATTTTCATTTTTTTAATTGTAAGCTGTCCCGCTTTTTGCGCCATAGCCCAAAATTTAACAACTGTTCCCCTTGGGTACGCTCTGTAAGTTTCGGTTTTATCTTTATCTGTAAGTTTTAACGTTGTACCGTCCATGGATACGCCTTTTAATGTGGGATATTGAGCCGCATTGAAAGTATCACGTGCGCCGATATAATTGGGGTCTATTTCTCCTGTTGGAGAGAAATTATATACGTTTGGAACAGGAGGAGAAGTCATATTCAATTTATCGGTAATATCATAAATATCTATCGCGGGAGGCGTTCTATTGCCTAACAGATAAAATTGCGTAACTACAGTATGCCCCATATTGTCTTCCGCGAAGAATATAAAAAGTTTTGACGTGTTTTCTCTTACTCCATTATATGTAAAATTATTATAGTTATCGGGAGGTCCGCCCTTCTTATCGTCCGTTCCTCCCAATATGTTGAATGTTTTTGTAAAATGCTGTTTTCTGAACGCGCTTCCGCCGATCACTTCACCGTCAAGACTATTCCCTACATCTGTGGATAAATCCCACCATTGAACTCCTGCCGGAAAACCGCTGCCTTTTTCCAACGCGGCTTTTACATCATTAATAGCGGCTTCCGCGCCATTAATTTCTTTTCCTTGGTCATTAGTGTACGTTATTCCAAAGGGAACCCACGCCAGACGGAATTTAACTACTTTATTGTTGCCGCCTGTCCAAGAAGGACTGGAAGGTGTAGTTATCGGACCTTTAAGGTCTTTATCTTCACGAAGCGTGTAGCCGTGGATTGTAAACTTGCCGTCCGTTGTCAAAGACGGGAAGGTATTTTCTTCCGGGCTTCCGTTTACTTTGTCAAATACAATTAACGGAGCGTTTTCGTCTACAAGAGTTATATTATATTTTCTGTATTTTATAACATTCTTATATTCATCGTTCTTATGCGGAGATGTTTTCATGTCACTTACAAGCGTAACAAGAATAAAATCGCCGAAATCGGACGGATTATTACCGGTGGTTACATAAAATGATTTTTCATCCGCTCCGGCAGCAGGAACAACATTCACTATTTTATCTTTGTCCCCATAACCGGATGGATATCTGTCATACATCCAGTTATAAACAACAGAACCCGTCGTGCGAAGTCTGGTTTGTAAAGCTTCAAATTTTGTTTTATCATCAGCGGTAGTCGATAAATTAAAACCGGGAGCTATAGCTTTTGTTCCCGCCCATTGATCTTTTGTAAAAAGAGCGGCATACGCCCAATCAATTTTATCGTCGTCAAAGAACTCAACCGGTATCGTAGAACCTTTTGTCAGCGTTATATTGGTTCCGGCTCCTACTACGCGGGTATCTAACATTCCTTTAGGATAATCGGCTTCATTCCATAAGCAAATATATTTTTGGTCTTCAACCGATTCATTTCCGGATTTATCGATCGCTACAATTTGCAAACGATAATAATAACGTACATTAGCTTCGTTCTTATAATTTATTTTATAATTTGCTGTATTTAATAAAGAGTCTCCCGCGTCAAGAATCATATCTTCTGCGATATACCATTGCGGAGCGAATTTTGACGTACCGCTGTCACGCTCTAACGAAAGAAGTTCGATATCGGGGAATTCGGAATCAAATATTTTTAACACTACTGTATCCAGAGTTGTATCTTCTTCAGAAATTTTAGCTCTTATCCAAAAAGCGCCGTTTTGATATTTGTCTACATTGCCGCTTACTTCTCCGCGCGGGTCGCTTGTTTCAAGATCGATTATCTCAAGAAACGATAAAAGGTCTTGAGTTCTAACGGCTGTGCGTTGAACCCAAATGTCATCTACTACAGGCGGTCTTATGTCAATAATCAGCACAACAGAAGCGATAGATTCAGCGCCTGAGTTGCCGTTTTTGTCGAAGGCTACAACATCGGCAAGAATTGTTTCCCCGTTTTGTTCGGGAGAAAAGTCAAGGTTTATCTGCCATCTGTTATTCGAAAGCAGTTGGGCTGTAAATAACTGTCTGCCGTCAGACGAATCGCGAAGTATTACACGATCAACAGCGGTGTTATCTGTAACAATTCCTGTAAGTTGAGCGCCGAATTTTACATACATTGGCGACGGCGGTTTTGGTAATAATGTTAAAACAGGAGGTTCCCAATCAATGGGATCTCCCATTCCTAATGGAGAATCGCACGTAGTTAATAAAAATAGCGGAATAATAAGCGATAATAATAATAACCGAATTTTAACGTTAACTGACATATAACCTCCAAAAATAACATAAGAAATTATTATGCAAGCAAGAATGAGACCATTAATATGTTATATTTAACATACTATATTAATTATAGCATACTTATTATAAAATCTGCAAAATTTTTTTTTAAAAAATTACAAAAATGGACATTTTTTCTCGATTTTTGATTTTTACGGGTATTAACACTTACCCCATATATAGCGTACTATTGTAGTCGTATACCCTATATATAGTGTATATGTAAAAACCGCATAATATGGTAAAAAAAGCGCCTTTTTTGAAGGAAAATCAATGATTTTCCGGTTTTTTAGTAGTTTTTTTTGTTACATAATTTCCAAAAACGGTATGCAAACCAACCGGAAAGCGTCCTTTAATACCATCATTACCGCCCTGCTTAATTCAAGCCTTGCTTTGGAGAGCGAGGAGTCTTCGCAGTTAAGAATCGGGCATTCGTGGTAGAAAACACTGAAAGATTTGGATACATCATAAAGGAAGCCGGTTAAACCGGAGGGGTCAAGTGTTCGCGCGGCTTCGCTTACCTTTACCGGATAGATAGCGAGAGATTTTACAAGCTCCCATTCGGGATCTGTTACAAGCAGGGAAAAATCAGCGCTAAAGTCAGCGGCGACGCCGACTTCGGCTTTGCGTAACATCGAAGAAATACGGGCTCCCATGTATTGCAAATAGGGTCCTGTGTTTCCTGTAAATGAAAGCGATTCTTTCGGGTCGAAAAGCATGTCTTTTACGGGGTTCGGCTGCAACAGGAAATAATGCAGGGCGCCAAGGGCGATTTTTTCCGCCACGGTCTGCGGGTCTCCTACTTCCTCTTCCCTGCCCTTCTCTCGTATTTCAGAGAGCGCCATATCGCGCAGGGAGTCGATTAAATCGTCGGCGTCAACTACCGTTCCCTCACGGCTTTTCATTTTTCCTTCGGGAAGATTGACCATGCCGTAGGATAGATGATGAAGGTTTTTTGCCCATGAATAGCCGAGTTTTTCAAGCAGAATAAAAAGAACCTTAAAATGGTAATTTTGCTCGGAGCCTACAACGTAGATCATTTCGTCAAATTGCCAGTCTTTATAACGGTTAATCGCCGTTCCGAAATCCTGAGTAATGTAAATCGACGTGCCGTCGCTTCGTAAAAGTATTTTTTTATCAAGTTTTTCTTCGGTTAAATCGACCGCTACAGAACCGTCTTCCTGACGGAAGAAAATGCCTTTTTCCAAGCCTTTTAATACTTCATCTTTGCCGAGCATATAGGTTTCGCTTTCAAAGTAATATTTGTCAAACGAGACGCCGGTTCTGCCGTATGTTTTTTTCATTCCCTCTATCGCCCAACTGTTCATCTTCTTCCACAATTCCACAGTTTCGCTGTCGCCCGCTTCCCAGTTACGCAATAATTCTTGAGCTTTTTTCATAGATTGTGTCTGCGCTTCGGCTGTTTCTTTATCCGCTCCCGCTTTTATCAATTCATCGGTTTCCTGTTTTAATGTCTTACTGAAACTTACATACCAATCGCCGACAAAACGGTCGCTTTTTACGCCTTCGCTCTCCGGCGTCTTGCCCTGCCCATGTTCCTTATAGGCGAGCATAGACTTGCAAATATGAATACCTCGGTCGTTTATAATACAAACTTTGCGCACCTGCGCCCCGCAAGCCGCCAAAATACGAGATACGCTTTCGCCTAACACATCGTTTCGCAAATGTCCAAGGTGCAGGGGTTTATTGGTATTCGGGCTTGAAAACTCCACCATTACCCTCTTGCCCGATAAATCGCCCGGTCTCCCGAAGGAAAAATCGTCTTTGCTGTCCTTTGTAACCTGCTCCAGTATCGTCTTTGCCGTTTGCGCCCTATCCATTCTTACATTTAGATACGGTCCCTGCGCCTGTACCTTTGCCGCCGATTTTTCATCCTCAAGGATTTTAGCGAGTTTCTCGCACGCTGTTTGCGCTATTTGCGGCGGTCCTTTGCGCATTATTTTTGAAAAAGCGAACATGGGAAAACCTATGTCTCCCAATTCAGGGCTTGGCGGGTCTTCCGCTATTACTTGTTCAGGGGTTATTTTTTCGTTAATTCCCGCGTCGTTTAAAAGCGTATTTATAACAAAAGCGATTTTTTCTTTCCAGTATAATTTATAATCGTACATCTTGCCTTTATTTTACCATAATATACAATTAATTTCATGCCGCTTGGAAAGAAATTTTTTAAACAACCTACCGTCGATCTCGCTAAAGCGCTCCTTGGCAAATACTTGTGTTTGGGCAAATTAAAAGGGATGATTGTCGAAACGGAAGCGTATCTGTACAAAAATGATCCCGGCTGTCACGCAAGCAGGGGGAAAACTGTCCGCAACGCGCCCATGTTCGGTCCGGCGGGAAATACTTATGTCTATTTAATTTACGGTATGTACCACTGCATAAATATCGTAAGCGGCAAAGAGGGAGAGGGCGAAGCCGTGCTTCTTCGCGCTCTTGAGCCTATAGAGGGTATTCCTCTTATGCAAAGAAGGCGCAAAACCAAAAAGACAGAGAACCTGTGCAACGGTCCGGGAAAACTGACGCAGGCGTTCGGCATTACCAAAAAGCACAACAATTTGTCTTTGTTTGA
>Ga0268262_10004510_pt1 | contig 14354 bp, 14 predicted proteins | sample TergutNc150P3_FD_190354 | JGI IMG/M metagenome (GOLD analysis project Ga0268262, IMG submission 190354) | Nasutitermes corniger P3 segment gut microbial community from laboratory colony in Florida, USA - Nc150 P3 (SPAdes) (version 2) | ecosystem: Host-associated > Arthropoda: Insects >... | reverse complement strand
GATTCATGGGAATTCTTCTTCAAGTGAATCAATGAAGTATTGCGTTTACCAAGAAATGCGTCAGTGTTTTGAAACATATCAAGCAAAATGTCCGTCAGGTGGCGAATTAAGTGATTTTTGCCCTTACAACAACTCAAGTTCTACGGTCGCTTCGTCTTCAAGCGAAACACCGAGCAGTTCCTCTATTCTTTCTTCGTCTTCAAGCGAAATACCGAGTAGTTCGTCTGTTCTTTCTTCGTCTTCAAGCGAAGTACCGAGCAGTTCTTCTATTCTTTCTTCATCTTCCATAGTTTCAAGTTCTTCTAGCCTTGTGTCAAGTTCAAGTTTGGTTTGTACAGCAGCCAATAACACTGCAACGCAATATTGTTCCAATGGCACTATGAAGGAATACGGTTTTGTGACTTACGAAGGGAAAACCTATAAGACTGTTGTAATTGGCACACAAACTTGGATGGCAGAGAATTTGAATTACAATGTAACGGGTAGCAAATGTTATAACAACATCGACAATTGTACGAAACACGGTCGCCTTTACGATTGGGCAACGGCAATGGCACTGCCTTCTAGTTGCAAATCTAATTATTGCTCTTCGCAAATAAATGCGAAGCATAAGGGTATATGCCCTACAGGTTGGCATATACCTAGTGATGCGGACTGGAATGTCTTAATGAAGTTTGTCAACCCTAGCTGTATTGACAATGCCTATACTTGTGCTGGTGCCAGAACCAAGCTGAAAGCAACAAATGGTTGGAATAACAATGGCAATGGCGAGGATAAGTTCGGCTTTTCCGCCCTGCCGGGCGGATTAGGCGCTTATGGCACTTTCTACAGTGTCGGCAACTCCGGCACCTGGTGGAGTGCTAGCGAGAACTTTCGCGCCTCCGCATACAGCCCGTGCATCTACGACGAGGACGTATTGCGGAACACCGACGATAAGGACAATCTGTTCAGTGTTCGTTGCTTGCAGGACGACTGAACTGAAAAAGAATTTGCACCACGGTGGTGCGAATCCTTGTCAGTCTCATTTCTCTGCGGAGATTTGGCAAGGGTAAAAAACAAGTGGAGAAACGGAGAAAAAATGAAAAAATACGTTCTAATCGCATGTTGTAAAACAAAAAGAAAAGAGCCAAGAAAATTCAAGGCTTGCGAGTTATATATCAGTGACCTTTTCAAAAAAAGTATGGCTTATGCGAAATCATTGTCGCCAGATAAGATTTTTATTCTTTCGGCGAAATATCATTTATTAGAATTAGATAAGGAAATAGAGTCTTACGATAAAACTTTAAATAAAGAACCCTCTGACAAAAGAAGAGAATGGGCTAAAAAAGTTTTAGATGAGTTAAGAAAAATAACTGATTTAAAAAAAGACAAGTTCATTTTCTTGGCTGGTAAAAAATACATAGAGTATATATTACCTGAAATTGAAAATTATGATACACCTCTTGAAGGACTAGCAGGCTTTGATGCACCAAAAAAATGGTTAAAGGCACATACCCCATAAGGAGAAAATTTATATGCCAGAAACAGTAAAAAATTGGAATGATATTATTAATAACCTCAATCAATTTAAGAGGATTATTGATAATAAAAATAATAAAGCTTTCGAAAGGCTAACTAATTTTTCTCATTGGTATTATTTTCCAAAAGAGAATTTATTTGCTCCAAATAAATTTTTGCGATATAAAAATACTACGCTTGAAAATTACGAAGGCATAGGTTATGGCAACTCAAATGATTCAACATTAGTAGAATATTTTACAAAACTAGATGAAAATACAGATTCTTTTAGAGACTTATTTTCTGAATTAAAAGAATTTGTACAAAAGATAGGAGGAAAATTAAATGCTTCCATTAAGATACATATACCTAATAATTATATACATATATATACTGAACAAAATAAAGATGAATTAACATATAGCGATGATGAGAAAAAATATTTTGAAGGAAAGATGAGTGAATCAACAAGAAATATCAGCAAACGAAATTCTGAAGCACGAAAAAAATGTCTGGAACATTATTTTCCAAGCGGAGAACATTATAATTGTAAAATTTGCGGATTTGACTTTGAAGAAAAATATGGAGAAATTGGAAAACGTTATATAGAAGTTCATCATATTATATCACATACTGTAACATCGAAAAAATTTGGAGAGCATGAAATTAACCCCATAAAAAATTTAATTCCTGTATGTTCAAATTGCCACTCAATTATTCATAGAAGTAAAATACCATTAGAAATTGAAGAAATGGAAAAGATAATTAAAAAACAATAATGGTAAAATAACTCCCAAGCCACCCCCACCGCAAGCGTATTATTCTGTAAATCCTGTAAATTCTGTGAATTCTGGTTCAGACAAAAAGGACGTAATTCAGCAATCGGGAAAATCCTTGAATCGGGGGAATCGGGGTTCTGACAGAAGCACCCATATTAGCAAAATACGCAAGCCGCTCCCATTGAATTGGGGGCGGTTTTTTTAATTGACATTCATAAAATTTTTTACTATATTATAGGTAGAGCCTTGAATTTCATTTCCGTTTCCAGCCAAATTGGTCGACTGAACCGAAATGAAGTTCAGGGCTTTTTCTTTATCTGCCCATATTAGCAAATTATCCTTGCTGTTTATCCAGTCAAATACTCCATAAACATTGTCTTTGGGATAAATACTGCGAATGTCGTTTATTAACGCATTGTTCCGCCCTCGCCCTTTATGCTGCAACCTTATAATCACGACATAGTTGCTGCCTTTGTATTGCAATTCCACGAGTATTACTTTGCTTCCGTCTCTTTTTGTGCTTTCAAAAACCATAATAGGTTCGTTTATCGCCTTCGGTAGGTCTTTCAATCCCTGCAAATCAAAAGGATGCTTGTAGTCTAAGCTTGCTTTTTTTGTCAATCTATCAGAATTTAGCTCAATCGGCAAATTAGCCAAGCCAGCAGATAACAGGCTTGCCCCTGGGTAGCCTAAACTATAGATGTGCCCCTTTGGTAGAGTTCCATCTATTTGCCGTTGCAATTCACTGTTGAACTGGTTATTTATCTCTTCTAATTTCATTTTTGGCAAAAGTAATTCCTTTCACTATAAAAATATAATAAATATATCGCGAAAAATGGTAAAAAAACTAAAACCCCATTATTTTGCATACAGTTGTTTGCAAAATAGTTTGCCCTAAATGCGAACCTCGTGCGTTTGTGTGTAGTTGTAGGTGGTTTTTTCAAGGTTCAGACAATATGGCAAAAATCCAGTGCAATATCAGTGTCCACGAGAATTTTCATATTTCTCATATTTCTCGTTCCTAATGGATTCTAACTCTTTTTTATAGTCAAAATCTGCTGGCAAAATTTTCTTATACTTCTGCAATCTTTGAAATGCCTGTTTTGCCTGCTGTTTAAACGAAGGTTCTATGCGAACTACTTTTATCATATAAATAATGTAGTAAATGGCGATTGAGAATTTTCTATATTACTCTCACCTATAACCAAAGGAGGATTTTTTTGTGAAAAAAATATTACTCATTTCATTATGCGCGGTAGCCTTAATATCGTGTTCATCCAGTAGAGGCATAGCAAATTCTGCTATAGCAGAAGCTAAAACTTTGCAAAATGTGGCAAAAGACAGGGGTGTTGAAGTTCCTGCCGCAACTGCCGAGTTGATTACCTCTGCAGAAAAGCAAAAAGAAGATAAGCCAGAAAATGCTTTGGCACTCGCAGACGAAGCAACCTTGCAACTCCAGCTTGCTCTTATAAATCAAGAGAAGAAAAACTTGTCGGATAGCCTGGGAATAGCAACAGGTTCTTTGGCCATAGTTCGTAATTTGCTTGAAACCCGCAATAACCAAAGTGTTCAAAAATAAGGAGGTTTTATGAAAATTCAAACATTAGCCGTTTTAGCCTGTGCCGCAAACTTATTTGCGCAAACAGAAACCATTCCTTGCCGTGCTTCTCTCAGCGATGCGTTAAAAAACTACGCCGTGCGCGATGCCGCCTCTGACCGCCTTTATGCCATCACAGAAGCAAGAGTTCAAACTCTGGAAGGCATAGACAAAGATAAACGTCAGGCATCTGCAATCAAAGCCTGTAGCTTGTCCGTGGAAATTTTCAAAGCGGAAATAGAGAGAGTCACTTTAGCCCAGCAATACGCAGCTGTGCAAAGAGAAATTTCTCAAGTGAGAAATAACCTCATAGCTTCATTTGCCAATGAGAACGCTTCTTTGAACAAAAATTTGGAAATAGAGCGCAGCCTCTTGACCGAAAGCCAAAGAGCTCTTGCAATGAAAGAGTACGAGCTAGCAGCACAAAAAGCTGAGGCGCAAACAAAGCTGGATGCCTTGAACAGCCAAACCATCAGCGTTTATAGAGATGCCAGAGGTACAATCCTCTCTATGAGCGATATTCTGTTTGAGTTCGGAAAAGCCGATTTGAAACCTGAGTTAAGGGAAAATCTATCGGCAATAGGCGCAATTCTCCAGAGCTTGCTAACCAATTCCAACATAATAATAGAAGGGCACACCGACAATGTTGGCAGCGCGGCAACCAATAAAAAACTCAGCGAGCAGAGAGCAAACGCAGTTATGCAATATCTAATAGAGAGAGGCATAGATAAAAAACGCCTGAAATCTGTTGGCTATGGCTTGGAAAAACCCGTTGCAGACAACAAAACCGAAGAAGGCCGTGCGAAAAATCGCAGGGTTGAATTAGTTATTCAAGATAAAAAATAAGTTATCCCCTAGGGTGCGCTTGTTTTAGGCTATCTCTCAGCATCTCTGCGCTCACGTGCGTGTAAATTTGCGTGGTGTTTGGGTTGCTGTGGCCTAAAAGTTTTTGAACAGTCACTATATTTGCGCCATTTTCCAGCAAGTGCGTTGCGAAAGTGTGCCGCAAGACGTGGGGGCTTGCCTTGCCTTCCCAGCCTATTGAACGGAGAAGATTGTGAATATCGCTGTAAAGTTTGCGGGTGTTGTAAGGCTTTTCGCCATTTTTTGAGAATACAAAATTAGAGGGAAAACACGGAATTGCATTTTTGCTCTGAAAATCTCTGAACTTGCAAAGCCATTTTATTGAATCCCTTGTTAAAGGCACAACGCGTTCTTTGCTGCCTTTGCCCCATACCCTAACCAACTCCTCTGCAAAATTCAAATTTGCCCAGGTTAAATTTGCGCACTCAGAAATTCTAAGTCCTGTTCCGTAAAGCAACTCCAAAATGGTTCTTGCCCGCAGGGTGTTTTCGTCTTCGCCAAATTCCGTTTTGAATAAATCCTCAATTTTAAAAGGTTCGCTAATCTCTTTTTGAGATAAAAAAGAAACCAGCCTTTTTGGCTTTTTGGGAGTTTTTATAACCGCAGCCGGATTATGCGAGAGCACTGCTACACGAACCAAATATTTTCCAAAACTCTTCAAGCAGGCAAGAGCTTGTGATTGCGTGGCTATGGCTTTTTTATTTTCCTTTATGCTCCAAATCCAGTCTCGCATTAAATCTGAATTCAAATCTTTTGGCGAAATATCTTCTTGCAAAAAATTCGCAAAATCTTTTAATATGCGAGCATAAGCCCTTATCGTGTGCGGCGAGAATTTTTTTTGCGTTTCTAAATATGCAATATAGCGTTCTATTTCTGTGGAGAGCATTTCTAAAAAAATATAGAAAAAATTTCTAAATTATTGTGCTATGAATCTTTTATCTTTAACTCAAAATAAGAGCATTCTTATTCAGTGCCACGATATTCCCGATGCAGATGCCATAGGCAGTGCTTATGCTTTGCAGCGTTTTTTTAGACTTCACGGCAGCGAAAGCAAAATATTCTATGGCGGCAAGGCAAAAATCTCAAAACCGAGTTTGCTCATGCTGATAAATGAGTTGGAAATAGATATAGAATATGATCCGGATTTGCCTTATGAGCCAGAATTTTTGCTCACGGTGGATTGCCAATATGGTGCAGGCAATGTGCAAAAATTTGAGTGCAGAAAATTTGCCGTTATAGACCATCACCGCGCAGAAATCAGAGAAGACGAAAACACAGAGATCAGACCCGCACTTTCAAGCTGTTCAACCCTTGTGTGGGATATGATGAGAAAAGAGGGCTACGATTTTGATAAAGACGAAAATGCCAGAAATGTTTTGTATTACGGTCTTTTCACAGACACAAACGGGCTATCTGAACTTCGTCACCCTTTGGATAGAGATTTGGCAGATATAGACTTTGACAAGGCTTTGATTAAAAAACTAAAAAATGCGGCTCTAACAATAAAAGAACTTAGAATAGTCTCTGCCGCCCTTGATGGTTCAAGAAGGATTGAAAATAAAAAGATAAATAAACGAGTTGGCTTGTTCAGAGCAGAAGATTTTTGCGACCCGAATATTTTGGGATTTACCAGCGACATTGCAAAACAAGTTGATGTTTTGGATGCTTGCGTGGTGTATTGCCTTGTGGGAGACAGCATAAAAATTTCTGTTAGAAGTTCTGTTCGTGAGATTATGGCGAGCGAGTTTGCAAATTTCATTTGCGCCGGTGTTGGAAGCGGTGGCGGCAATATTGAAATGGCTGGCGGTTTTTTAAAAGCAGACGAGGATTATTTTATTCAAAGAGTGAGGGATTATCTAGAAAACTATGATTTGATTTATGCAGGTAAAACGAAAGTAGATTTTGCTTCTATGAAACGCTGGCGCAAAAAATCCATTCCCGTTGGTTTTGTAAAAACCGAGGATATGTTCAAAGAAGACTGGCCTATTACGGTTAGAACTTTGGAAGGCGATATAGATTTGCGCGCGGGCAAAGACATATACGTTATGATAGGCATTGTGGGTGAGGTTTATCCCATTAAACGCGAGAAGTTTGAAAAAAATTACGATATTTTAGATACTCCATACAATTTAAAAACCGAATACATACCCGAAGTAATAGACAAAATATCTGGCAATAAACTTATGCTCATTGACTTTGCGCACTCTTGCCTTCCCAAAGGCGAAAAAATTGTGAAAGCCACCCCCGTTGAAAAACCAACCAAAGTTTTCTCCTATTGGGACTCAGAAAAATATTTCTCCGCAGTCACTGGCGATTTTTTAACCGCAAACGAAACCGATTTATCTGACTGCTATATTGTGAATAGGGCAATTTTCTTTGACACCTATGAGGAGATTACTTAAACAGCCCCATAAATACTTCGCTGTATTTAACTATAAGCCCAGAAAACACAACGCTCACCATAGTCATCAGCTTCATCAAAATATTCAGCGAAGGACCTGCGGTGTCTTTGAATGGGTCGCCAACGGTGTCGCCTGTGACGGCGGATTTATGCGTGTCTGAACCTTTGCCGCCGTGATTGCCTTTTTCTATGTATTTCTTGGCGTTGTCCCATGCGCCACCGGAATTGTTCAGCATAGTTGCTAGGGAAAAACCTGCCGCCAAACTGCCAGCTAAAAGCCCGAATACACCTGGGACGCCTAAAATTAAACCGACCAAAATGGGAATTATAACAGCCATTAAAGAGGGCAAAACCATTTCTTTTTGCGCACCCGCTGTGCTAATCGCAACGCAACGCGCATAATCTGGTTTGCCTGTTCCATCCATAATGCCTTTTATTTCGCGGAATTGGCGGCGAACTTCCTCCACCATTGCGCCTGCTGCTCTGCCCACCGCTTGAATGCTCATGGAACAGAAAAGGAAAGACATCATTGCGCCTATAAATAATCCGCAGAGCAAAGTTGGGTTCATAAGAGTTAAATTATATGCAACAAGAAAATCGGATATATTCGCACTGTGCGCAACCAAGCCCACCAAAGTTCCGTCTTCGTTTATCGCTCTGTTTCCATTGTCTATTATTCTAACAGCAAGGTCTGAGGTAAAGGGGTAGTTTGCGAGATTTTCTTCAGAACTTGCAAATATAACAGTGCCTGCTTTGAATGTTCCGTTTGAACTTGCGGCAATTTTTCCAAGCCAGAGTTTTACCTCTTCTATATATGCTGCCAAAAGTGCAATGGCGGTTAAAGCGGCAGAGCCAATGGCAAAGCCTTTGCCGGTTGCGGCTGTGGTGTTACCTAGCATATCAAGCTCGTCTGTGCGTTTGCGAACCTCTTTGGGCAATCCGCTCATCTCTGCGTTTCCGCCTGCGTTGTCTGCTATGGGACCAAAGGCATCGGTTGCAAGGGTTACGCCAAGAGTTGAGAGCATTCCAACTGCGGCAAAGCTAACGCCGTAAAGTCCCATAGATAAATTGCCAAAACCACCTGCAAATCCAAATGCCAAAAGAATTCCAATCGCAATGCAAACAACGGGAAATCCTGTGCTCTTCATTCCAACCGCCATGCCTTCTATTATTGTGGTTGCGTGACCAAGCCTTGCTTGGTTTGCAATGCTCTGAGTTGGTTTGTATATATCCGATGTGTAATATTCAGTGAATTGCCCTATTATAACTCCAACTACCAAACCCGAAGTCACGGAGCCAAAAATGCCCCAACTTATCAAGCCGAGCCCTGCCATCACGGCAACTGCTACCAAAATTAAAACAGAACTGCCGAGAGTTCCAACCAAAAGCGAACGCAACAAATTTTTAGAGCTCACCTCTTCTTTTGTGCGAACCATCATTATGCCTACCAAAGAGAATAAAATTCCAAGCGAGGCAACAAACATAGGGGCAAGCACCGCATCAACTCCAAGCTGCGGCAAAACTGCACCTAGAGCCGCAGTAGCTAGAATGGAGCCGCAATAGCTCTCATACAAGTCTGCACCCATTCCGGCAACGTCTCCAACATTGTCTCCAACATTGTCTGCTATGGTTGCTGGGTTGCGAGGGTCGTCTTCTGGAATGCCAGCTTCTACCTTGCCAACCAAATCTGCGCCAACATCTGCGGCTTTTGTGTAAATGCCACCGCCAACGCGGGCAAACAAGGCCTGAACGCTTGCTCCCATTCCGAATGTAATCATAACTGCGGTTATTTCAACCATTTTTTGTTCTGGTGTAAAGCCCACGCCAAAACCTAACACGTTATGGTCAAAAACGTAGTTCAGCAACAAGAACCAAAGTGAAATATCCAGCAAGCCAAAACCTACCACCACAAGACCCATAACCGCGCCACCGCGGAAAGCTATTTGAAGTGCGCTGTTCAAGCTCTGAGTGGCTCCATTTGCGGTTCTGCTGCTTGCGCTAGTTGCGGTTTTCATGCCCAGAAATCCGCACAACCCAGAGAAAAAGCCTCCGGTTAGGAATGCCACTGGCACAAAGGGATTCTGGATTCCTAGCATTGCAAGCAACACTAGGATTACGAACAAAACCACGAACACAATCGAGACGGTTTTGTACTGGCGTGTTAGATAAGCCATTGCGCCTTCGCGCACGTATTGGGCAATATCTTTCATCGTTTGATTGCCTTCGGGCTTTTTCATAAGGTTTTTATAAAAAACCAAGGCACAGATAAGGGCGACTATGGCCGAGGCTGGTACCAAGAACCATATTTGGGAGAGGGATAACATAGGGGAAAATATAGTAAAAATTATTTTAACAATCCCTATCCACGCGTATTTCCACCCCTTTTGCCTCTTTCATAACCGCTGGATTTGCAAGAACGCTTTTAATTGCGTTTTTCATATCTGTTGCACCCACGGTTTTTATTGTTACCGCCATTCGGTGATTTTTTTGCACACGCGAAATATATGGTTCTGTGGGACCTAGGATTTTTGGGTTGCCGGAGCAGCCACGGAAGGCTGCCCCTATGGTTGATGCGGCGGTTTCTACCTTGGTTTTGTTTTTTCCCTGGATTTTTATTTGCGATATTTTGCAGAATGGGGGGTAAAAGGCTTCTTGCCTGTCGGCAAGTTCGCGAGCGGCAAAGCCTTTGTAATTGTGGGTTATGGCAAATTGCATAACGGGATTTTCTGGGCAGAATGTTTGGATTATCACTTTGGAATTTTTTAGGAAACGGCCTGCCCTGCCCGCTACCTGCGTTAAAAGCTGAAAATATCTCTCGTTTGCGCGGAAATCAGGAACGGAGCTCCCTATGTCTGCGCATAGCACCCCAACTAGAGAAACGCTTGGAAAATCGTGACCCTTTGCCACCATTTGGGTTCCCAAAAGAATATTGCCCTCTTTGTCTCTGAATTTTTGCAAGAGCTTTTCGGTTGCTCCAAGTTTGCCTGTGGTGTCGGAATCCATACGGATTATTTTTGCATTCGGCAACCATTCTTTGATTTCTTCTTCGGCTTTTTCTATGCCGCTGCCCCAGAATACGAATTTTTTTGAACCGCATTTGCAAGAAATATCCGATGGATAAAGTTTGCCGCAATAGTGGCACATAAGTTTGCCGTATTGTTTGTGATAAACAAGGGTCACGTTGCAGTCTTTACATTCCAAAGATTCTCCACATTCCTCGCAAATTCTGTTTGCGCTGTGTCCTCTGCGGTTAAGCAAGATTATCGCTTGGTTGCCCTCGGAAATGGTTTGGGAAAGGGCATCGCGCAAAACGGGTGAGAGCATCAAATCTCTGTCTTGCTTTTTTCTCTGCTCCTTCATATCTGCTATGAGCACTTGCGGAAGCGGCAACCCGCCCGGGCGTTCATTCATCTCTATGAGTTTTAGATTGCCGTTTTTTGCGTTGCTGTAAGTTTCAAGTGAAGGCGTTGCAGAACCCAAAACCACAAGAGCACCGTATTTGTGTGCAATGTGAAAAGCCATTTCCTTAACATTGTAGCGCGGTGCGGGGTCTTGCTGTTTGTAAGAGGAATCGTGTTCTTCGTCTATTATTATGAGCTGAGGTTCAAAGGGAGCGAGAATTGCGGAGCGAGTTCCCATTAAAACATCTGTGCTTGCGTTCAATAATTTTTTCCAAGTCTCGCGTTTTTCACGTGCTCCAAGTGCGGAATGCAGAACCAAAATTTTGCAACCCAAAAAATCTTCAAATCGTTTTCTAGTTTGCGGAGTTAAATTTATCTCTGGAACGAGTATAAGGGTTTTCATTCCAAAATCAAGTGCTTTGCGCACGAGTTCCAAATAAACACGTGTTTTGCCAGAGCCCGTAACTCCATGCAACAAGGCACCTCTAAATCCACTCGCTTGCAGCATAGCGCTTAACACATCAACGGCGTTTTGCTGTTCTAGCGTTAAGGGAGCGTGCATAGATACTTCTCCAATTCTTTTGGCAAAAATGCTGTTAGGGCCTCGCCTGTGGAACACATATAATAATTTGCACACCACAAAAGCCTTTCTATATAAGGCTCAGAAAATACATAACCTGATTCATGCGCTATCGCAGGCTTTAGTTCAAAGTTTGGAAAATTCTTGTGAACATTCAAAGCAAGGGCAAGCAATGGTTTTTTGCGCCCTCTTAGAGATACCCAAACAACCGAGCCTTTTTTAACATTTTCATCTACGCCATAAGACAAACTATCAAGAGTTGTGTTAGGTATGCAAATTTCGGCAACAGCTGCATAGTTAGGCACTATCCCTCGCGCTTTTCTAAAGGCTCTTGAGATTTTACCCTTTTTATTTCTTCCATAAATCTTTCCAAAAGAACCTTTTGGCGATATTTCTTTTCTGTGATTTTGTCGCGTGGGTGCAAATTTAGTTTATCGCTGTATTCTTTTAATGTCAGTTTAAACCAAGGCGTGCCATTTTTTAGGAATTCGGCTTTTATCACCTGAGTGGGTATTCCGGTGAACTGCCCTCTTTCTTCAATATAATCCAAGCGAACTTCAACAGGGTTTTGCAGTTGTTCTTCCGAAAAATCTTCCAAAACAAAATTGTAATAACCTGCTTTCTGCATGGCATAAGCGTATTCGCGCCTCATATCAAGGCTCGTGTTGCTCTCGCCAAAAAATGCAATTGTCGCACCCGGATCTGTCAAAGGTGGATTTTGCAAAACAGGAGTAGGCTGGTTGTAGCAAGCTCCGAAAAGCGATACAAAAGCAAGTACCGCAAGCAATAAGGGTATTTTGCGTGATAACATAGGGGATAATATAGTAAAAATTCTATTCTATAAATTGTCTGTCAACGAGCCTTTGGAAGAAGGTATTGAGAATCTTATAATTTTATGTAACTTTCTATATTTCTTTGTGAGGTATCCTTATGAAAATTCTCAGTGTATTAACGGCGGTATTTGCGGCTTTTGCTATTTCTCATGCACAAAGCGAACCCAACCAAGAAATTTATTCCAAAGTTGTTATCGCTTGCCAAGACAACAAGGCGGTAAAAACGGGACTTGCGCAAATCACAAAAAAGAATGAAAAAGTGGTAGATGCTTATGACAAAAGCGAGAGAAACGAAAAGGCGAAATACGAAAGAAATACAAGTGAAATTACTATTGTAAGTACCGAGGGTCCAAAGATTGTGAAATCTTATGCGGAGTGCATGAAAACTAAATTGCAAGGCAAGGAGTTTCGCGAGCAAAGCAATAAACTCACTGCAAAAGTTTCGGTTACAAACGATGGACGCTTGGTCAATAATAACACAACAACAACTGAACGTCCTGTCAAAAAAGGAAAAACAACAAAGGTAGGCAACCCCACAATCACGCATGGCAAATCGTTTTGGTGCGAAGACGAAATGAATAAGTGCTTGCAGGCTACGATTGTTATTGAGCAGAAATAAATTTGAGGACATTCCCAAAATTTTTCTACCTTACCCCCAATGCCTAAACGCAACGATATAAAAAAGATTCTCCTCATAGGTTCCGGGCCTATTGTTATTGGACAAGCTTGCGAGTTTGATTATTCTGGGGTACAGGCTTGCAAATCGCTAAAAACAGAGGGATATGAATTGGTGCTGGTGAATTCAAATCCGGCTACCATAATGACAGACCCTGATTTTGCGGATAGGACATATATAGAACCCCTTACCAAAGAGGCTTTGACAGAGATAATTCGCAGGGAACGCCCAGATGCCCTGCTGCCCACGCTAGGTGGGCAAACTGCTCTGAACCTCGCTATGGAGCTTGCAGACGGCGGTGTGCTGGAACGCTATGGCGTTACGATGCTTGGGGCAACTCCTGAGGTAATTCGCAAAGCCGAAGACAGAGGCTTGTTCAAAGAAGCTATGAAAAAAATAGGGCTTGATATGCCACGTAGCGGAATCGCACATTCTTATGAAGAGGCTTGCAGCATAAAAAATTCGCTGGATACTTGGCCCCTTGTTATACGCCCAGGTTTCACGCTTGGAGGCACAGGCGGCGGCATTGCTCAAAACGAAAAAGAATTCAAGGAAATATGCGAAAGAGGTTTGTATTACTCTCCCACAAAAGAATTGCTAATTGAAGAATCCATTGAGGGCTGGAAAGAATTTGAACTTGAAATAATGAGAGACACCAAGGACAACTGCGTTATTGTTTGCTCAATTGAAAACATAGACCCAATGGGAATTCACACAGGCGATTCTATTACCGTTGCTCCTGCTCTAACGCTCACCGACCAAGAATATCAAAAATTGAGAGATGCTGGCATTGCGGTTATGCGTGAAATTGGAGTTAGCACGGGCGGTTCAAATGTGCAGTTTGCCATTAATCCACAAGATGGGCGTTTGGTTATTATTGAAATGAATCCGAGAGTTTCAAGGTCTTCTGCACTCGCTTCAAAAGCAACAGGATTTCCCATTGCAAAAATAGCCGCCAAATTAGCGGTTGGCTACACCTTAGACGAAATTCCAAACGATATAACCCAAAAAACACGTGCCTGTTTTGAACCTTCAATAGATTATATCGTGACCAAAATTCCTCGCTTTGCATTTGAAAAATTCATAGGCGCAGACGACAAGCTCGGAACGCAGATGAAATCTGTTGGTGAAGCTATGGCCATTGGGCGCACATTCAAGCAGTCTTTTCAAAAAGCACTCCGCTCTTTGGAAACGGGCAGGGCAGGTTTTGGCGCAGACGGAAAAGAGCATTTATTTAAACGCATAAGTGACGAAAAACTGGAGAAACAAATAGGCATAGGCAGCGCAAACCGCATATATATGGTGCTTGAAGCCATAAATCGCAAATGGGGCGTTGAAAAAATCTATGAACTCACAAAAATAGACCGCTGGTTTTTGCGGCAATTTGAAGAACTTGCGGAGTATGAAAATGAAATTCGCTCCGCAGAAAATTTAGAAGGCCTCGCAAAAGATTACTTGCTTTTTGAGCAGGCAAAAGAATTCGGATTTTCCGATAAGCAAATTGCAAATATACTTCGCGAAAAAGAAGAAGTTGTTAGAAATAAAAGAAAAGAGATAAATCTTCGCCCACAATTCCATAAGGTTGATACCTGTGCCGCAGAATTCAGAGCCTTTACTCCTTATTTATATTCAAGCTATTCAAGCGGGGCAAAAAATCCAAAAAACGAAGAGACAACTACAACAGAAAAGAAAAAAATTCTCATATTAGGCGGTGGGCCAAATCGCA
>Ga0268262_10004509_pt1 | contig 14362 bp, 16 predicted proteins | sample TergutNc150P3_FD_190354 | JGI IMG/M metagenome (GOLD analysis project Ga0268262, IMG submission 190354) | Nasutitermes corniger P3 segment gut microbial community from laboratory colony in Florida, USA - Nc150 P3 (SPAdes) (version 2) | ecosystem: Host-associated > Arthropoda: Insects >... | reverse complement strand
TTTCTCCTTGTCTGGCTCTGATTTTGTGGAAATGTTTGTCGGAGTTGGGGCATCGAGGGTGCGGGATTTGTTTAAAACCGCCAAAGACAAAGCCCCCTGCATCATATTTATTGATGAAATTGATGCGGTAGGACGTTCCCGCAGTCGAAATTCGCTTACAGGGGCAAACGATGAACGGGAAAACACACTCAATCAATTACTTACGGAAATGGACGGTTTTACCAACAATGCAGGAATTATCATTTTGGCAGCCACCAACCGTGCCGATGTTTTGGACAGAGCCTTGTTGCGTGCAGGACGTTTTGACCGTCAAATCCACATAGAACTGCCCGATTTGGACGAGCGGAAAGCCATTTTTGAAGTACATGTCCGCCCGTTGAAATTGGCAAAAGAAGTTGATTTTGAATATTTTGCAAAACAAACACCCGGATTTTCAGGGGCAGATATTGCCAATGTTTGCAACGAGGCGGCTCTGGTCGCTGCCCGCAAAGATAAACAGGAAATAGGCAAACAGGACTTTTTAGATGCGATTGACCGCATCGTCGGCGGACTGGAAAAACGCGGGAAAATAATTTCCAAAGAAGAAAAGAAAGTGATTGCGTTTCACGAAGCGGGTCATGCCATTGTGAGTTGGATGTTGAAACATGCAGCACCGTTGATAAAAGTTACGATTGTCCCGCGTGGAAAATCGCTGGGGGCAGCGTGGTATTTGCCTGAAGAACGGCAGATTACCAACAAAGAACAGTTAATGGACGAAATAACAGCCACTTTGGGCGGGCGGGCAGCCGAAGAGGTGGTGTTCGGCACGATTTCTACGGGTGCGTTGAACGATTTGGAACGCATCACCAAACAGGCATATGCGATGGTTGCCTATTACGGATTGAACGGGAAAATCGGCAATTTAAGTTATTACGATTCAACAGGTCAGAATGAATATGCTTTTACGCGTCCTTACAGCGAAAAAACGGCTCAAATGATTGATGAAGAGGTGCATACAATGGTCGAGCAAGCCTACAAACAAGCCAAAGAAATATTGAATGAACACAAGGAAAATCTGGAAAAATTAGCGATGCAGTTGCTGGAAAAAGAAGTGATTTTCAGAGAAGATTTGGTTGCGATATTTGGGGAAAGACCTTTTGAGGAAGAACATGAGCGGCGGTAATTAGCCATTTAAATGAATTGGAAAAAATTGTCAGTTATTAAAAAATTGGCAATTTTTTTTTCACATTATCACAAAAACCGTCCGCCTATTCTTAGCCCGTCCCGCTTCGGTTGCGTTGTCGGCGACAGGTTTCGTATCGGCATAACCCTTGTATTTCAAGCGGTTTCGGTCAATGTGTTTTTCAATTAAATAATTGTAAACTTCCTTTGCCCTGTTTTCGGAAAGCAGCAGGTTGTCGGCTCGACTGCCGATGTTGTCGGTATGCCCCTGAATTTCTATCTGCACCGCAGGGTTATCGTTCAGAAAATCAATCAGTATGTTCAATATGGACTGCGAGGCTTCGTTCAATTCAAAAGAATTTGTTGCAAAATAAATATCATTAATATTATAAGATTTACCCTTTTCTATCGCCTCCAGTTTAAAATCAACACCCTTTACAATCGGCTGATTGATTTCCATAATCTTTTTAGAATCAATGTATTTTGTTTCGTAAACATGGTCTTTTTGCTTGGCAATCAACAGATAATCATTCTCGACATTGTTAATTATCGCGGCATATCTTCCTGTCAGTTCGTCAATATTCAAGGTTTGGATTTGCTTGGTAGCGATATTTTGCAATTCCACTTTTATAACCTGCTCTTCATCAGTACTTTCAATCTGACCTTTTACAAGAATTACCTTATTGGGTCTCGCCCCCTCGTACAATTCAAATTCGCAAATATCAAAATTTCCAGAAATGCGGTTGGTGCTGAAATACGCCTTATCCCCCGCCGTATTGATAAACAGACCTACATCATCACCTTCGGAATTGATTGGATATCCGATGTTTACAGGTTTTTGCCAAACGCCCTTTTCAGAAAGTCGGGTAACATAAATATCGTATCCGCCGATGGTTGGATAGCCGTTGGACGAAAAATAAAGCGTTTTTCCGTCTGGGTGGATAAACGGCGTTTTTTCGTTTCCCGCGGTATTGACATTGCAACCTAAATTCTTGGCAGGCAACCAGTTGCCGTTTGCATCGCGGACGGAAAAATAAATATCATATCCATAAGCCGTATCTCCGCAACCGCCTGCACGGTCGCTCGAAAAAAACAGCATCTGTCCGTCTGCACTGATGCTCGCCTGCGATTCCCATGAGTTGGGACGGTTAATTTCGGGTCCCAATTTCTTAATTTCCGTCCACTCGCCGTTAATGTATTCGGTATAATACAAATCGCAGTTGTAATAATATTCGCCGCTGGGCAACCGCTCATCAGCACAACGCGTAAACACTAAATATTTGTTATCCAGTGTAATCGTAGGCGAACCTTCATTTTTGGTCATATTGAAAGGCGGTGAAGGCATGGGCTCTCCCACCGTAAAACTGCCGTCCTCATTCTGTTTGCTGATGGTAAATACTTCTTTTACTTCCGTTTTTTTTCCAAACACGCGGTCGTTGGTCGTAATTATTTTCCGCCTTGTGTAAAGCATATATTCGTCATCGGGCGAAAGTCTTCCCAAATATTCATCATCGGCAGTGGACATGCCCTTGACAGAGTGCGGGGCATACGGAACGGGCGCGCCGTACAATATTTCATACTCCTTTGCATACCGCAAAAAACGTTCTGCATCTTCCAAATCTTTTTCGTTTTTTATTTTATCTGGCTCTTCCAGAAAAAGTTCCAGATTTTCAGCGGCTTTGCCATATCCGCCAATGGAAAAATACAGTTTTCCCAAATGCAAATACGCCAAAACATTGTAAGCGGGACAAACCGTTATCGATTTTTCAAAATAATCAATCGCCGACTGATACATTTTATTTGTCTTATTTTCAGTACGTTCCAACTTTCTGATTTCCTGTATGGCGAGGGCGTAATAAGGAACAGCCCAATCTTCCTGTTCTTGCGTACATTCCAAAAACAAGGTTGTTGCCTTGCCGTTTTCGCCTTTATTTTGGGCGGTGCGCGCCTTATCATACAGCGTTTGTGCCTTTTTGCTCAACGTGATTTCACAGGGATAGCCTTTCTGTGCAAATGAACTGCCATACGCACAGGCTGTACAAATTAGAATGAATATGCGGTTTTTCATATATTATCTTTTTAAACTTCCAAAAATTTCAATCCATATTTTTCGTAAAGGGCAAAATTTCCGTCACCCGAAATTAAAATTCGTTTATCGGCAATGGCATGAGCGATAATGTTGCGGTCTGTCTGGTCGCCGTGAATGCTAAAATACGGCAAATCAAATAAAGTTTTTAAATGCTTTTTGTCAAAATTACAAATTTCCACATCAAGCGTTTTTAATTTCTCAATAAGTTTATCGTAATCAAATTGTATTTTTATTTTCCCAAGGGCTAACAAATTGGCAAATTCTTTTAAGACTTCCATTGACACGGCAAAACCCCCTTGATAATATTCTATATCGTGGGCAACATCTTTAACCCGTTTATGCCCGTCAATTAACCATATTAACACACACGTATCTAAAAAATAACGCTTCATGGTCTCACTCCTAAATTAAAAATAGCATCATCATAAAAAATCTGTCCTTTAAAACAGCCAAATAATTCAGATAATTTGTGTTTTTTTCTAACCACCCTTTTTTTCTTAACGCTCTTTTCCTTTGATTTTGTTACAGTTTCCATTTTCGTACTCTATTTATCAATATTTACAAAGATACAAAAAAAAACAATACAAAACTATTTTGTAAATAAAAAAAAGCAACCTACATTTAGATTGCTTTTTTTTATTTAGAAATACACTTAATCTCTTATTAGTTTTTCACTTCATATGTACACTCATAAATTGATGGTTGAGCAAATTCTTTCTTTCCAACTTGTAACACCTCCACTCTAAACACTTGATTTCCAAGACTTTGAACAGGAACTTGTGAAAAATTTGTATAAGTATGAAGAATTAATAATTTCGTATCTTCTACTTCTTTTGTTACTTTCGTAGTTTTATATGTTACTTTTGAACCGTCTTCTGCTGTAAATTCTACGGGAGTACCATTAAATAATAATCTGTATTTAACGGGCGTTCCAACGGGGATTGTTTTTCCAGATATATTTGCTGCAATTGCCATTAAATCCATTCCTTCAATCTTATTGAATTTAAACGGAGGTGTTGAAGTCGTTGTTATAGTAAGTCCTTCATCATCGAAATCCCCTGTCTCAGTGTCTAAATATCCAGCAAGTGCTTGTACTGCATAATAATCGTCAATTTTTGTAACTACTGTTACAAGGCATATTTTTTCAATATTGCCTGCTTTTGCTGTAATTTTAGCCGTTCCTACTTTGATTGCAGTCAATTTTCCATCTGAAACTGTAACTACATCAGTATTGCTACTTGTCCATGTTACCGTTTTGTCTTTTGCATCAGAAGGTTCAACTGTTGCTGTTAAGGTTAAGTCATCGCCTACTGCAAGCGTAACATCTTCCTCATTTAATTTTAGACCCGTTACATCTTTATCTTTCTTACAAGATGTAAACACCACACCGCTTGCTAAAAGCAAGATACTCAATAATTTTACTACGTTCTTCATGACTTGTTTAGTTTAATTAATGTTTAAATATAAATATTTGCAAAGATACAATATTTTTTTTAATTTTGCAACAAAAATTTAATTTTTTTTCACTTTTTTTAATTTTTTTTTCTTAACCCCTATTTCACTCTAAAATCCAGCAACTTTTTATCTTCCAAAAAACCTTGCAAACGGTCATTAATTGCTAATTTCCCCACTCCTGCAGGCGTTCCCGTAAACAGTAAATCACCGATTTTCAAAGTGATAAATTGAGAAACATAGCATATTAGTTCATCTATTTTGAAAATCATATCCGCAGTGTTTCCCTGCTGCACCCGATTTTCATTCAACAAAAGATGAAAATTTAGATTGTTTATATTATAATTAAATGTATGCAGAGGCAGAAAATCGCTCACCGCTGCCGAATTGTCGAAAGATTTGGCTATTTCCCAAGGCAATCCCCGCTGGCTGTATGCTTTTTGCAAGTCGCGGGCGGTAAAATCTATTCCCAAACCGATTTCATTGTAATAAGTGTGTGCGTATTTGGGTTGAATGCATTTGCCGACCTTGCAGATACGCACTACCAATTCCAATTCGTACTGCATGTCCTGCGAGAAATCGGGAAGGAAAAAGGGTCTGTTTTTCAATAATATAGATGTATCGGGCTTGAAAAAAAACACAGGCACATTTGGCTGTTCCTTCCCCATTTCAGCCAAATGACTGTGATAATTTAATCCGATACAAATTATTTTCATAATGAATTGACAATTGATAATTGACAATTGACAATTAGTTGATAATTGTCAATTTTACTTTTTACTTCCATAATATTCTTTTGTGGTTTTGACTATACTAATCAATAATTTTAAAATTTCTGCACAATCTTGATAAATGGAATTAAAACTTTTTTCGTCAATATAATCGCTGTCTTTGAGCAACATAAGCCAATATTCTGTTTCATTGGCTTCTTTTAGAGCAATATTCATTTTGTTAATGAAATCTGCTTTTGATTGAGCATGTTCAGCCTCTTTAACCAATGCACCGATAGAAGTTCCGCTTCGCAAAACCTGTTTAGAAAGCACAAATTCCCGTTGCTCTTCACTCAAATACTTATAAACCTTGATTATCCTCAAAGCAAAAGTGTACGATTTTTCTTTAATCACATTCTCTTTCATTGTCAATTGTCAATTATCAATTGTCCATTATTTAAGCGTCTATATTCGCGTATCTTGCATTTTTCTCAATAAATTCGCGGCGAGGGGGAACATCATCGCCCATGAGCATCGAAAATACGTAATCTGCCTCCATTGCATTATCTATCGTAACCTTGCGGAGTGTCCGCTTTTCGGGGTTCATGGTGGTTTCCCATAACTGCTCATCGTTCATTTCACCGAGACCTTTATAACGCTGTACGTGAACGCCTTTCTCCCTGCCCTGCTCCTGCAAATTCTTCAAAATGGCAATTCGTTCTTCTTCCGTCCAGCAATAAGTTTCCTCTTTGCCTTTCTTTACCAGATACAGCGGCGGCGTTGCAATATACACATAACCAGACTCTATCAACTCCCGCATGTGGCGGAAAAAGAATGTCAGCAACAGCGTGGCAATGTGGCTTCCGTCCACATCGGCATCGGTCATAATGACTACTTTATGGTAACGTAAACGCGACATATTCAATGCTTTACTGTCTTCTTCCGTGCCGATGCTTACGCCCAAAGCTGTATAAATGTGCTTTATCTCTTCATTTTCAAAAATGCGGTGTTGCATCGCTTTTTCCACGTTGAGAATTTTACCCCGCAACGGAAGTATCGCCTGCGTTTTGTTGTCGCGACCCTGTTTCGCCGTACCGCCTGCCGAATCGCCCTCAACCAAAAACAATTCACAACGTTCGGGGTCTTTATCCGAACAGTCGGACAATTTTCCCGGAAGTCCCGAGCCTGACAATACGCTTTTCCGCTGTACGAGGTCGCGGGCTTTGCGGGCTGCGTGACGTGCCGTTGCTGCCAAAATTACTTTATCTACAATCAGTTTTGCCTCTTTGGGATGTTCTTCCAAATAGTGGGTCAGCATTTCGGAAACCAATTGACTGACAACGGCTTCGACTTCGCTGTTGCCCAATTTTGTTTTGGTTTGTCCCTCAAATTGCGGTTCTTGTACTTTTACGGAAATGATTGCCGTCAATCCTTCGCGAAAATCGTCCGAAGCAATATCAAATTTCAGTTTGCTCAACATGCCCGCTTTTTCTGCGTAACTTTTCAGCGTTCTGGTCAATCCTCGTCGAAAACCTGTTAAGTGCGTACCACCCTCTATCGTATTGATATTGTTTACGTAAGAATGCAGATTTTCCGAAAAAGACGTATTGTACTGCATCACAATTTCCATCGGGATAGCATTTTTTTCACCCTCCATGTAAATCGGTGTCGGCATTAATTTTTCCCGATTGCCGTCCAGATAAGATATAAAATCTACCAGTCCGAGTTCGGAATAAAAATTATCTTCCAATTGGGTTTCGCCCTCTGGCACTTCCCGCAAATCTTTCAAAGACAGCGAAATACCTCTATTCAAAAACGCCAACTCACGCAAACGGGTTGCCAAAGTTGAATATTTGTAAATTACATGTTCAAATATGCTGTCATCGGGTGTAAAATAGATGTAAGTACCTGTCTTGTCGGACGTTCCTACTTCTTTCACCGCATATTGCGGAACACCGTATTCATACTCCTGCATAAAATGCTTTCCTTCTCGAAAAACTTCCACACGCAGATATTTTGACAGTGCATTCACGCAGGAAACCCCCACGCCGTGCAATCCGCCTGATACCTTGTACGAGCCTTTGTCAAACTTTCCGCCCGCATGTAACACGGTCATAACCACCTCTAATGCAGAACGTTTCTCCTTTTCATGTATATCGGTGGGGATACCGCGACCGTCGTCTAAAACACTGATAGAGTTGTCCGCATAGATGCAGACCTCTACATTTTTACAATAGCCCGCCAATGCTTCGTCGATGGAATTGTCCACCACTTCGTACACCAGATGGTGCAATCCGCGTTCTCCAACGTCTCCAATGTACATGGCGGGACGTTTGCGCACCGCTTCCAATCCCTCCAACACCTGAATGTTGTCCGCCGTATATTCTTGATTTTGAATGTTTTTATCTCTCTCTAAATCGCTCATGTTTTGTATATACCTCTTTTTTTAGCCTATATACAAAGATACAAAAAAAAAATGGATTTTTGGTGGGTTTTTAAAAAAAAAGATTTTTTTTTGTTGATTTTGTTATTGGCTTACTATAACCATGATTTGCGTGATTAAAAGATTAACATGATTAAAACCATACATAATCTTGATAATCATCTAATCAAAAAAAACAAGGTTCAAACCTCCTACAAAAACGCCAACGTATCCTTTTTCGTAATCTTCTGACAGTAATGACATTGCAATTTAATATCCACCTTGTCAATCACATTAAATTTGGGCGTAACCGCTTCGTTGTTGGTGATGCACTTGGGATTGAAACATTTAACCATACCCACAATCGTATCGGGTATGTCAATGCGGATTTTCTTCACAACATGGTAATTTTCAATCACAATCAAGGTTGCCGAAGGCGTAATCAGAGCGATTTTCTTGATTTCGCTGTCTTCAAAAAATTTATCCTGACACTTGATTATCCCTTTTTTCCCTAACTTTTTACTTTCCAGATTGTTACCCATCAATATTTGCGTTTTGCACTCGGTCAAATTCAACGTCTTCACCACTTGAAACAATTTGTCTGCGGGTATATGGTCTATCACTGTTCCGTTTTCGATGGCGGACACCACTAATTCTTTCTTGCTCATTTTCAATTCATTTAATCTGTTATTTTAATCCTAAAATAGCCGCTATCAACGCCTGACGAACATAAACGCCGTTTTGTGCCTGTTGAAAATAATAGGCTTGCGGCATGTCGTCCACATTGGTATTTATCTCATTTACACGCGGAAGCGGGTGCAATATCTTCAGATTGTCCTTGCAGTCTACCAGCATGGACTTGTCCAAAATATAGGTATTTTTCACCTTTTCATAATCTTGAATATCCAAAAAACGTTCCCGTTGTACGCGGGTCATGTACAGAATATCTACCAGATTTATAGCAGATTGTATTTCTGTATATTGCTCATATTTCAAATTGTTGCCCTTGATGTGCATTTTTACCGCACTTGGAAGTTTCAGACTTGGCGGAGAAATCAAGTGAAAGGTTGTGTTGAAATGACACATCGCCTCGGTAAGCGAATGCACTGTTCTACCGTATTTTAGGTCTCCCACCATGGCAAGATGCAGGTCGTTGAGTTTGCCCTGCGTTTTGCGGATAGAATACAAATCCAGCATACATTGCGTTGGGTGCTGGTTCGCCCCGTCCCCCGCATTGATAACGGGTACGGTAGCCACTTCGCTTGCAAGCCGTGCCGCTCCCTCCAGCGGGTGGCGCATCACAATCAGGTCTGCGTAGAGCGACACCGTTTTAATGGTATCCGCCAGCGACTCCCCTTTGGAAGTGCTCGAATTGGCAACATCGGAAAAACCGATAACCTTCGCCCCCATGCGGTTGGCGGCACTCTCAAAACTCAAACGCGTACGGGTGGACGGCTCAAAAAACAAAGTAGCAATTACTTTTCCCTTTGCAATCTCCTGAATAGGATTTTTCTCAAACTCTTCAGCCAAATCGAGAATTTTGATGTATTCCTCCTTGCTGAAATCGGTAATGGAAATTAGATTTCGATTTTTCATGCTCTGTATATATTTTCTGTTTTTATAATAAGTTCAATATCAATTTGTTGTGCCGTAATACACCAAGTTTAACACTAAATGCAAATATATACTTATTTTTGGAATAATGGAATGTTTTGAAGGATTTTTTTAGTTTTTTTTTGATATTTTTTTAATGCTGATTTTCTTTATTTTTGTAAAATCCCTTTTTAATATAATCCCAATTTAGACAATGTTTCTCTCTTATCCGCAAATCCTTCTTTACGAGCCTTTTACATAAAACTCAGTAATTTCAAATCTTCAATTTCCTCCTGTTCCTCTTGACCGATAGAAAGCATATCAATCTTTAATTCCCGTGCAAGAGCGGTAATTAGTCTTAAATCTAATGCCGTATTTGTGTTTAGAAGTACTGTTCCCATATTTTCCTAATTATTATATTCTGATAGAATTTCAATTATTTCTTCACTTAAAATTTCTTTTCCATTTTTTTCTACAGTCAAATAACTTTTATACTCTTCATGTATTTCGTGATAATCTATATTATAAGTATATTCCTGATTTTTGAAAACATATAGAGCCTGTGGGTCAGAAGTCTGACGCCATTTATAGTAAGCCTGAATGCCGTTTTCAATTACCAAATCGGGTTTGTCTTCATTCATAGATTTATCTTTTGCCCATGAAGAATAACGATATTTTTCCCTGCCCAAATAATCTATTCGAATATGAAATTTGCTTGTATTAAATGACAAAAGATTTTCTTGAGGTTCATCAACATAAAACACAAAAGTTTCTCCTTTTTTATCAATATAATGAATTTCACCAGCATAAATGCCATAAGAACCTGCTTTTTCCCCGTTTATAATTTCGTTGAACCAATAACAACCGTCCGCCTCCACTTCTTCTAAATAATCAAATTTAAGTTGTATTTTTTCAAGCGGTTTTCTATTTTTGAAGTACCGCACATAGAATTGGTTGTTTTCAACAAATATCTCCAAAGGTAAACTTAGATTATGGTAATCTGGCAAAGCGTAAATCGGAGTTTCTATATTAAACGCTTCATTTTCAGATGATTTTTCTTTTTCTTGTTGCTGTTGCCCACAACTGCACATCAGCATTATTCCGCTGATTATTAAACAGTATTTTACTGTTTTCATTCCTTTAGTTTTTGATTTACAAATCATTAGCATAAATAGATTGTTTTAAGTTTATAAAGTACAAAGATACCATTTTTTAAATAAAAAATCTATACTTTTAGAAATTTTAACGAAAAAAATTAATTTTCAATTTTCAACTCTCAATTTTCAATTAAAAAATGGTATCTTTGCTTTTTTGTAAAAATAGAACGTAAATATGAACATTATTTTAATTTCAGCGTTAATTATTGCAGCGATAGCCGTTGTGGCGGCTGTTGTGTTGTATGTTGTTTCTCAGAAGTTTAAGGTGTATGAAGACCCGCGAATTGATGAGGTTGCGGCTTTGTTGCCGGGTGCAAACTGCGGAGGTTGCGGACTGCCGGGTTGCAGGAATTTTGCCGAAAATGTTGTAAAAGCAGGCGGATTGAAAGGAAAAACCTGTCCTGCGGGCGGCGTTTCGGTCAATTCTGCTATTGCGGAGATGTTCGGCGAGGGTGTTGGGGAGGTTGTGCCTCAAAAAGTGGTTGTCCGTTGCAATGGAAGTTGCGAACATGCGCCTGCAAAGGTACATTACGACTCTATCCCGTCCTGTGCCTATTTCCACATGACGTATGCGGGCGAAAGCGGCTGTGCTTACGGCTGTTTGGGTTGCGGAGACTGCGTAGCGGTTTGTAAATTTGATGCCATTGCCATTGACGGGGAAACAAAATTGCCCAAAGTGAACAATAACTGCGTCTTGTGCGGTGCATGTGTAACTGCCTGTCCAAGAACTATTTTGGCGATAGTTCCTATAAGTGAAGCGGGTACGATTGTAGTTGGTTGTATGAATAAGGAAAAAGGCGTAGATGCCAAGAAAAATTGCAAAATAGCCTGTATCGGTTGCAAAAAATGCGAAAAAACATGCGAATTTGGTGCAATTACGGTAGAAAACAATCTGGCAACCATTGATTACGAAAAATGCAAAGTCTGTTTGAAATGTATGGACGGTTGTCCTGCAAAGGGGATTAAGTTGGTATAGTGCTTTGTGGAGGATAATTTTTTTATAATTTTTTAAAAAAGTCTATCTTTGTATTTCAAAAGCAAACCAGCAGTAAATATATGAATAAACAGATGGCGTATTCTATGATAAAAACGCCCCGCGTGGCGCAAGTTTGAGCAGAGCATAACTTGTGCCTATATCGTTTTTGAGAATATACTATTTTGTATAAATTTGCGTTATAGAAGAAAAAGTATTAAATGAATTTTAATGATTACGAAGTTGTTGATTATGAGGCTAAAAAGCACAAGTTACGCTCCGCTAAACTTGCGACAATGGGGCGATATTTGAGTTTGTATTTTATTTTGCTTATTTTGCAAACAATGGAACTGCCAGCACAAGAAAGAAATACGGGTCTATTATTAGTAGAATGCGAAATTATAAAGATTGATTCTGTCGGAGATTATTATGTGATTTATGCTAAAAATATTTCTGAAAAATATAAAATTGTATCAAAAAAGGATAGTATGAGTTGTCAAAATATTGTGGTTGGTGAATTTTATAAAATAACATTAGACCTTCCAATACTTCAACCTATGAATCCTACACCCGTTACGTTTTCAGGAGGAGCAGTTATTATCCCTTATGGATGGGGGAAAACTTTATATTTTCCATTAGATATAAGAGGATTATGCTATAATATTGAATTTAAATCTGATATTTTAAAAAAAAGAAACGAAATAGAAGAACAAGAACCTTTAAAAGCCAAAAATAAAAGAGAAAGAAAAAAATATTTTGAACATTGTAGAAAAGAAATAGAAAAGGAAAAAGGGAATACTCTATATTACGAAGAAAATCCTTTAATTGAATGGGATTAATGCCCCGTATGGCGCAAGTTTATCGCAAAGTAGCTTGTGCCTATATCATTTTTGAAAATATACTATTTTGTATAAATTTACGTTATAGAAGAAAAGTATTAAATGAATTTTAATGATTATGAGGATAAAAAGCACAAATTATGCTCTGCTAAAACTTGTACCAAATGGGAATATGACTAATTTTCACCCATTAAATTAAATTTTTTTCCCTTTTTTTTACTGTAAACACAATATTTTTTTGTGTTCATGCGTTTTATATTTTTAGACTTGTAAAAAATGGGTTGCATCAAATTAAGTATTTTAGACGAGCAGTACAAAAGCACTGAAATAAATGTTAGTTACCGCAGGGAAAAACTGACTTCAAATTTTTGTGGTGTAGATGCAGGTAAGTATTTACTTCATGGGCAAGTTATATCTGAATACCGGCAGGATTGGAAATTGGATACGATACCGCGCTACTTATTTAATGCCAAAGAAGTAGATGCAGAAAGCGGATTATATTATTATGAAGCAAGGCATTACGACCCATTATATGCAATATTTACAAGTAGAGATTTACTGTTTGAAAAACTTTTTTGGATTAGCGGGTATTCATATTGCAACAACAATCCCGTAAAGTATGTAGACCCTACGGGAATGTTAGCGGGAGACCCAGACCGACCTTTTGGAAAACCCAACAATCCACCAAGTGCATCTACTACTCGTAAACCACAAACTCAACCTACAACTCAACCGACTACTCAAGGAACAAGAATGGCTACAGTAACGGCAAAAATAGTAGTAATGAAACAGAAATTTGAGAAACTGCAAAAAGAAGTAGCATCAGAAGCGGCAAGAGGTACGGTTAATACCTTGCTTTTTTTAGGCGGAATTCCACAAATTATTGCGGGAAATATTGCTAATGGAATTAATGGAAACGGAGATGCTACAACCTACCCTAAATCATGGGGAATTCCATATCAGTTTGATAAGAATTGGGAGTTTCAGCGTAAGGATACTTGGATGGGATTTGGTGCTACGGGTGATGTAAGTACACAAGATGCGATAGAAGCTCTGACAAATACAGGCACTACGATTCTTTCAGGTTTTCCTTTTGCACAGAGCGGAAGTGCAGTTGGAAACTTTATTACAAATACAGCGATTAGTACCACAGCTTCAACAGCAACAAACATGACAATAGATGCAGCACAAAATGCCAATAATAATTCTAATAACACAACTAATACAAATTCATCAAATTCAAATAATCAAAATACCGATGTAGAAAAATAAATAGGTATTAATTAAACAAATATTTGTAGCATATGTACTTTTTTTTAAATATTGTTATGGTTTTAATAGATACAAACCCTGTTCTTTTTAATATTAGAGATGTAAATAAAGGACTATTTGCCTTTTTTTTAATTGTATATTATCTATTGCCAGGAGTGTTACGTTGTCTATGTATAAAATCCAAAAACAGAAAAGAATTATATTTTTATCTGTTTTTGGGAGATTATTTTAGATTTCGTATTGGATTTGCAATGGCAGCAGCAACACTAACAATAGCAGCGCTGGGGGCATATACAGTTACATGAAACATGCTCCGTTTGGCGCAAGTTTATCGCAAAGTAACTTGTGTCTATATCGTTTTTGAAAATATACTATTTTGTATAAATTTGCGTTATAGAAGAAAAAATATTAAATGAAGTTTAATGATTATGAGGATAAAAAGAACAAATTATGCTCTGCTAAAACTTGTGCAAAATGGGAATATGACTAATTTTCACCCATTAAATTAAATTTTTTCCCTTTTTTTTACTGTGAACACAATATTTTTTTGTGTTCATGCGTTTTATATTTTTAGGCTTGTAAAAAATGGGTTGCATCAAATTAAACATTTTAGACGAACAGTACAAAAGAACTGAATTAAATGTTAGTTATCCGCAAAAAGAACTGACCTTTAATTTTTGTGGTGTAGATGCAG
>Ga0268262_10004508_pt1 | contig 14365 bp, 11 predicted proteins | sample TergutNc150P3_FD_190354 | JGI IMG/M metagenome (GOLD analysis project Ga0268262, IMG submission 190354) | Nasutitermes corniger P3 segment gut microbial community from laboratory colony in Florida, USA - Nc150 P3 (SPAdes) (version 2) | ecosystem: Host-associated > Arthropoda: Insects >... | reverse complement strand
GCGGTGGGCAGGGTTTTTGCGGAAAGCACCGTCCCCTGACTGCGGAGTATCAGCCGCCGGGTAAAATCACGGTCAAAGGCATAACTCCAGCCCCGGCTGCCGGTTTTTCCGCCGTTTTCGTGGGCGGATGCGACATTGGAAAGCCAGGGTTCGCTTATGGATTTTGCCCGCGCTATTCCGTCTTTGGTGGAATTTTCCGGGTCGGCAATACTGTACGCGTCATGAATATCACGGGCTGAGTGAAACTGCGGCATGAACAGGGCGTCGGAATTCCAGAATTCGGTTTCAACTAACGGGCCGTCAAATTCTTCAAAGCCCAGAGAAGCAAGTTTATCTTTTACATTTTCAAGAAATTTCGCGTAGGGGTTGCTGCGGCCCGGCGTCAGGCGCACCGGCGGCGTTTTCACGTTATACGATCTGAACACCTTGTCCTTCCAGCTTCCCGTTTCAAGCATTTGGGGGGTCAGGGTTCCGATTTCATCGCCTGAAATACCCGCTGCTTTAAGCGCCGCCGCCAGCGCCTCGGCGGGAACGGAGCCGTCTTCCGCTTTGGTAAAGCCAAAAACCACCGTCTCGCGGTCAAACTGGCGGAAAGCGGCGTCGGTCGCGCCGCGTTTTTTGGCAATGCCGGACATCTGGTTTTTCTCGGCGGCGTTCAGCGACGCTTCGGCGATTAAGCCGGCGGCAGAACCGCCTTCCGCGGCAGCCTTGTCGGCGGCCTTTTTCAGCAATCCCCGCAGAACGGCAAAATGCTCCGTCGCGGAACCGCCGGGGCCCATAATCACCTTTTTTTCGCCGTCCATTGCCAGTATGCCCAGTTTGGAAAGGCTGCCAAAGGCGCTGCCAATGTCCTTGTTTTCCAGTTTAAGCGCCTCGGCAATATCAGGCAGACGCAACCCGCTCTGTTTTTCAACCAATTCGACAATACGCTCTTCGGGGCTGCCTTTTTCTTCCCAGTCCCGGCCCAGATCGGTCAGCTCATAAAAAACCGCCGTCTCCCGCCGTATCTCACTGACCAGCCCCTTGCCCGCCAGCCACGACAGGGCCTGATTGCCGTTGCCCGGCTTAAAGCCCAGTTCTTTTTCAACTTTTTCGATGGTCAGTTCATCGCCTTGTTTATACGAAAGGATTATCCGTATTTCCAGAGGATGCAGATTTTTTACCGTGTTTTGAATATCAATCATTATAGTTAAAGGATAGCAAGTTTAGAGGTTGTTCTTCAATAGGGAATTTTGGCGACCGACGCCCGGCGTGGACAATAACTTATATTATTATTATATTAGCTTAATATGCCTGAAATTAAGCTTAATAAACACCTATTAGCCTGCTTTTTATTTTTTGTGCTGATTTCTTCCTGCTCCACTGTAAAAACGAGTGAACCTTTGGTCGAAGAGCCTGCTATGGATTATTACGAAGGTGAATTACTCAATGTTTTTTTTCATGTGCTGATAGCGCATCCGGAAATTGCGTTTAAGGGAAAAAGGAGAGAACATTATTTAGAATGGTTTGTTACCGTCGATGAATATAAAAAAATCCTCAATGAACTGTATTTACTGAATTATGTACTGGTCGATATCAAGGAATTGTATACCGTAACGTATACCGGAAACAAAAAAACCGTTCAAGCAAATAAATTCCTGCTCCCCATAGGAAAAAGACCCCTCATTTTATCCGTTGATGATTTATCTTATTATGAAACCAACCGGAGAAATGGGACGGTACATAAACTTATAATTGATAAAAAAGGCAACATTGCGGCATGGACCAATACTCCATCCGGCGGCGAAATATCATACGATCTGGATATTATAACCATTACAGAAGACTTTATTAATAAGCATCCGGATTTTTCAATCCGGGGGGCAAAAGGCATTATTGCGCCTACGGGATTCGAGGGGGTGCTGGGATACAGAACTCAAGCGGAGAATTCAAAAACCGCTGGGTATCAGGAAGAAGTAGAAAACGCCGTTAAGGTGGCAAACAAATTAAAAGAATTGGGGTGGCATTTTGCGTCGCATAGCTGGGGACATTTGAATATGCCAAAAGTATCCGTGTCACGATTAATAAATGACCTTAATTTATGGGATAAAGAAGTGAAACCTATTTTGGGCGAGACAGATCTTTACATATATCCCTATGGAGCGGCGCTGGAAAAACAGGAAGAGAAACATAAAATACTGCGCGACAGAAATTTTAATGTATTCTTTGGCGTTGGCGGCGGATGGGGTTATAGGATCGGCCCGAAAGCAGAATATATTTTTTTAACCCGCAGAAACATTGACGGAAATTATTTCAGGGGATACCGAAACAACGACAAAAAACTGTTTGATATTGATAAAATAATGGATAAGCACAACCGGGGCATCAGGTAAACACGCGCGTTCGTGACTATTACTTATGACTGACACGCCGCGCGCGCCTTTCTTAACGCTTGCCTGCCTCTATCTTACGGTTTCTCAGAAATAACAGCTCATCTATTGATATCATTACAAAATTAAGAATGTACAAGTATAAATTTATACTGATAGTCTCGTCCGGATTTATTTTTAAATTCCTCCAGTATTCGGTAAGTTTAAACAAAACACCGGCCACATAACCTATTTGCAATACTATCAGGAATAACAGGCTTTTACCCGCCGTTTTTTTGGATACAAATGATTTGTATATGGAAAGAGGCCATGCAAAACCGAAACAAATCAGCATTATTGATTCAAAAACATTCATGTTTGATATTATTATTCCCAATATATTCTTTTGTCAATATACTTCAGAAAAATTCAGATCGGCTTGCGCATAAAGGCACGGGCATACCACAATCCTATAATTATTTCCACGGACGATTTTTGCCAAACCAACCATTATTTTTCCAATATTCATTATCACAAGGACTATATCCGAACTTTTTTTGTATCATTCTATTAATGTGAAACAATACCTTTGTTTTTATACTGAATTCAGGCTTTTTAATTTTCGACTTAATTTTATCAGAAATGTTATTTATTTTACGTTCCATTTTTAATCTGTTTTTTTCAGTTATTTCATCCCATTTCGCGGCGCGTATTGCAAAACCAAATGTAAAAATACGGCTTACGCCCCACCAGGCTAAATTCACTGAAATGTCTTTTATTGTTGAATTCATTCCGCCGCCGGCGCCCACAGATACAATTAAAGCGGTTTTAGAAAACATTGATTTATCAGGTCTGTGCGCCATAAATTGAAACCCGAAATGGTCAAGAAGCGCCTTCATTTGTCCCGTTACGTGTAATACATATACCGGACTGGAAAAAATAATTAATTCCGCGCTCATGATTGCCTCTTTTATCGGGGTTATATAATTTTGATGCGGACAAAAATTTTCACCTTTTAAGAAACAATTATTACAACCGCAGCAAAAATGCGGCATATCTTTCGGCAGAAAATATTCTGCCAAATTATCTTCACTAATATTAAGTTGTTTTTTGAATAACTGAACCACATTATAAGTACTGCCTTTGTGTTCAACTCCGTAAATAATGACTGTTTTCATATTTTTCTCCTGTTATCCCTCATGCAAAACTATAGCCTGACAGAAATGTATTGGGGCTGTTCTTCAATACGCTGCAAACGGCGTTATTTCGTCAATCTGCACACGAAAGCGGGCGGAAACGGCCCATTGGCCGGAATCCATAAAAAAGCGGGGGAAAGACGCCAGGCTGATAAAGCCTGTTACCGCTTTGGGGCGGTTACGTTCGCTGCCGCGGAGCATCTGCCGTAGCGCGGCCCGCGCGGCGTCTTTCAGAACAGCGTTCCGTATATCCAGCCAGCCGGAATCCGGCGACGGTCCTGTCAACTGGCAGTAACCCATGCCCTGGGCATTGCGGATTGTTCCCGTCCGCCACATCTGCATACGTTTCTGCTGAACTTCGCTGAGTTGATAATCGGCCCAAATGCGCAGCTTTGTGTCGCGTTCTTCAGATTCGATGGTACCCAGCCGGGGGTCGCCCCAGCGTATCTCGCCGAGAGGTTCAAAAACGTCAAAATCTTCGGTAATGCCCCGGGCTTTTTCCCCAATATCATAATGAAAAGACCAGCCGTAAATCATGCCCGAAAAATACAGCGCCGCTTCCTGCAATGCCCGTTTGCCCGCGGTTTCTCTGCTCAAGGGATATTCAACATCGGGCCTGTTCCCGTACATTGGCTCTAAATCCACCCATACTTCCCCCCGGATTACTTCGGGGTTGTAGCCCGGATCATGTTCCTGTGCAATTGACGGATAGAGTACCAAACAAAGGAAAAGGGGGAAGAGCACCCGTTTCATACTGCCATTATCGGCATAATTCGGCATCTGTTGTTGCGCTCATTAAATTTTTCCTGTGCGCCTGCATTTGTTACAGCCCGTAATATGCACATGGGGTCTGCGATGGGGGCGCTCAAATATGCGGGCCACCAGTATATCGGTAATACTGAGGGATGCGCCGCAGACGGGACATTCTCTTTCCAGGTTCCCATTAACGCAGTAGATGCAGCCCCGGATATGCATCAGGCGGTCTTTGCCTCCGGTTATAGAAGGAAAAGCCAGGGTTTTCACCAGATCGCCTTTGTTGAGTTTTGAAGAACAAATCGGACAGGCTTGAGGATCATCGGGAGATGCCGAACCTTTCATCAATTGCTTGAGTTGGAAATGCTTTGAACGAATATTCGCCCATTGTCCCATGAAAAGATTAAAACCGAACCAGAACAGAGCGGCGCCAATAATGGTAAGAGCCAATATCTGTAAAAATCCCAACATAACCGTTATACGCGGAGATAAGCGACGTTTCAATGTCGCTTATCGTGATAGTATACGACGTTTTAATGTCGTATACTTATACTGTGGCGGTACTCTATATTATCGGCACGCCTATCGGAAATCTGGGTGATATAAGTTTCCGGGCGGTAGAAATTCTTAAAATGGCAGGGCTGGTAGCCTGCGAGGATACGCGGCGCACCCTGAAACTCCTCACTCATCTGGGAATCCGGGTAAAAATGTTGTCCTGCCGTTCCCACAACGAGGAATTTGCCGCGCAAAAGGTAATTGCCGCCCTTGACGATGGCCTGACGGTGGCTTATGCCAGCGACGCGGGTACTCCTGCTCTGAGCGATCCCGGCGCGGCGCTGGTACGCCTTGCCCTTGCCGCGGGACATGAGGTTATCCCCATTCCCGGGCCTTCCGCCTTTGCCTCTCTGCTCAGCGTTTCCGGCGGTACAGACAAAACGGTCGTTTTTGAGGGGTTTCTTTCCCCCAAACAGGGCCGACGGCGTTCACGCCTGCGTGAATTACTGGCGATGAAGGCGGCTATTGTACTGTATGAGTCGCCTTTCAGAGTCCTCAAGTTGTTGGAAGATATTGCCGAAATTGATAAGGAACGGTATATTTGTATAGGGAGGGAAATGACCAAAGTCCACGAGGAGTATATCCGAGGGACTGCGGCGGAAGTTCTTGCCAACTGTGCGGCCAGAAAGGAGTTGTTGGGTGAATTTTCGGTTTTTATTACTGGAAATAAACCCAATTAACATGTAAACTTACGGGTAAGACTTGCCGATAATGTAAACAGGAAGGTTATTATGATGATCGAAAGAATAGGTCAATTGAACCCCATTCAGCCGGGAAACAAACCCGGAAAAAGCGATCAGTTAAGGGGGGGGGACAGGACTGATTCTATTAGCCTTTCTCCGGAAGCAAAGGAGAGGGCGGAATTGTACCAAGTGGTGGAACTGATAAAGTCAGTCCCAACTCTGGACGATGCCCAAATCGCCGCGCTTCGGGAGAAAATCAACGATCCCGCGTATCTTAATGAGAAAACCATCGGCGCTACGGCAGATAGAATTATGGATGCTTTCGGGCTGTAAGGCTGAATGCAAACTGAAAAGGCGGAACAGGCTTTTCCGGGCGCTTGAGCGCAGGGAGGGTATGTTCCGCTTTTTTTATTGTGTTAACCTAAGAAGAATATAACCACGGAGGTCACGGAGTACCACGGAGTTTTGATACGAAAACGCTTTTTCCTCCGTGAAACTCCGTGTACTCCGTGGTAAAAATTCTTAAGTTAACACATAGAGCGTCAGCTACCTATGGGGGAGATAATGATATTTCATCAGAGAATAATTCTGTTGTTCTGGATGTTTTTGCTGGCGTTGCCGCTTTTTGCCGAAACAAACCTGAAAAGTGAATCATCGTTAAATTTGACCGTAACTTCCTTGCCCGAAGCAAAACTGACCTTTGCCCAAAGTTTTACCCTTCCCTTTCTCCAGGGAGATAATCTCCTGATCAAAGATAACAACATCAAAATCGGCCTGAACGCGGAACTGTCCCCCATCTCAATGAACTTATTGGGGGACATATTTATTACCCCCGTTGCGTTTCTTGAACTGAACGCCGGAGGTATGCTGGGTACCGGCTGGATCATTAACTTGTTCGGTTCCAAAGTCTATGGCATCGGCCTTAACCGCCCTGATGATTATAACCATACTTCGGTTGACGGTTCCGCTTTTGACGGATTTTTTGGGAAGGGATATGCGGGCGGCGCGGCACAGTTTGATCTGGCGGCGCTTGTTCCCGGCAAATGGAATCATGTGATTCTTCGTTCGTACCATAAAATCGAATACAAGATGTACAACCGGGCCAAAAAGCATACCCCGTGGTTTTTCGAAAATGATGAGGGTGAAAATCAAAACGGCTGGAACTATTACGGCAATTACCTTATCGGTTACCGTATGCCGATCTTTCTGGATACCATCGCCCTGCTTGCCGAGATGGATAAACACCTGTACGCGACGCCGGATGGCAATAAATGGGGCGATTCTCTGGGGCGGTGGACACTTGGCCTGCTGATGAATTTCGCGTTTACCAAAAATTTCAGCAGCACGCTCGTCACCCAGTTTAGGACATTCCGCAATTACACCAATTATACCTACGGCGACAAAGACGGACTTTTTTACCGGTATCGGATTTTGGACTCTTACAATCCCCAAACCTTATTATTTTATCGTGTGGGCTTGATATTGAATTACCGCTTGGGAACAAACGGAGAATAACCGGTCCGCCGCCGGGCTTCTTCAACGCCGATGCCTTTGCGCCCCGCCCAATCAGCCAACTGGTCTTCGCCTATAGTCCCAATGCCGAAGTAATACGCCGCAGGACCGGCAAAAAACATACCGCATACCGAGGCGGCGGGAATAATCATTGCGGTGTCCGTCAGTTTCAGGCCGCAGCGTTTTTCCGCTTCAAGCAGTTCAAAAGCAATGCGTTTATCTTCGTGATCCGGACAAGAGGGATACCCAAAGGCGGGACGTATGCCTGTAAAACCGCCTTTCAGGATTTCTTCAACAGAAAGAGATTCATCCGGCGCATAACCCCACCATTCCCGCCGGATACGGAGGTGAATTTCCTCAACAAAAGCCTCCGCCAGCGCATTCGCCAGACTCGCCAGCAGCAGCGTATCGTAATGATCATCAAAGCCGGCATTCTCAATGCCGAAACCGGCGCTCAGGGCATACAGCCCTGCCCAGTCAACGGGCTTTTCAGCCATCCGCCCGCCGTCCGCCGGCGCGATAAAATCCGCCAAACAGGAGTTGAACCTTCCGGCGGGTTTTTTGTTCTGGCTGCGTAAAAAACAAAAACGGTGCCTGTCACCGATTACAACATCATCGCCATCGGCGGCGGCGGGGAAAATTCCCGCAACGCCGCGCAGTTTCAGCAGCCCTCCGGTTTTTATCCGTTCCAGCAGCGCTTGCGCGTCTGAAACGGTGACAGGCGCATCTCTTTGCAGAGAATTCCAATTAATGTAAGGAATGACACGGTCCAGCGGATAATCGTTCAGATCAATAATGCCGGTGGTTTTAGGCGCGGGCGGACTTGCTGCAGCCGCCGGCAGGGCCGCCAATCCTTTATTGGCACGCGCGGACTCAAGCGGGATAATTTCAAGCCGTGATTGAATGGTCTCGTGCCGGCGGGCGGCGTCACGGTAACTCTGTTCAATGTCCTGCAGAAAGCGGGGGCGTTCCGCGGCGGACAGCAGGGAATGGACTGTTCCGGCGGCCTTTCCGGCATTGGGAACATAAACCACCGGGCCGGAATATTCCGGGGCAAGGCGCAGGCTGGTATGGACAAGGCTCGCCGCGGCGCCCCCGATAAGCAGGGGAATCTTCATGCGGCGCTGTTCCATTTCCCGCGCGATATGCGCCATTTCGTCCAGAGACGGCGAGATCAGGCCGGAAAGCCCAATCAAGGCCGCCTGTTCCTTTTCCGCGGTTTCGATTATCCGCTCAGCGGGAACCATCACCCCCAGGTCGATAACCTGATAGCCGTTACAGGCCAGAACCACACCCACAATATTTTTACCAATGTCGTGAACGTCGCCCTTTACCGTCGCCAGAATAATTTTTGGCGAGAGCGCATCAGTTTTTTTTTCCATATATGGTTCAAGCGCGGCGGCGGCTTTCTTCATTATCTGCGCGCTGCGGATCATCTGCGGAAGGTACATCGTTCCCTCGTCAAACCGTTTTCCTACTTCCTTCATGCCGTCCATCAGCGGGCCTTCGACAATTTCCAGCGCCGTTTTACCGGTTGAGCCTCCCTTGTTGTTCATCAGTTCCAGAACATCCGCCTCAATAAAACCGTCAATGCCTTTTACCAGCGCGTGAATGATGCGGGCTTCGGCGGGTTGATTCCGCCAGTTATTGGTCAGCGGGGAGTGTTGAGTTGAGGGGGTGGATGGATCGTTTTTTTTTTCGGCAAGTTTGAGAAGGCGGTCCGCCGCGCCCGGACTGCGGTTAAGAATTACATCTTCAACGGCATTGCGGAGATTTTCTTCGATGTCGTTATACACAATGAGTGCCGCCGGATTCACAATGGCCATAGTCAGGCCGGCGGCTCCGGCATGGAAAAGAAAAACGCTGTGCATAGCTTCCCGCACGGCGTTGTTTCCCCGGAAACTGTACGAAAGGTTTGAAATGCCGCCGGAAATCTGAACGCGGGGACAGTTGTCCCGAATCCACGAACAGGCGCGGATAAAATCAATCGCGCAGGAATCACTTTCGCTGATTCCGGTTGCGACGGCGAGCACGTTGGGATCAAATATGATATTTTCAGGCAGGAAACCGCTTTCAACCAGCAGACGGTAGGCGCGTCCGGCTATTTCAATTTTCCGCTCATAATTAACCGCCTGCCCCTGTTCGTCAATGAGCATCACCACCACCGCCGCGCCATAGCGCCTGATCAGGGATGCCCTGCGCAGGAATTCCGCCTCGCCGTCTTTCAGGTTTATTGAATTAACCAGCCCTTTTCCCTGCAAGCGCTTCAGGCCCGCTTCGATGACGTTCCAGCGGGAGCTGTCGATCATAACGGGTACTTTGGCAATATAGGGGTCAAAAAGGGCGGCGCCCAAAAACGTCGTCATCGCTTTTTCCGCATCCAGCATGGCGTCATCCATGCCTACGCTGATAACAGCAGCGCCGTCTTCAACCATATCCCGCGCAAAATCCGCGGCGTCTTCAAATTGGCCTTCACTGATAAGACGGAGAAACTTGCGGCTTCCCGCTACATTGGTCCGCTCGCCGATAAGAGTGAGGGAAGCGGGATTGTTAAGGGTAAGCAATTCAAACCCCGCAAAACAGGATGGCCGAACCGCCTGCGGCAGTACGCGGGGCCGATATTGCGCCGCCTTTGCCGCAACAGCCGCAATATGCGCCGGTGTAGAACCGCAGCAGCCGCCTATAATATTGATTAATCCTTCTTTCAAATAAACTTCAATGTGAGCCGCCATTGTTTCAGGAGTTTCATCGTAGCCGCCAAACTGATTGGGCAGTCCCGCATTGGGGTAAGCGCTGACCAGGCAGGGAACAATGCCGGATACCAGGCGGATATGGGGCAGCAGTTTTTCCGCGCCAAAAGAACAGTTCAGGCCAACGGCCCAGGGCTTTGCGTGGAGTATTGACGCGCAGAACGCTTCCAGCGTTTGACCGGAAAGCAGCCTGCCCGCATCGCCTGAAACCGTAGCGGAAACCATAATGGGGACATCAACATTTCGTTCTTCCAAAAGCCTCATTATGGCAAACAGGGCAGACTTGGCGTTGAGCGTGTCAAAAATGGTTTCTATCAGCAGAATATCCGCGCCGCCATCCAGCAATCCCCGCGCATTGTCATAGTAGGCCGCCTCAAGCTCATTCCAATAAATATCGCGTTTGGCAGGGTCATTAAAATCAGGTGAAAGACTGGCGCTTTTTCCGGTAGGCCCCACGCTTCCCGCGACAAAACGGGGTTTATCCGCGGTTGAGAATGCGTCCGCCGCTTCCCGCGCGACGCTCGCCGCCGTCTTGCTGGTCTCGTAAGCCAATTCACCCAGACCGTACTCGGACAGCGATACCACCGTTGAATTAAAACTACATGTTTCGATAATGTCCGCTCCGGCTTCAAGGTAAGCCCGATGAATGGCGCTGATTGCCTCCGGCCTGGTCAGACAAAGCAGATCATTACAGCCCAGGAGCGGCGTTGTATGGTTTGCAAAGCGTACCCCGCGGAAATCCGCTTCGCCGAGTTTAAGGCTCTGTATCATGGAACCCATTGCGCCGTCGAGGATAAGTATGCGCCGCGACGCAATAGCGTTAAGTTGTTCCCGTACCGTCATGGGTAAATTGTACCAAAAAGCGGCAGAATCCGCCAGTAAGACGGTCTAACATCGTAAATTTAAGAAAACAAAACCACGGAGGTCACGGAGTTTTGGTACGAAAATCTTTTATTCCTCCGTGAAACTCCGTGTACTCCCGTGGTAAAAACTCTTCTTCCTTCATACCCCGCAGTGCCCTCTCTGACCGGTTTTTACTGTAATGGCAAATGCTTTTGCCTGTAATATCTTGCATTTTTCATTTTTTTGTTGCATACTTAAGATAATGGCTGATGCTGCTGCTCCGTCCAATTATACCGAAACTCTCATGCAGGCGCTTCTGGCGCGGAAGGATTGGCTTGAAAGATCTGAGCTTGTCAAGCTCAAGGAAGAGCTGCGCATCTTTCAGATATCGTATTCGGTTCTCTACAATATGTTCCTCAAGAAAAAGCTGATAAACGAGGATCCTTACAAGCAGGAAACCAAAATTAGCGAACTTGCAGTCCCTGAAACCGGCCCCCTCAACGAGGCAAAACGGCTGGAACAGATTTCACTCAGACTGGCCAATTATGACAGCCAGCTTGACTTCCTGGTCAACTTTTACCAATTCGGGGTTGATTTTTTGAATCTTGAACGGATACGGAAGATTGTGGGGCTGGTGCGTTACATAGACTGGATAAATCTTACGCCGGATTCCAAATCACCCAATACCAAAGTGGTCGCTGAGCTTACCAGCAACGCCAAATCAGGAGGGGATGCTTTAACCCTCAGTATCATCGGCGAATCCTTAACCAGACTTCCCAAATGTACTTCCGCCATTGTAGGATATTTACGCAACCTGAGCGCGTACTACAAGGAAGATTACAAGCTCAGTGTCCGTAACGTAACTTCCGGTATGCAGGCTTCGGAAGCAACCCCCGCCAATATCAAGAAAAAAATGAACTCTGCGATGTCCGGTACGCCGTTCTATCAGGAATTTATCGAAGAAGTCATCAGAGAAGATTATTCCAAAGACGGCCCGGCGATGAGAGAGGCGGTTCTTGCTTCGCTGAAAGTAGCAGATGACAAACCAAAGACCACCAAGCCAAAAACATCGTACAAGGATGTTTTGTTGAGCGGAATACAGGCTATAGGAGCCGCTGCATCAGTGACGACTGAAGTCGCCCAGAAGCTCGACACGAACCAGACAGTCCTGGAAAACCGGAAAAAAGGCTTTTGGGAAAAAATAAGACAATTGTTTAAGTCAATGACCAATGCCGATCCCGATGAGGTAGTTTACGAACTGCAATTCTTTGACCAGGCAAAGGGAACCGAGACAAGAGAACAACTCAACTTTGGCCAGTTTCGTACTGATATGGACAGAAAAATCAAGATTTATACAGGAATGAGCGGACAAGGGCCGTTTATGGCAAAATTAAAAAACATGGCCGAAGAACAGGTACTGGAATATCTTGAACGGGCTATTAAAGATTTGCAGTCTCTTCACCGGACACTGACCGCTCTTGATGAATTTTTCAAAGCCAGTGTAACGAGAGAAGAACGTGACCAGATAAAAGGGATTAAACCAGAATTAGCCAGTATCAAAAATTGTTTTGTCAAGGCGAATCAGATCCGGCATGAATACAGCGCTCAAAAAGAAGAAGAAGAACAGATGAAAAAATTGGGTATTAATCCCAATACTTAAGGGGCCTGTCAAGCATGAATCAGTACGGGAATTCTCCCCAAAAATGGGTATACAGTATCCTTTCCTGCATTATCATTTTTTCCGGCTGTATCTCCGTACAACCAACGCCCCGGCAGGCTGAAACGAACACATCTGATTTTCTGTCAGCGCCGGACAAGCCGGAATTTGCCGAAAGCCGCCCCCGTGTACAGGCCCGCGATGAACTTACCGTTACCTTTTCCAAAGGCGAAGTAGAACTGGATTCCCGCAAATCGTTCCTGGCAAGCGAGGCGCAGTTGTTCACCGCGATCTACGAGGGACTTTTTTCATATCATCCCTTTACCATGGAACCCATTCCCGCCGCGGCGGAAAAATGGGAACTTTCAGAAGATAAAAAACAGTGGACCTTTACCATAAGACGGGACGCAAAATTCCGGAATGGGGACCCGGTAAGGGCGGAAGATTTTCGCGCCGCCTGGCTTTCGATACTGTCGCCGCAGCGTGACGCCCCCTATTCAAGCCTGTTTGACATTATTGAAGGGGCGAAAGACTACCGTACCGGCATAACGCATAATGCCGACAAGGTTGGCATCATAGCGTCAGGGCCAAAAACACTGGTAGTTAAATTGAGTGTCCCCGCGTTTTTTTTCCCGTCCATGCTCTGTCATCATTCGTTCAGCCCCATTCATCCATCCATGATCAACAATGAGAATTGGTCAAAAAAATCTCCGGTTTCCAACGGGCCGTTCTATATTGCCGAGATGGACGAGAACAAAATTGTCATGCTCAAAACCGATACCTACTGGGATGCCTCCGCGGTTTCCCTGAAAAAAATTACCCTTAAATACACCGAAAACGGCGATGAGGCAAGCAGCCTCTGGAACTCAGGCGAGGCCCGCTGGATTTCCGGTGATGTAAATTTTGATACACTAACCGACCGAAGCGGCATTCAGGTAAATGCCATGTTTGCCACCCATTATTATTTTATCCGTTCCGGAGAAAAGCCCTGGAACGATTATCGCATCCGCCGCGCCCTTGTTCTGGCGCTGCCCTGGGACGAGATTCGCGCCGGACATTTTCTGCCCGCCAAAACATTGGTCTACCCTCTGCCCGGTTATCCCAAAATTGAAGGGCTTTCCGATACCGATATTGAAGAAGCGGCTGCACTGCTTGCCGAAGCCGGTTTTCCTCACGGCAACGGCCTTCCCGATCTGGTGATACGCATTACCCCTTCGCCGGAAGCGGCCCGCATCGGCGGGCTTATGGCAAGTACCTGGAAAGAAAAACTGGGAGTTCCGGTGCGAGTGGAAGTGGTTCCCTTCAACCGTTATTTTCAGATGCTTAAAGCCAGTGATTACACCGTAGGTTTTTCCACCTGGATTGGCGACTTTGCCGATCCTTATACCTTTCTGCAAATGTGGCGCCGGGATTCCAATCTCAACGATGCCCGTTACGATGATGAAGATTACGAAACATTAATGGAAAAATCCATGCTTGAAGAAGGCGAAACCCGCTGGGCCACCCTTGCCGATGCTGAAAAACTGCTCCTTGAACGCGGTTCGGTACTTCCTATTTCCTACAGTCCGGCCATTAACATAGTGGACATCGGTGAATTGGGCGGCTGGTTTCCCAACGCGTTGGACATTCACCCCTTCAAGCATTTATCTTTCAAAGCCTTCCGCCCCCTGCCCGGGGTGGTCATGGCAAAATAGCATCCTGTTTTTCGGCGGCAGGCACTGTTGCGAGATGGCGTCTGAGAACGCCTGCCAGCCACACTTAAACCTTTGTTTTTGATATATGGTGCTGTAATGGTATAAGGTCGGTCGGCATTACGGTAGAGGTAAACATCAGCATAATGCATTTTTTTCCTGGACAGACTAAAGCATTTTGCATATTTCCACCCTATATAGTATATGGAAATAGAACATGATGAGCTTGATGAAGAAAGAATTCCCTGGCATCCCGCTTTTGTGGTAACCTAATAAAAGCGCCCCGTTAAGGGGCGTTGACCGATAAATGCGACTCGTTACCGCGCACAATAAAAACCACAGTGTACAATAATGGTAGCGCGGCTTTAGCCGTGCGT
>Ga0268262_10004507_pt1 | contig 14365 bp, 8 predicted proteins | sample TergutNc150P3_FD_190354 | JGI IMG/M metagenome (GOLD analysis project Ga0268262, IMG submission 190354) | Nasutitermes corniger P3 segment gut microbial community from laboratory colony in Florida, USA - Nc150 P3 (SPAdes) (version 2) | ecosystem: Host-associated > Arthropoda: Insects > Digestive... | reverse complement strand
CCGGAAAGGCGCAGGCATTTTGTTCTATCCGAGCGTGATAGACGGCCCAACCGCGAAAAAGGAAGCCCTCCGCCAGTTTCGGTCTGTCTGGGCCGACGTTGACTGCTACAAGGCGGCTCAGGAATTTGATATTGAGTTGGTCACGCCCACGCCTACAGCAGTGGTAAAAACGCCCGGCGGGTATCACCTGCACTGGATTTTGGAAAAAGCGATAGAGGCTAACAAGGTCAGCATCGAAGAGTTTGAGCTGAACTTGAAGCGCATCCAAGCAGCGCTTGAGCTGATGGGCGCGGACGCTGGCGTTTGCAACATCAACGCCTGTATGCGCTTACCCGGCTTTTACAGCCACAAGGCAAAGACCACGTTAGTGGAACTGGAGGCCATTTATGGGGGGGTCAATAGATACTCCGCTGATGAGATTTACGTCCGCGACATGCAGGGTACGCCCGTGGTGGCCAAGAAATACTCCATTGACGAGATTCTACAGCACTGCCCGCCGCTGCCGCCCAAGCCCGCAAAACCTTACAGACCGCCGATAGACAAAAGCAGCCTACCTGCCAAGGGGCGACTTGAAAGGGCAAGCAAGTACCTCGACAAGCTCCCCCCGGCCATCGAAGGCCAGAACGGGAGCCGCACCACGTTCATCACCGCTCTAAAGCTACTCGACGTCTGCCAACTGACCACAGAAGAAACCTGCGACCTCATGCTGCGCGAATACAACCCGCGCTGTTGGCCGCCGTGGACTGAAGAGGAGATTGAGAAAAAGGTTCGAGATGCCTTCAATAGCCTTGAAAGCAAGGAACGAAGCGAGGGCGGCACCGAGCCAGAAAATTCCTCTCGGTAACGCCCAATTCCCCGTGGGAAAGTTTCAGATAGCCGCAAGCATATCCCTTGCGGAAGCATTTGGAGAAAGCCATGCTCGACAAAGACCCCAGTGTCAACAGCCACCATCAACCTGATGCAGACCGTGTGATGGAACGCGAGGACGGCTCCATGCCGACCGATAATCCAGTAGCCGACAGCATAGTTGATTTCATGCACCCGCCAGTCAAAAACTATGAATGGCGGCAGGACGGGCTTTACAAGCAGCACTGGAACAAAATAAAGAGCGGTGAAAAGAAGGGCGAGTGGGAATTTCAGGGCGAATCCCACCTCCTCCAAATGGGCAACATTGACGGCATCCTCCGCAATGGCTTCGGCCGAACCCCCCACATAATATTTAGTTGGACTGACGCCAAAGGGCGCAAGTTGTCCGTCTTGGTGCCAACATCGCTGTTCAGCAGCCCACAGAGGCTGGAGGCATTTCTTGCTGAAGCGGGGGTAATGATTTTCGGGTTAGCCGAAGATATTGCAAAGTATTTCAAGCAGGCTCAGAAATACCTGATTGACAAATTCATTCTGGAGAGCGGACGTGGTTGGCTTGGCAATGAGCCAGTCTATATCTGCACCGATGGCGACGTCATAGGCCAGACTTCAAGCGGAGAAACAGTCATCGCAAAGGACAGAGAGCCATCCGCCCCGCCCCCAGGCACACTTAAAAGACAACTTGAGCTACTGAAGCTGCTTTTGGGCAACCCGTGGCTCCAATTCCCCACCCTCATTGCACTGTCGGCCCCAATCGTGCCGCTGGTGAACGGCGAGGGCGGCGGTTTCAACTATGTTGGTGACTCTTCCGCTGGCAAAAGCACAGGGGGGCATGTCGCTTGGTCAATTTATCATGGCGGCAAATACCCATCGTGGAACGCAACCGCAAACTTTATCACTGGGCAGGCGATAAAGTTCAACGCCTCATTCCTCATGCTTGACGAAATGGCGGAGGCATCGCCGGAGACCGTAAAAAAGACCGCCTTCTACCTTGCGTCTGGCATTGACAGGGGCAGGGCGGACAAGAGAGGACAGCCGAGGGAGCAAAGGCATTTCAATGTCACCTATTTCAGCACTGGAGAGTTCGCCGCCGATGGCATCAGGAAAACTCTTGCTGGGGAAGATGTCAGGCTCTGCCGGATTCGTGTGCCTGACAACCTAATCGCTGACCGCAAGCACCTCGCAACTGATGGTGAGTTTGCGGAGCATCTGAACAAAGAGGCTCCCCAGTGCTGGGGCCATGTCGGTCGCAAGTGGATTGAATGGCTGGTTAGCCAGCTTCAGGCTGACAGGGCTGCTCTGATAGCCAAAATTGAAAGCTACCGCAAAGTGTTTCTGGAAGCTGAGTCCGCCGAGATTGCTCAGAGGCGGCAGCTTGGGCGCGTGGCCCAGCGGTACGCTTTGATTTATGCGGCGGGGCGGCTTGCGTCCGAGGCAGAGGTCATACCTTGGGACTTGGACGGCGTGATGGAGGCTGTTCAAAAGCCCTTCAACGCCCACGCAAACGACACAGGGGGGCTTGAGGGCGAGGAGAAGCGCATCCTAGACGCCATCTGGACGATGTGCCGCACCCAGCCAGCCCGCTTTGAATCAGCCGAGGACAATCATGCCGCCCGCGACTGCGTTGGCCGCCGTGTCAAGAGACCTTTCAAGCACGAGGACGGCGATGACGTTTGGGATTTTGACTTTACCCCCGTTGGTTTGCAGGAAACCTGCTCAATCAAGGTCACGCGCCAAATCACCGACAAACTGATGAAACACGGGTGGCTGCAACGAGGCGAGGATAACAAGGCCAAGCGGGTCAAGCGTAGAAATGGGGACGGCAAAGACCAGCAGTACTACCGCATACTCGCCGAAACCCTGAACAAATACGAGGATGCCCAAGATGCCTGATGCCTTGGTGTCCAGCCGCACACCTCTGCGCTTAAATGGTGTACTTCGCAGAGCGGCGTATTTATTGGGCTTGATGCCAATGGTACACCAGTTCACCAAGTACACGTCTTTTTTGCAGAGCAGAAGAATCATTTACATGCGCCCTGCCCGTCCGCCATGAGCATGGCAGGCAGACCGGAATCCCCAACAACTCTTTCTTTATGGTGAAATCATGTCACAACAAGTTTTGCTATCACCCAAACAAGTCTCCGAAAGGCTTGGAGTCGCCGAAAACACCTTGGCTGATTGGCGATGGAAGCGGATTGGCCCACCGTTCACAAAAATAGGCAAGTTTGCCAAGTACATTGAAGAACACTTTGAACGCTGGGTAGAGCAGCAGGAGAAGAATCCGATAGAGCGATGACGCTTCACCGCTGGCCGATGACCCCCCGGATTCGGGGGGTTGTTTTTTTGCCATCTTTCGCCAAGTGCTAGATCGGTGCTAGATCGATTCAAGCGAAAGCCCTAATTTCATGGACATAAAAACCTCGGAGATAGGCTTTGCATAAGGGATTGGCACACCCGACCCGCTTACTGCGTACGCACAATACCAAGTTGCGTTCAACTGGCGTTGAACGCTGTACGCCAAAGTTTTTGAAAAAGCTGGGAAACCCATCATTTTCAAAAACTTGCGGGCGGCGGTTCCCGCCGCCTTTATACCAAGTTGCGTTCATCTGAACGCAACTTGGTATAATTCAAAATTGCATGGACGCAATTTTGAATTAAAAATGGTATAACTGGTATTACTGCCACCTACCCCATCAACCAACTCCCTGCTAAACTATGCTCTATGCTTGATCGGCAACAGAACTATAGGATAATTGATGAAAAGGCGGCCCAGTGAGCCGGTTGGAACTGAAGCGCGCACTGGTGACTGGCTCAACGTCGGGCATAGGCTTGGCCATAGCTGAGGCGCTGCTGGGCGACGGCTGTTTCGTGCATCTCAATTACGCGCATGATGAAGAGCGGGCCAAAAGTGTTGCAACCCGCCTGGCTCGGTTCGATGGCAATTTTGATTTCATACGCGCCGACCTCTCGAAATATGGTGCCATCCCACAAATAATTGCCGCGCTCCAAGATGGCGGCATCCCCTTGACATACCTGGTGCTCAATTATGGCGCAACGGACAGGACACCATTCAATGAAGTAACCATCGAAGAGTGGGAGCGTGTCATGCGGTCCAACGTGAATGCGCCATTTTTCTTTGTCCAGGCTCTACACAATGCCGGCCTGTTCGCGCCGTGCGCGTCAATCCTCTGCATGAGTTCTCTCATGGCAAGCGTACCTCATTCCGTCTCCGTCAGCTATGGCGTATCTAAGGCGGCCATGAGTGCTATGTGCCAAAATTTGGCAAAGTTTTTGGCTCCAAAAAATATAAGGATTAACGCCGTCGAGCCAGGCTTCATAGATACGCCTTGGCAAAGTGAGAAACCGCTAGATCAAAGGGGGCGCATCGAGTCCAAGACAGCCCTTGGCCGATTTGGTGAGCCTCAAGAAGTGGCTGCCATGTGTTTGGCGGTTTTGAAAAACACATACATAACTGGCGCGGTCATCCCAATCAGCGGGGGATATGGACTGACATGAAACAATTTTTGGAGGGGAAGCGATGAGTCAGGCAAACGGACGACACGGGCAAGATCAAATAAAGGATGACAAACTGATCGTTCATTGGGCATCCAAATACGAAAAAATATATCTGTATGGTGCAGGGCAATACGGGAAGGCTATGTCTGCTTATTTGCAAACCATTGGCCTGTACATCAGTGGCTTTGTGGTATCATCACTGGCTTCAGATCAAAAGGAAGGTGCGGCGCAAATATTAAGCATACAGGACTTTAAGGAAGTCTATTCTAAATCACAGGGCAAATGTGGCGTTGTGCTATCACTAGACGATAAATACTACAATGAAGTTGTGCCATTGTTGTCATTTGCCAATAGCGACTTGTACTTTCCGCGTGAAGAATATAAAGTAGCCTGTTTCCAATTATATAACACATTAAATCCAAGCCCTTACGACTCGGATTTTTACACAATAAACTTAGAAACTCAAATAGCCAGTGTAGATGAATTATTAAAAGCGATCACAACTTTTGTGCAGCCAAAATCAGTCATAGACGTGGGGTGCGGAATAGGCTTGATTGCAAATAAATTTTTAGAATTTGGGGCCACCGAAGTGTATGGGATTGATGGAGATTACGTTGACCGATCCAAGCTCCAGTTGGACGAAAAATACTTTATTTCACATGATCTGACTAAACCATTTGTGTCGGAACGCCGCTATGACTTGGCCATGAGTTTTGAGGTGGCGGAACATTTGGATAAAATATATGCGGTAGATTTTATTAAGTCACTTTGTTCTTTAAGTGACATCATTGCCTTCTCCGCTGCTGTGCCAGGCCAAGGAGGAACGCACCACGTAAATGAGCAACCACAGAGCTATTGGGTTGATATTTTCGCAAAAAACGGTTATTCTGCCATAGATTGTATCCGGCCAATAATTTGGAATACCAAAAACATTTTACACTATTATAAACAAAACACTATCCTGTTTGTTAAGGGTGCCATTGAACAACGACTAAATGTCAAATCACCACAACTGCCAATTTTTGACATAATTCATCCCGACATGTTTAAGATTCACCATAAATGGCTCAATAATCCATTATTTGCAAAGTGACAGATGTGATGGACACAGAAACCACATATATTCCTTATCTGACTGATGAAAAAATTCGCATGGCTTTTTTATTTCAAATTCCATCATTTTGGCCCAGTTGGGAAAGTTTTTATCACGCTTGTCTGAATGATAGTCGTTTTGATGTCAAACTATTGTGGCTACAAGAAACGACCATGCAAAATTTTCAGATTCAGATGATAGCCGCAGAAAAATTTTTACGTGAACAAAACCTACCTTATGAATCCATCGATCTATTTGATTTAGTTTCATATGCCCCGCACCTAGTCGTTATCCAGTCTCCGTACGATGTTTGGCATCGAACAAATACCTCCTTTTCGCTTCGTTTCAAACAACTTGGCGCGAGAATTGTTTATGTACCCTATGGGATTGAAATTTCTGACATGGAAGATTCCAGAATTCTTCATTTTTACCAATTCACGATTCTGAATGCTTGGCGCATTTACACTTTCTCGGATAAAATGCGAATCGACTATGTGAAATACTGCCCTAACCGTGCGGCGGTCAGGGTGCTGGGGCATCCAAAATTTGATGGATATATCGACAAGTCAAGATTTGCTTTGCCAGAAATAGTGCAAAGCAACGCAGCTGGACGAAATATCTTGCTTTGGAAAATGCACTTTCCTGCATTAAAGCGAGATGGGAAACATTACATTCAGATCACGCCATGTTTAGAGGAATATATTCTATTTGCCGAGTGGGTGGCAAGCCATAATGAATTCTTTTTTATTTACATGCCTCATCCGCTAATGGTGGGTGGCGGGGCGAATGAAGTGTTCAGACCTCAAATAATAAAGCTCATGGCGATTCTGGAATCAGCTGCCAATGTATATATTGATTACACTAACGATTACCGCAATGCCTTGTTGAACGCAGACGCTATCATCATTGACAGAAGCGCACTGATGGTAGAAGCGGGCATAACCAGCGTACCGATATTGTACATGAATAACCGCAACAATACCGAAAAACTCACAGATGCTATTGTGCCGCTGGTTGAATCCTACTACCAAGGTACGACTGCCAAAGATATGATAGATTTTGTTGAGATGTTCCAGTTGGGGCAAGACCCAAAAGGAGAAACACGCAAAAATGCTTTTAGGGAATGTGTGCCTTTTGCGGATGGAAAATGTGGCATCCGCATAGCGGATAATATTGCAAAGAGCATAATTGAAGAGCGGCCCAGCCCCGTTCCCAGGGTCGCAATATTCGCAATTGGAGAAATATTTCATTATTATTGGGAAACGACAAATGTTCTACAAAGTGGCAACATTGAAATAGTAGTCCTAAGTGACAACAATATTGCCTTGCATGGCACACAATTTTGCGGCTTGCCGATTGTTGCCCCCTCGACACTTCGAGAATTTGATTTTGACGCTATTGTGATTTTCAGTGAACAATTTTATAGGGAATTATTTAATCAATTGGCGTTTGAAATAAACATTGACATTGATAAAATACTGCGCCTAGACAAGTTTTTGCTCTGGCTTTCATCTTTAGATGGAGTATCGGTATGAGCGAACCGCCGCTCGTCTCCGCTATCCTGCCCATTTGGAATGGGGCAGAGTATTTAGAAGAAAGCGTCAATAGCGTCCAAGCCCAGACAATTGGAGATTGGGAATTGCTCATTATTGGTGAACCAGACGGAGCTATGGAAATCAGACAAATAGCACTTCGGTTTGCGGCCAATGACAGCCGCATCCGCTGGATCGAAAATGAGACACATCTTGGCTTGGCCGCCTCGCTCAATAAGGGCATCGAGCTTGCCCGAGGAAAGTACATTGCCAGAATTGACGTGGATGACCCATCGTACCCAATGCGCTTTGAGAGACAGGTGCAATATTTGGAGGAACATCCAGAAATCGGACTCCTTGGCACCCAATTCAAGGCCATTTACTCAAACTGCACCGAGATCTCCGATTATCCAACTAAACCCGAAAACATCAAACCCGCTCTGCTATTTAGAGTTTGCGTCAGCCACCCATCATTGATGCTTCGCCGCAGACTATTTCTCGCGAACAATTGGCAATATCCAGACGAAATCGGAGAAGATTATGCCCTTTGGATCAATATTCTGGATAATGTTATCTTTGCAAATCTAGATGAACCCTTGCTGGATAGGAGATTGTCCTCAAAAACGAATATTACTTTCTTGAAAGGCAATAAAGTAATTGATTTTAATCAGAGAATCAGGCAAAATGCCATTCAGAAATATTTTCATATTGACGCTCAAAAATTTGCACTGAATCGCTTTTTATATTGTATAGATTTGCCTTGTGAGCATGTGCCTTTGACTGAACTTGTTGATTGGATGGCGGACAGCATTTATTTATTGTTTGAAATGGAAAGGGCAAACAAACAACATCGCGTTTTCGATGACATTGCGCTCGCCAGAACGCTGCGAAAAAGATGGAATTGGGTTCTCGATGAAAGCCTTGTATCAAAAACCTCTAGCCTTTCCCCCAATCTCCCCAATCTTGCTGAAAAATCCGATAATCTCTTTAGCGTTGACCTAACCAACGCCTTGCTGGAGAATGGGCTGCTGACAGCTCCACCTACACCAGACTTCTCCATTGACGACATTGTTTCGATAGTACGCAATACTACAGCAATCTTTGTAAACCGTTTAATTGAAATATTTCAAAGTTCCGCCGTTGTCGTGATTTTTGGAATTGGCTATTATTGCGATAAATTCCTTGCCGATTGTCCCGATACAGATCATTACTTTAATATCATTGGATTCTGTGACAATGACCGCACCAAACAAGGACGGACAAAACACGGCAGGCCAGTTTTCGCCCCCAATGACATCCTGCATCTAAATTTCGACTATATATTAATCGCTACCAGAGGCTACTATACTGAAGTACATTTCCAGCTAATTAGCATGGGCATCTCAGCTGACAAGTTGCTCCCCTTGGACATTTTCAGATATAAGGTGATGACATGAGAAAACTTCACAAGTGGCAGATACTTGAATTGTTCAAAATCCTAAAGGAAACGCTAACCGAAGGGCGAAGCAAGGAGTGCCGCCAACTGGCACATAATACATACAATTTTATTTGCAATATTGGACTACAAAGCTCGCAAACTGCGGGGCTACTAAAAGAATTTATTGAATTATTGAATGATGCCGATGTTGGTAACAGCAACGAAATACTATTGGAACACCTCAACCACATTAGGTTCAACGCTCAATCTGAATTCCATGCAAACAGAATCGAAATGGTCTTTTTGTGCTACAAGGCATCCATGTCCGATAGCCTAGAATCCATTTACCGCGCAGCAAAAAATGATCCCAACTGCGACGCACATTGGATGCCTATCCCATATTTTGATCGAAAGCCAGATGGCACATTGGGCGAAATGCACTATGAGGGGGCCGAATGTTACGCCAGCGATATTGTTGTCACCGACTGGAGAGAGTACAACATAGAAGCGAGGCACCCCGACATTATTTTCACATTCAACCCATACGACGGCGGCAACCACGTCACCAGCGTCCACCCCGATTATTATTGCGAAAGACTAAGGGATCTGACAGATATGCTGGTCTATGTGCCATATTTTGTGTCTTCTGAAAACGACGGCGAACTTCCTGAGCATTTTTGCATATCTGCTGGAAGCGTTTACGCCCATAAGGTGATAGTGCAATCAGAAAAAGTGCGCGGCGCGTATATTCGTGCGCTCAAAAACCAATTTGGCGACAAGCTAGATCATGCCATAGGCCGGGCGGAGGATAGAATTATCGCGCTGGGCAGCCCAAAATTTGACAAAGTAATGAATTCCAAGAGAGAAGATTTCACTCTGCCACAAGCATGGAACAAATTAATTGGCAACAAAAAGGTAGTATTGTATAATTCTTCTTTGGGTACTATTTTACTGGGCACTGAGACGTACTTATTGAAAATACGCTCTGTTATTGACACATTCCGGCAACGAAAAGACGTGGTGCTTTGGTGGAGGCCCCACCCCTTGAGTGACGCGACATACAAGTCCATGCGTCCACACGTCATGATGGAATACAAAAAGATCGTTGCGGACTATATGCGTGACGGTTGGGGAATTTTTGACGACACGCCTGACTTGCACAGGGCACTGGCTTGGACAGACGCCTATTATGGAGATGCAAGCTCTCTGGTGGCTCTTTATGAACGTACAAAAAAACCTTTAATGATCCAATCACCTTGGCTTGTTGATGATTTAAAGGATGCCATCGCTTTTGAATGTATCTGTAATGATGACAAATATCATTGGTTTAGCGCACTTTATTTTAACGCTTTGTTTCGTATTGACAAAGGTACATATCAAGTAGAATTCATTGCTAATTTCCCAGATGAAAATCTCATGGGATTTCGCCTATTCACTGGAGCAGCCTTATGCAATGGCAAAATTTATTTTGCGCCATATTTAGCGGAAAATATATCTGTATATGACATTAATAGCAATGAATTTACGCTTGTAAAAATTATACGTCCAGACAACTACAACTTCAACATTTGTTATTTAGATAAATCAAAGTTTAACTCGTCTGTCGTATATAAAAATTGCATCTTTTTCATTCCTTATGCATATCCTGGGATTATACGCTATAACACTGAATCTGGCGATATTGACTATTTTGATGATTTTGTGCCACTATTTCAACAATATTTGACAAATAATATGCCCTATTTCTTTTTTAATTCCTGCACCGTTGACAACTATATTTTTGCTGCATCTTTCAATGGCAATGCAGTGCTTGCTTTCAATATGGACACCTGCAAATCGGAAATTTATGAAGTCGGCAATAAAAATAACACATATTCTGCTATCTGCTACCATGATGGGTACTTATGGCTTTTGCCCCGCAAGCCTGGCCCTATTGTAAGGTGGAAACTGCGGACTTCGACATTCGATGAATATCCAAACCTGCCACGCGACTTCAAATGCGATGACTTTTGCTTTCATGCCTTTTGCTATGCCAATGGTAATTTGTGGGCCTTCCCGCTTAGCGGCAACATGGCCCTCAAGATTGACCCTGGCAGCGGCAGAACAGAAAAAGCGGAGGTTTTCCAACAAGATTGCAAGGTTGGCCATAATTTTCCCGCTTGGCGATTCACAATGGCCATTTCAGACGGAAACGCAATTATGGCTTACAGCCAAGCTCGAAACAGATTCATCATTTACGATTGCAAGACGGGGGAATATAAAACTAAAACAATAGGGCTTTCTAGCGAGGCAAAAGCATCCTTAATGCCAACCTTGCTACGGGCACTGGCCGATTCGGGTGTGGGACAAAAACACAAGGATTTATTGAGGGAAAACAGCATATTGAATCTTGATTCGCTCATAGACTGTCTAACACTGAGAGACGCCTCCAGCGAAACAACGACTACCTCTGTCAATGGCTGCGGCACTGCTGGTGAAACCATTTATCGCTACTGTGTTGGATGCCTCTCGAAAGGGGGTAGGTAAATTTCTTGCAAAGCCCTGAAAATTTTTGGTAGCGCGAAACTTCGTTGCGTTGCTATAGCAGTTCAACCTATTGTAGGTTGAACTGCTATAAAAAACGCGGACTGACGCAAACATGCGCCTGTGGTATGATTGAGGCATGGAGGCGTCATGCCATTAAAAGACAGATGCGGCATTTTTGGCATTTCCAGCCAGCGCGAGGCCGCAAAGGAAGCATACTTGGGCCTATGCGCCCTTCAGCACAGGGGGCAGGAGTCGGCTGGCATCTGCGCTAGGGGGGACGGCTCGCTGCGGCTGCACAAGGACAATGGCCTGGTGGCGGATGTTTTCTCAGAATCCATCTTGGATTCGCTGCCGGGGAACGCAGCCATAGGACACATTAAATGTAAATGTTCAGCCCAACAAGGACACGAGAGCGAAGAGGCCCTGCCCTTCATCGTCAATGGGCGCTTTGGCCAATTGGCCGCCTGCTACAATGGGACCTTTTTCAACGCCGACCGCCTCAGGAACAAACTGATGGCCGCCGGCTACACTTTTTGCGGCAAGTCGGACGCAGAAGTTCTGCTGGCCCTGATCAATACCGCCATGGCCACCAACCTGGAAGACGCAGTGGAAGAGGCCCTCCAACTGATAGAAGGGGCGTATAGCCTTTTGATCTTGTCAAAGACCCACTTGATCGGAGCGAAAGACCCTTTGGGCATGAAGCCACTTGCAGTGGGCCAATTGGGCGAGAATGCCATGCTGGGGGAAAATTCCATACTGTTCGCCAGTGAGTCCTCCGCTTTCGACCTTTTGGGTGCAAAATTCCTGCATGAACTAGAAGCGGGGGAGATGCTGATCCAGGATCCTGCCGGGACTCAGAGCAGGTTCGTTAGCAACAGGCGTTCCAAGCGCCCATGCGTATTTGAGCTCGTACACTTTGCGCGCCCGGACAGTTTTATGTTCGAGCGAACTGTCATGGCCGTGCGAAGGGAATGGGGCCGGCTGCTGGCACTGCGCCACCCGGTCAGCGGAGACGTTGTCGTCCCTGTCCCTGACAGCGGAGTCCGTGCGGCACTGGGTTACTCTGAACAGAGCGGCATCCAACTTGATTTTGGTATCGTCCGCAGCCACTACGCAGGACGCAAATTCGTAGAGCCAAAGCAGGGTACGAGGAATTTCGGCGAAAAAATGAAGCTGAACCCCGTCCGCGAGATGCTAAAGGGGAGACGCATCGTACTGGTTGACGACTGTATCGCCAGTGGGGCCACATGCAAAAAACTTGTGTGCGCGGTGAGGGCCGCAGGCGCTGAAGAAGTGCATCTAAGGATATGCAGCCCGCCGATAGCACACAACTGTTTTTATGGAGTGTGCGGCCCCACAAGGGAGCATCTAATTGCCAGCCAAAAATCCATTGACGAGATAAGGGATTTCATTGGCGCAGACACGTTGGGCTACCTTGACATCGAAGACATGCAAAGTGCCATTGAGGACAATGGCGGCAAGGGGGCTTGCTACGCCTGCTTCAACGGAGACTGCCCCATACCAATGGAATAAACATTTGCAAAACACTTCGCGTCCATCGAAGCCGCCCCTCACGCATCTCCCCGGCCATCGAAGATGCCGTCCGACAGGACGGCGGGGGTCTGGGGGAAGATGCCATAGCGCGGCGAGCGTTTGGGGCTGCAATGCAGCCCCAAATGCCGCCAGTCGCTTGGGCGGCTTAAAGAAGGGGCGGCGCGAGAATGGAGCCGAACCAAGGGAAGCGTTTATGGCGGGATTGCCAACCAACGTGCCATCAAAGACCAACGGAGGCTGTCTCGCGTATCCGGAGCGCAGCGCAGGATACCGAGAGCCTGCGAGCGACGACGGTAAGGAAGCCCCCCAGTTATACCAAGTTGCGTTCAGATGAACGCAACTTGGTATAAAGGCGGCGGGAACCGCCGCCCGCAGAATGAGGATGAAATAAGCAATCAGCCGAAAAGCTGGGGGAAGATGACACTTCCGCAAAGACTAGCAGGGCTGCCTTGGTATCCGATGCCAATCGGATACCAAGATATTTTTGAAAATGATGGGTTTCCCAGCTTTTTCAAAAACTTTGGCGTACAGCGTTCAACGCCAGTTGAACGCAACTTGGTATTAAGCCTCCGGGTGAACTCCATGACACGGCACTGGACGAGCCAAATTGCCAGACCTCTCGCCCCGGGCACGAAAGATAGAGTCGGACTCAAAATATCAGCGGATGATGCTGGACTCCATGCCTTGGCGGTGAACGAACCAAGTTGTCTGGCCGCTGCCCCCAAGTGTATGTGAGGTACTTTGCCACACCAAAGAACTTCACAGTCAAAAATCGGCAGATGTTGCCGGGAACGCCACTGATGCACCAACATTTTGACGCTCTGGCAATCGTCGGCCCGACAGCATCGGGCAAGTCTGGCATTGCGGTCGAGATCGCAAAAAAGGTAGGCGGTGCCATTGTGAATGGCGACCCATTTCAAGCTTATTCCGGCATCCCCATCGGCACAGGACAGCCAACGGCCGGGGAAAGACAGGGCGTGCCACATATTGGCTATGGCGCACTTTCGCTTGACTGTCGGCTGAACCCGAACCGTTTTGGCGCAATGGTCAGAAATTGGCTGTACGAAGCACAAAGAGAAGGTATGGTCCCTATACTAGTGACAGGCTCAGGGCTTTACCTGCGTGGTATATGGAACCAACTGGACTCAATGCCCGACGTTCCAGAGACAATTGCAAAAAAGGCGCGGAGGCTCTGCCACCAGCTTGGCCCCCCTGCCCTCCACCGTTACTTGGGCTGCGTTGACCCCACCCGCGCCTCCCAGTTGCACCCAAACGACGGCTCTCGCATACAGCGCACCCTCGCCCTGCACCTTGCAACGGGTAGGCCACCTAGTCAGTTTATGTCGGGCGTTCCAAAAGAGATTCCCAATGGCTGGCGTGTGGTATTGGTCATGCCCCAGCGACATCTGCTGCGGGAGCGCATAGCCGTGCGTGTACAGGCAATGGCCGACAACGGCTGGCGGGAAGAGACCATGAGAATCCGACAAGAGGGCCAAGAAGAACACATCCGCCGCATACAGCCAATAGGCTATGAAGCTTGGCTGGACGAGCCAGACTCTAAAAAAGCACAGGAGAAGATAGTCCGAGACACACAGACCTACGCAAAGCACCAAACGACTTGGTTCAACAACCAATTGCTTGGGGCGGTGCGACTTGATCCTAGCTCAGGTGGCTGTAAAGGCATTAATGAATTGTTGGCAGAATTTTTTGAAATTTGCCGCTATTGACAAATTTCAGAGAGTATTGCACAACTAATGATTAGCACAAATTGAATATTTCCTCCCTCTGCCCATTGACGTGAAACCTCGCGAAAAGCGCCATCGTCAGATCAACCATCTGGATCGAGCGCGACACCATGCAGGT
>Ga0268262_10004506_pt1 | contig 14369 bp, 16 predicted proteins | sample TergutNc150P3_FD_190354 | JGI IMG/M metagenome (GOLD analysis project Ga0268262, IMG submission 190354) | Nasutitermes corniger P3 segment gut microbial community from laboratory colony in Florida, USA - Nc150 P3 (SPAdes) (version 2) | ecosystem: Host-associated > Arthropoda: Insects >... | reverse complement strand
TGTCTTCGGTGTATTCCTGCAGAGGGTAAATACTGAAGCCCGACAGGCTCACGTCGTAATGGGTTATAATGGGGACAAGCCCTATTTCTTCGATGCTGATTGTTTCCTCTGTTTTTTTCAGCTTCAAATACATTATGCCCCCCAAAAGAGTGTCCTTTATGGGCGTGACATGGGCCGAAAGAAAATTGCCAAGGGAATAAAAAACGGGCATTGATCCGCCGTCCTCCCGTTTCATGATCACCAGGGGTTCAATCACATGGGGATGATGGCCTATAACCAGATCTACCTGCTGGTCGGCGAGGAAGGCGGCAAGTCTTTCCTGTTCACTGCTGTAGTTAAACTTGTACTCTTCGCCCCAGTGCATGGATACCACAAGGTAATCGCAAAACGGGCGCAGGGCCTTGATATCAGCCGCCATTTTTTCCTGGTTTATAAGGGACACAAGCCAGGATTTGCCTCTGGGCAGAGAGATCCCGTTAGTGCCGTAAGTGTAGGAAAGGAAGCCGACCTTAAAATTATTTTTGTTGATTATTACCTGCCGCTTCGCCCGTTCTTCCTCGCTGCGGTGTATGCCAAGATAATGTATGCCTTCATGGGAATCCCAGAAATCCATGCTTGAAAAAACTCCGGCTTCGCCTTTATCCATAATGTGATTGGTAGCGTGATTAATGATATCGAACCCCATACCCGCCACGGCGGTTCCTATCTCTTTGGGCGAGCCAAACAGGGGATATCCTGAATATCCAAGTTCTTTATTAATCAACACGGTTTCCTGATTAATAAAAGCTATGTCCGCGGGAAGTATATATCCCCTGACTCTGTCATAGATGTAATCAAAATTATAAGCGCCGTTTGCATAACCGGCCCTGATTATGGGCTCGTGAATCAGATTATCCCCCACGGCAACCATGGTTAAGTAATCTACTCTGGGCGGTGCCGCCTGCGGCGTCTGGGGTTCGGTTGTTATTTCTGTTTCAGGAACAGGCTTTTCTTTTAATGACGGCAAGCCGGTACAGGAAAAGAAAACAAGTGCCGTTAATATGACAATGGTTCTTTTAATTGTTTCCGCCTGAAAAACCAAAATTATTCGCTCACCCTTACTTTAGTTCGCTGTCCATCTTTGTCTGCAGATTATGCTGTATATACTTGCGGATCTTTGTTCGGACATCGGGATCAATGCGCTGGGTAAAAAGAAGAACGTAAACCCTTTCATTTTCATCCATGCGTGAACCAATTACAATGCCTTCAACTTTGAGCAGCGAGGTTTGAAGCTTGACCTGTATGTCCTTAAAGAGGGTGTTTTTGGGTATTTCCGGATTGCCGTCAAGAGTGCAGGAAATGCCCACAACGCTTATGTCCCTAATCTGGCCTTTTACAAACCTTCCGTTAATAGGCATGTTTAAGGTAGCGTTTACATCGCTTGTGGTGGTCGCGCGCATATATTTCCGGCGGCCTTTTGCGTCCGCATTATGCAGTATTTCAATGATGTGCAATATGGCTTTATCCAGGTCAAATTTCAACACAGTATAGCCGAAAACTTTTATCGTCAGGAGGTATTTGCGCTTTATCTTTTCATCGTCATTGTTGGTGACAATGCTAATGGCTGTATTCTTTGTCTCCGAGTCGTTTTTTACGGATACAATCCATGCTTCCCATTCGGCTTCGGTCATTTGCTCGTTTATGTCTACAAAAACGATAGAATCAGGGTAATTTTTAAGTACTTTTTTTAACGAATCTTTGTTTTTGGCAACATATACCTCATATTCCTGCTGCACCAGTTCCGCGATGATTTTGTTTTCAACCGCGACCGAGGGGCACAGAAAAAAAATTTTTTTCCCCGTTGATTCTGCTTCTACGGGGTTGTCAGTATCTGCCATTACTCTATTATAAACGGTATAAGTCCGCTGGGCAAGCCCCGAAATACGGACACTTACAAGTACTGGTATTTACATCTGAAAATCATGGGCTTCCTGCCCAATCGTGGTGATCCCGTCATGGCCGGGAAAAATCCGTATTTTGCCGTTCATGGCAAAAAGGCGCGTTAAACTGGCATAAAGCAGTCTGTCATCACCGCCGGGCAGATCGGTGCGCCCGTAACCGCCGCAAAATAGCGTGTCTCCGCTGAACAAAACACCTTCTTTTTCATCAAATAAACCTATGCTTCCGGGGCTGTGGCCGGGCAGGTGCAGGACGGTAAGCGGGCCCAGGGTATCCCCTTCCTTAAGGAGTTTGTCAGGGCTGGGCTGCGGTTCCAATAACATTTCGATATTTACCGAATTCCCAAATACGGCTTTCAGGCTTAGGTTATGGACGGAATAGGCATCCGGTCCCAGATATTCCGCGTCCGCCTCGTGGATGGCAATTGTCACGCCGGAAGGCGCCGCGCCGCCGCGCCTGCGGCGGTATTCTGAAGCCAGAGCCGAAACCGCGCCTATATGGTCAAAATGCCCGTGTGTGAGTATTATATAGGAAGGAAAAAGCTTAAGCTGGTCAAGAAGGGCAATTATCCTGCCGCCTTCCTCGCCGGGGTCAATTACGGCGCATGGGGCGAATCCGGCAGGCTGTCCGTTTCCGGCTTCGTTGTCCAACTGGTATATCCAGCAATTGGTGGCGAGGTTTCCGACTATAATTTGGTGAATCTTTTTTTCCTGCATGGGGGTATATTAAACTGAGATTACAGGATTTACTAGTTATCATCGGCATAGTTGCCTTCTGGTACGGACTGGTTCCTCTGGTTGGGGCTGTAGTCAAGCGTCATAAATGGTACGTGTTCCGCAGGCGTTTTGACGATCTGCGCCTAAGCCCCATTCTTGATTACAGCAGTTATTGGAAGACCGCGGAAGAAAAGCGGGAACCTGTTAATTTCCGGTTTCTCGGCAGCCTTGAATCTGTAACGGACGGCCAGACTTTGTGGATGCACGGCAAAGACCTTACGATCCCTGTTTCTCTGAAAAATGCGGTGACATACCTGTTGCCGGCGTATAAACGCGACAGCGAGATGCCGGATATAGACGAAGAAGCTCCGTCAAAAATACGATGGGGAAAGGTTTCCATGCTTACGGAAGGATCAAAGGTTTTTGTCGGCGGGTCTTTGGTCTGCCAGGAGGATCGATGGCAGTTTGCCTCTACAAAAAGGAATCCTCTTATTGTGTTTTTTTATGACGGCCCTGACCGTTTATTCACAACCCGCGTAATCCAGTCATGCAGGCAGCAATGGGAATACTGGAATTTAATTACCCCGTATTCACTGATAATCGGGGCTTTATGCCTTATCTATGTGGCTTTTTCATTCCTTCATCGCCCGGTATTCCGCCCTATGGTCATTCTTTCCTTTGTTTCGCTTTTCATCCCTCTTTATCCTTTTATTCCGCCGGGCCTGCTTTTTACCGTTTTTTGCCGCCGTCTCGCGTTGAAGTCCAGGATGTTCAGAGCATACAGCGACCTTGCCCGGATGTCTCTGTACGGCTCCGCGCCGGAAGACGAATTGTCCTCCCGGCCCGGGAATATCAAGAATCCTTCATTAAAACTTGCAAGGCAATTTCTGATCAACGGTTATGCGCATGAGTTGTTTGCCTGGATTTTGCTGCTTGCGGGGATAGGGCTAAATATCGCCTTCTTTCTTGGGATCGTACAGGTTTTGCTCTGACGAAGAGGCCAGAGCAGCGTCTTCATCTTTGCTGGATTTAGCGTAATTTACCTTAAGAGGCCTGCCGCGGAAATTCATGCCGTTAAGGGCTTCAATGATTTTTTCGGCGGCGCTGTCCCGCACCTGCACAAACGAGTAATTGTCAAGAATACGGATAGTCCCGATATCTTCTCTTGGGATTGTAGTTTTTGAATTGATGACCCCCAGTATTTCACGCGGAAAAACCCGGCGGCTCCGGCCTACGCTGAAAAAAAGCTGCGTCGATTCTTTATCCGGCAATATATTGCGCTGTGCGTCAGAGCGGGTCTCTTTTTCGGGCCGCTTGTAGTCCTTTAGGTTGACGGCTTTTCCCTGGTCACAGAGCATTAACAAATATGCCGACGCCATGGATCTGTTGAACAATGAAGTTTCTTTTTTAAAGAGCTTCTGGTATTCATGCAATGTCTCCAGATCGGCCTCTGTCTTTATTTTATCCAGAACCAGCGAAATTATTTGTTTTATTTTTTCCCTGTCAAAACCTGAAGTCATAAGTCTATATTGACATATGCCAAATATTTTTTCAATATCAAACTATGGAAAAACTGCCGCTTTGGACGGAAAGCTGCCTTATCAGGTTTGGCGCCGTTGATAAATCTGATTCCATAACGCTTAATTCAATATTCAGTTTTTTTCAGGATGCGGCTATAAGCCATGCGGAAAATTTGGGGGTGGGGCGTGCGGCGATGGCAAGTACAAACCAGGTCTGGCTGCTTTCACGGATGTCGGTTCAGGTTGACCGCCGGCCAAAGTACGGCGAGACCGTTACTGTCCGCACATGGCCAAGGGGCGCTGAAAAACTTTTTACCCGCCGTGATTATGATATTCTAGGCGCTGACGGCCAGACGGCGGTTCGGGCAAGCAGCAGCTGGCTTATAGTTGATATTACCAAACGCCGCCCCCTGCGCCCACAGTCCGTTGTAGACGCAATGCCTTCCAATGAAGGCCTTGACGCCCTGCCCGCCGCCGCGGTCAGCCTTGCGGAAAACCCGTCCCTGCAAAAATGCCGCGAGCATCCCGCCCTGTACACCGACGTGGACGCCAACGGCCATGTAAACAACATCGGCTATATCCGGTGGATAGAAAACGCTATAAACCCGGAATTGCTTGAACATGCAGAGCAAATGAGGCTGGATATTAACTACCTTAACGAAGTTCTAAGAAACGAAATTATCGGCATATGGGCGGCGCCCATTGAAATACCCCCTCCCGCCCATGCGTTTGCCTTAGAGGGCAGAAAAGAAAACCAGACAGCGTTCAGGGCGGAACTGCGTTTGTGGTAATAATTTTATTCAATTAACATTACTTTAGTCGCGCGGTAAACGGGCGTTTCTTCGCGTTTACTGCGTTCAGGGTCTTCCTCTATTGAGCAGCGCACCTTCATTCCGGCTCTTAATTCGGAGAAATCGCAGTTGGTCAGCCTGCTGTAGTGAAAGAAGATATTGTTTCTTTCCTCGTCTTTAATAAAACCAAAACCGTTTGGGCTGACGCTGAAAATGGTAGAATCAAATTCCGCGGCCGCTGATGTTTCCGGTGACGATTCTTGCTGTTTTTCGTGTATGCCAGCGGCGTTAGCGTCAGCTGACGCTGAAAAAGAGGCTTTCTGGTTTAAATTAAAAGACCATTCCTGTGGCCGTTCGGTAACGAACAGGTCTTTCAGGTGCTCACTGTTGTTTTGATCGATTTTCTGGCTCATCTGCACCGGATAATAAACCTCGGAAAGAAGCTGGCGGGAAGTTTTTGTCTCGACAACATCCCCGTTTTCGTTATGGTAGGAAAAATCCCAGCAGATCAGCATTACCTGGGTTCCAAGGGTGTGCAGTTTGCGCACCAGGGGGACATAGTCGCCATCGCCGGCTATCAGCACCAGAATGTCAAAATGCTTGTAAATGGCAAGCTCGTACGCCTCAAGGGCAAGCCAGACGTCTATGCCTTTTTCCTGGCCTATGGTTCCTTCACCCGCGAAGCGCAGGGGCAAATAATGGCTGACTATATTTTCACGCATAAGTATGTCTTCAAAAACTCTTTCGCTCTGTACCTTCTCACCCATGTCTTTTGCCAGTGAGCGACCCTTGAAGTAATGGGCGTCGATTATCTGGCATTTTCGCATATCCATATTGGTAAGGCTTGCTATTTCACCCCGGATGAATTCATGCAGGCCGCTGATGCTTATCCGTGATTTTTTTTCATGCTCATATTTGTAATAATTGCTGACCTTGTAGAAATAATATCCATCATAAAAAATACCTATTCTTAAAACTTCCAATAATTTTTTATCCATAATGCAAAGTATAGTAGAAATTGGGATATTAGTATATATATAATTATTAATGTCCCTCGATTTTTACAAAAATTGCCGGCTTTGCCCGCGCGTCTGCGGCGTTAACCGCATTGCCGGTTCCCACGGGTACTGCGGGGAGGATTTCCGGCTAAGGCTTGCGTTCGCGGGGCTTCATTCAGGCGAAGAACCGCCCTTGAGCGGAAGCGGCGGATCCGGCACGATCTTTGTTTCAGGCTGTAATCTTGGCTGCGGCTTTTGCCAGAACCGGCAGATTTCAAGCCATACGGACGAACACCTTGGCCGTGCTGTTTCTATGGAAGAATTTACCGCCGTTTGCCTTGATCTGCAGAAAAAGAACGCCCAAAATATTAATATTGTTACAGGCAGCCACGCGGTTCCGGCAATAGCCCAGGGGCTTGACGCCGCGAAATCCGCAGGACTGGTTATTCCGGCACTTTGGAATTCATCAGGCTATGAAAGCGTTGAAACGCTTGAACTTCTTGGAGAGAGGATCAAAATATGGCTTCCCGATCTGAAAACCCTGGATACTAATCTAGCCGGCAAATTTTTAAACGCTCAGGATTATCCTCAGGCTGCGGTTCAGGCGATTCAATGGATGATGAAAACCAGGCCCGGCGGCGTTATTATCCGCCATCTAATTCTTCCGGGGCGGCTGGAATCGACACATTCCGTGCTGCGCTGGTTTGCCGATAATGCCGGCGGGAAAGCCCAGCTTTCGCTGATGAGCCAGTACACGCCTATGAATAACGATGCAAGCGGCGCGCCGGAACGTTATGTAAGCAAGCGGGAATATGATACGGTTCTCGGCTGGCTTGGGGAATTCGGCATTGAAGACGGGTTTTGTCAGGAACTTGTTACAGGAAGCGACTGGCTGCCCGATTTTAACCGCGCCAATCCGTTCCCGTCGGGGCTTTCAGTCCCGGTATGGCATTTTTAATACCTTTTACTGGATAGCTCTGGTGCCGCCGGCTTTTAACCCTGCCTCGTACAACTTGCCGCAGGCAAGAAACATGGGGAGTTTGGTTCCGCCAAGGATAATTTCAGCCTCTTCGGCCATTTCTATCATGTCGCGGGTGGGGATCTTGCCTCTGACAAAAATAACTGCGTGTATATCAAGTAAAGTAGCTGTACGAATTACCTGGGGGTTTACCAATCCTGTCAGAAGAACAACCCTGTCTTTGACAAAAGCTATAACGTCGCTCATTAAATCGGCTCCGCAGGCGGAGGCTATTTCCAGACTAGCCTGCTCCTCGCCGCAATAAAATTGTCCTTCAAGTAATGTAACTGCATCTGCTACGGTCATTACGCCCTCCGTTTTATTGGCTTAAATATATCATTAAACGTCCATGTTATTCAATAGGGTTAGGGGTTCATCCCTTCTTCGCTATCTTCGCCCAGGTGTCCCTCAGACCTATTGTTTTGTTGAACACAGGCCTTCCGCCGCTGCCGTTATCGGGATCGCGGGCAAAGTAGCCAAGCCGCTCAAATTGAAAAACCTCGCCCGCCTGTGACTTGGCAAGGCAGGGTTCTCCAAAGGCATTGGGTATTACTTCAAGCGAATCGGGGTTAAGGTTGTCGGTGAATTCGCCGGGACTGCCGTCAGGACGGGCGGCGACTTCCATGGGCCGCTCAACGCTGAAAAGGTAATCGTAAATACGCGCCTCAAGCGGTATGGCATCCGCGGCGGAAACCCAGTGAATAGTGCCTTTTACCTTGACCGCGTCAGCGCCTGCGGTGCCGGCGTTGGCATTACCGCCTTTGGTGGCCAGGTCCACGGTGCAGCGCACGGCAGTGATATTACCGGCGGCGTCCTTGTCAAAACCGACGCAGGTGACAATATACGCATAACGCAGGCGCACGGTATTGCCGGGGAAAAGCCGGAAATATTTGGGCGGCGGGGTTTCCTCAAAATCCTCCCTTTCAATCCACAGTTCGCGGGAAAATTTTATATTACGTGATCCCGCGGCGGGGTCTTCGGGGTTGTTTACCGCCTCAAGCTCTTCTATCTTGCCTTCTTCCCAGTTTTCGATTATCAGTTTAAGCGGCTTCAGCACCGCCATAACGCGCAATGCCCTTTTATTCAAATCCTCGCGCAGGCAGTATTCCAGAAAGGCGATGTCCACCATGCTGTCTGTTTTTGCAATGCCTATCTGTGAAACAAAATTCCGTATTGCCTGCGGCGTATAGCCTCTGCGCCGCAGTCCCGCGATTGTGGGCATACGGGGATCGTCCCAGTCGGAAACCTTCTTGTCCTGCACCAGCTTAAGCAGCCAGCGTTTGCTCATAACGGTGTGGCTTAAGTTTAGACGGGCGAACTCTATCTGCCGCGACGGAAAAACCCCGGCCTCGCGGATAAACCATTCGTACAGGGGCCTGTGTATCTCGTATTCAAGAGAGCAGAGCGAATGGGTAATGCCTTCTCTAGCGTCGGACAAGGGGTGCTGGAAATCGTACATGGGATAGATGCACCAGGAGTTGCCAGTGCGGTAATGGGTTTCGCGGCGTATGCGGTACATGACAGGATCGCGCATGAGCAGGTTCGGATGCGCCATATCAATTTTGGCGCGCAGGGTTTTTGCCCCGTCGGGAAATTCGCCGGCGCGCATACGGGCGAAAAGGTCAAGGTTTTCTTCTATAGAACGGTCGCGATAAGGGCTGTTCCTGCCCGGCGGTGTTATGGTTATGTTGTTTTTATCCTGAACCGCGGTTCCCCGGTATTCGCTCATCTCAACATCGGAAAGATCATCTATGTATGCTTTTCCTTTTTTTATAATTTTTACAGCTAACTCGTAGAGGTGTTCGTAATAGTCCGAAGCGTAGAACTCCCTGTCCTCCCAGTCATAGCCCATCCATTTAACATCTCGCTTGATTGCCTCAACGTAGGATATATCTTCTTTTTCCGGGTTGGTGTCGTCGAAGCGGAGATTGCACTTGCCTCCGAAACGCTCCGCCATCGTAAAGTCAATGTAGAACGCCTTGCAGTGGCCTATGTGCAGCCAGCCGTTGGGCTCGGGCGGGAAACGGGTGTGCACATAGGTGAACCTGCCCGACGCCAAATCTTCTTTGATAAATTCACTGATAAAATCTGAGCCTGTACCCGAGTCGGGGGAAGCGGCATCGTCTTTAGCGGGGGCTGTGGACATAAGAAGGGACTCCTTAAAAATTGGTCAGATAACAAATGCCGATGAGTAAAATCGCCCAGAGGGTTTCATCGCTTACCGCGCCGTTTTTACCGGCGTCTTTCAGGCTGCCAAGCTGGGAGCCATACCACCAGAACAGACCCATCTGCAAATCAATACGGAAGGTATATTCGGTAAAATCTTCTTTGGAGCTTTGCAGTCCAAAAAGCAGATATGCAAGCTCTTCCAGTATCGCGCCGAATTTCTCAAGGGCCTGCTGGAGATCCCCCTGTTCAATCCGCGCCATAAAGGGCAAAACATCGTCTTGTACTTTTTCCTTGCGTGACTCATCGGCTTTCTCAACCCATGTTTTCTGTATCAAAAGGTCAAGGTTATTTTGAAAATGAGCCAGAAACTTGCGCATCTCCGCGGCGTTTTTCTCGACTCCCAGAAGCCTTTGGTATTCGGAACCTATTCCCAGCGCTTCGGCAAAAGCGGCAGCTTCCGTAAGGCTTGTCCCTTTTTTGGACGGAAAATTGTCCGAGGGGAACAAGGCTTCGGCAACCTTCTGGTACTCATTGGGGAGACTTTTTTTCATACCTTATAAAATGATGAGAAAAGTTAAAATAGTCAAGGGCGTAAATAGTAAGTGGCAAAGAGCAGGTAGCAAAGTTAAGATTGTTGCATCCTGCTTTGTAAATACGCCTGTATTGCCCGGCGGGTAGAATCAAAGGCGATTTCTTCCATGTCAATTTCTTCTGGTTTCAGGAAACGGACGGCGGAGATCTCGGCTTTCTCAAGAGTCAGATCGTTCTCGCAAAGGCCTGACGCGGAAAGGTAAAAATACATGTCGCAGGTATTGTAAATAATGTTTTTGTATGGATAGCGGTTGGAAAACGAGGCAAAGAAGGTAAATACTTTGGCAAGAGGCGCACCCTGCGGGACGGGCGGCGACCAGCCGAGTTCTTCCTTTAATTCCCTGTACAAGCCCTCCAGCGCGCCTTCGCCCGGATCCACAAAGCCGCCGGGCAGATCCAATTTGCCTGTTGAGGGTTCCTTTCCGCGCACCAGAAACAACAGGCGCCCGTCAGACTCAATAACGCAGCCTGTGGCGGCAGCCGTATTGTGATAATATACAAAACCGCAATCAGGGCAATTGAAAGAATTGCCGTTCTTAAAAGTGATATTTTTTGACGCGCATTTTGGACAGAATGTAAACATGGTTACTGCTGATTATGCCATATATAATGAATCTCTGCTATAATAAAATAAATGAAAATATGCTGTGTTGATACCGCCGCACTGCCTTCCGAATGGACAGCCGGAACCGCCGCCTGCGCGGTTGATTTTTTTTCTTTTGTTTCCGCCGCCGATATACGCTGGATTGAACGCTCCGAGGCCGAGACAAACAGCGCGTACAAACAGATAATCCCGTATATTATAGTCCTGCAAAATTCCGGGCGTATCCTGTGTTACCCGCGGCACGGCGCGGAAAGCCGTTTGCACGGTTTTTATTCCTGCGGTATTGGCGGGCATATAGACATCGAAGACGCGCGGGATACATTAAAAAAAACCGTCAGCGCCGGCATGACGCGCGAATTAAAGGAGGAGCTTGCCGGTTTTCGGGAAGACCGGATTGAGCTTGCTTACAGGGGCATTATCAACGAGACGGAAAGCCCGGTGGGGCAGGTTCATTTGGGGCTGGTGTATACCGCCCTTTGCCTGGGCGGTTACGCGCCTGAGCCCTCGGAAGAAACAGCAGGCATGGAATGGAAAACCCCGGAAGAGCTAAAACTGGTCAAAAAAGAACTGTGGTCTGATCTGGCGCTGGAATTGATCAAATAATAATTAACAGGTAAGAAAGAAAGAGGCGAAGCGTACTTTCTTAACTTTGCTCATTATTGAACAATGCCCAAATCTTCCCTGACACGGTGAACTGGTTTTCCTTTGTGCGTATAACGGCGATGCCTTCGTCTTTTGCCGCTTCCAGCATATCGTCGGGCAGGGGGCGCGAATTGCATATAACAATAACCGAAATGTTTACAAGAGTGGCTACCGCCACTGTGTTTTTATGGGCCTGTATCGTAATTAGGGCTCCGCCGGTTTTGGCGTTTGCCATAACATCGGAGAGCAGGTCGGAGGTGTAGGCCCCGGTAACATCCCCGTCTGTAAATTCAGTCTGGCAAATTTCCGCGCCAAGGGCGGACGCAAGCTCGTTAATCGTCATTTTTCTTCCTTGGCGGAGTGTACGTACACTGCGGAAACCACGGTGGTTCCCACTCCCAATTCCGAATTGATTGAAAATTCATCGGAGACGCGCTTGGTGTTGGCAAGCCCCATGCCCGCGCCAAAACCCAAAGATCGCACATAGTCATTGGCCGTAGACCAGCCTTCCTGCAGAGCCTGGTTCACGTCGGCAATGCCGGGGCCTGTGTCGGTCGCCGTGATTATCACCTTGTCGGGCAGTATGCTGTAATGGATAATACCGCCGTTTGAATGGACAACAAGGTTTATCTCAAGCTCATAGCTTGCAATGGCAATTCTGCGGATAATTTTAGGGTCATAGTTCCGCTGTTTCAGCGCTTTCTTGATGTCGGTTGACGCCCGGCCCGCCAGCTCAAAATTGTAGTGGGGGACATTGTATTCCATTTCCGCGTACATTGACGTAATGTCCGTTTTTTTATGCAGTTTTTCCAGCCTTAGCACTTCCCTGTTCATTTCGGACAATAAAGCGCGGATTACATCAACGGAGCCCAGTGTCCCGACTAATTCATGGTTTTTATTCAATACAGGAAAGCGGTTGTGGTTATATTTATTCAGATATGAAATAGCGAAAGAAAGGGGCATATCATCCTGAAGCACAACAACATTGGTTGTCATACGTTCTTCCGCCGGACAGTTAATAAGTGACAGATCCAGGGCGGTGACAATATCATAAATGGAAATTATGCCGACAAGTTTTACGCCTTCCACAATCGGGATGCTTGTTATGCGATTCTCCCGCATCATCGCCTGCAGATGCCGCAGGGTTTGATCTTTCGTGCCTGTAATAACCGGAGTCGCCATTACATCCTTTATTTTCATCTGATAGATCAGCTCCAAAACTATGGAAGATGAATCATCAGTGCTTATTGGGATGTCATCTTTCTGATGGGATTCCGCCCCGCTCTCGCCAGGATTATTACTCATTGGACACCGCCGTTTTGGAAAGGATATATTTTTCGATAACTTCGGCAACGCCGTCATCATCATTGTCCCTTGTTGTCACAAGATCCGCGATACTCTTTATCCTCTCATCGCTGTTTGCCATCGCGACACCAATGCCGGCCCATTTGAGCATTGCTTCATCGTTCATCGAGTCCCCAATGGCCATCACGTCTTTTTGGTTAATCCCCAGTAATTCCGCAACCTTTTCCAGAGCCGTCCCTTTGTTGGTATTGGCGGGCAGTATCTCCAGAAAATACGGTTTGCTGGTAAAAATGGTAATGCTGTCTCCAATATAGGTACGCAAAATGCTTTCCAGCGGGACAAGGAGCTTCGGGTCTCCGGGGATAAGCAGTTTATGGCAGCCGCCGGCAACCATTCCCCGGAAATTTTCCACTACTACCTGCCTTAAGCCGGTAAGTTTTTGATCATAACCTGTATATTCATTATGGCGCGACACGTACATTATGTCGTCTTCATAAATCTGCAGTGGAAAGCCTTCGGCGTCGGCTAAATCAAAGGCCGTAAGCGCGGTTTTTACGTCCATTCTAATCTCGTAGACGACTTTTCCGGTATGGCTTTCCTGTATTAAGGTGCCGTTGTTGCATATAAGGTAACCTGTTTTTTTATGCATCCCTAAAAGTCCGGCAAACTGATCCATTGCCGCAGGGATCCTTCCCGATGCCAAAACCACAATTACTCCAGCCTCTTCCGCCTTTTTGATGGCGTTTCTGGTCTGGTAGGAAATGGTTAAATCCGACCTTAGAAGGGTATCATCCAAATCAAGGGCCAGGAGACGTATTACGCTCATTATTAAATAATAACATAAAAATACCGTTTTAGCAAGCCGGCATATTGAGGAAACGGTAAAAATAGCCGAACCGCCACGGCGAGGAAAGAGTTGGCTATTTGTATTAGCTATTTGTCAATCTATCCCCGCCGCTTTCCTGAAACGCTTTAAAGTAGCCGCCGCGATGGGGCGGGCTTTTTCGGCGCCCTGCTCAAGAATTTTGTCCAGCGCGGGAATATCCGCCATGATGGCATCGTAACGCTGGCGCATGGGGGCAAGCTCGCGGTTCGCGACGCGGAAAAGCTCTTCCTTGGCTTCGCCCCATCCCATGCCCCCTGACCGGAAGCGGCCGGCAAGGGCGGCCTGTTCTTCCGCGGTGGCAAAAAGTTTATATAAAAGATAAATCTGGCTGGAGTCGGGGTCTTTGGGTTCCTCAACCGCCTGGGAATTGGTTACCATCCGCATAATGGTTTTATGCAGGGTATTCTCCGGGGCAAACAGCGGAATAGTATTGTTATAACTTTTACTCATCTTTCTGCCGTCCAGCCCCGGCACCACGGCGACACCTTCCTGCACGCCCGCGCGCGGAATCTTCAGCACTCGCTTGCCGTAGTTGGCGTTCACTACCTGGGCTATGTCCTGCGCCATCTCAATATGCTGCACCTGATCCTTGCCTACCGGAACCACGTCCGAATCAAATAAAATAATATCCGCGGCCATAAGTACAGGATAGGTAAACAGCCCCATGTTGACGCCGGCGTCCGGATCATCGCCCTTTTCGTTATTGTCCTGCACTGCCGCCTTGTAGGCGTGGGCGCGGTTCATAAGGCCCTTGGATGTATATGCCGCAAGCATGGTGGCAAGCTCGAACACCTGCGGAATGGAGCTTTGACGGTAAAAGATTACTTTTTCCGGATCAAGTCCCGAGGCGAGCCAGCCGGCGGCTACCTGCCTGATCGTAGAATTCAATTCCTTTGGATTTTTCATGGTATTGAGCGCGTGGTAGTCAGCGATAAAATAGCGGGCGTCGTAGGTCTTGGCAAGTTCCAGCGCGGGCTTAATCGCGCCAAAGTAGTTGCCTATGTGCAGATCGCCTGTGGGTTTTATACCTGTAAGTGATACTTCTTTCATATAGCCAATGTAGCGGTTTACCGTTGAATTGTAAAGTGCGCGCATGGCGCGTCCCTATATTTCAAAGTCGCTTTGATCGATAATTTGCGCCGTTTCCACATTCAGCACTCTTTGATTAAGCCGCCTAAGGCTTTTTTCACC
>Ga0268262_10004505_pt1 | contig 14369 bp, 10 predicted proteins | sample TergutNc150P3_FD_190354 | JGI IMG/M metagenome (GOLD analysis project Ga0268262, IMG submission 190354) | Nasutitermes corniger P3 segment gut microbial community from laboratory colony in Florida, USA - Nc150 P3 (SPAdes) (version 2) | ecosystem: Host-associated > Arthropoda: Insects >... | reverse complement strand
TTGGTTCAAAAATAAAAAAGGTGTATGATAAAAAAGTTATCAGCCCTTATCAACGGCTTCTGGCTTCGCCTGATCTTTCCGTTGAAGTTAAAGCGGAACTTGCAAGGCGCTTCGCTCTTTACGATCCGGTTGAGCTCCAACGGGAAGTCCACAATGCCGTTGACGTTTTAGTGTCGCTGAATAAGTCTGTAAATCCTGAAGGCGGGAAATCCCTCGTTGTTTCCTCCCTTCATGCCGTCTGACTATGGTTAGATTTTTATTATGAAGCAGCCAGTCTTTTCGGTTAGATTTTATTTTGAGGCATCACGGTATTATTTCATCTGAGATACATTAATTATCATTCCAACAACTTCAATAATCGCTATTATTACTATAGCAATATGTCTATTCTTTAGACCCGCTTGAACCTGTATTATTTCTGCCTCTTTTATCTTATCTGGATCAACATTAGCTGCTTCCCAGTCTGTTAGTCCTGTGTATTGACTTACGCAAGACATAGAAATTACGCATAGTAAAATAATGGCAATAATCTTTTTCATTTTATTACTCCTTCTTTTTAAGATTAACTCATCAATGATATAAGAATTGATTTTGATATTTTTGAATTTTCTTGGGAATCTAAGAAAAGCTTAAAATTTGCTTAAAATAGGCTCATGTATACGTGAGGGTATAATTGCGTATAAAAATAATCAACCGTTGTTTTTAAACAATCATCGTTCGTATAAAAAACAAGAACGTTTAGTTAAAAAATAACCAAATATTGCTGAAAAACATACGCATTTCGTTAAAAAACACGCATTTTATGTTGTTTTTTAAACAAATTAACATAAATTTTACCATAATTATAGTAAAATCTATCATAATTAAGGTAAAAATCATCATAACTTGGATAAAAAATAAGAAACATTGCTAAAAAAATAACAAACGTTATGGATTAAATTCAAAATGTTTATTAAAAAACAACCAGCGTTGGTTAAAAATTAAGCAGCGTTTGATATTAAATAAAAGACGTTGATTGAAAATAGACGACGTTTGTTTAAAAATTAATGGCAATTAATTACTTAAAAGCAAATGACGATTGCTTGAAAAGAAAGACCAGACTGTTTTAAATAACACAAAACTCCTACATTGAAAAGTATTACCTCGTAAAAATCAAATATATCTTTCAGGCGGCAGGGCAAGCTCACTGCGGCGGTATTGGCGTGGATTGCCGATGCAGCCATGCCAAAGCATGCGTAGACTAATGCCACGACACCGACCGCCGTAGGGGGCTTGCCCTGCCGCCGTAAGACATAGATGGCGAATTACGAGAAAGGTATTGCCCTGCACCGTAAGAGATAGTCAGTTATTCTTACTGCCGAGATGTTTCTCAATTATTTCAAGCTTTAAAGTACGCAAGTTTTCAGTAATCGACACCTTGTAAATATGCGGATTTAAAAGCCTCTTATAGGTAGAATCGAAACTTTCAAGCTCAAGAGCCGTGCGGGTTTTAATTTCAGGTAACGAAGGCTGCTCTTTTACAAGAACGCCGTTTTCAATCCATTTGTCAAGGAGCGGCGACACGCTTCCTTCGACTGTGTGGTAAAAATGCCTGTAGTCGGCGGAAGGATGCCAGAAACAGAAGCGCTGCCCCGTTTTAATCTCGTCCGCTCCGTCAATACCGAGAACGTCCGCCACCGCTTCTCCCTTTTTATCCCTTATCCTCCAAACCTGCTTGACGCCGGGGTTTGTCGTCTTGTCGGGGTTATCCGAAAACTTCATAACGGGAATCGCCTTCTTGCCCTCAATACGAGCCGATAGTTTGTAAACGCCAGTAAAAGCGGCGGCCTGCGCTCCCGTTACCATCTTTGTCCCTACACCCCAACTGTTCACGGGAGCACCCGCCTTCACAAGGGTCTCGATTATATTTTCATCAAGGTCATTTGAAACTGTGATAAAGGCTTTCTCAAGCCCCGCTTTGTCGAGCAACTGCCTGACTTCGGTTGAAAGGTACTGAATATCGCCCGAATCAAGACGCACTCCGAAGTTTTTTCCTTTTGCGGTTAATTTTTTCCCGGCTTTAATAGCGCTGTGAATCCCGCTTTTAAGAGTATCGTATGTGTCAATAAGGAAGATGGTTCTGTCGGGGTAAAGGGAGGCGTAACAGTCAAACGCTTCTTCTTCAGTGTCAAAGGACATTATCCACGAATGCGCCATAGTGCCCATAACGGGTATCCCGAAAACTTTCCCGGCGAGAGTGTTGCTTGTCCCCGACGCTCCGCCGATAAAAGCGGCACGTGAAGCGGAAACCGCCCCGTCATACCCCTGCGCCCGGCGAAGACCGAACTCCATTACATTCCCCTTGCCGGAAGCAAGCCAGACACGGCAGGCTTTTGTCGCTATTAAACTTTGGAAATTAATAATGTTTAAAAGCAGCCCTTCGATTATCTGACATTCGATAAGGCTGCCTTCTACCCTTATAAGAGGCTCGTTGGGAAAGATAACCGTTCCTTCGTCCATCGCCCAAAGTGAGCCTTTAAACTTAAAAGTTTTAAGGTAATCAATAAACGCTTCTTCAAAAACGGCAAGGCTTTTTATATAGGCAATGTCGTCTTCGCCGAATGAAAAGTTAACAAGCTTTTCAAGAAGCGTGCCAAGCCCTGCGAACACGGAATAGCCGCCTCCGAACGGCTGCTGCCGGAAAAACATTTCAAAGACGGCGGTTTCATTCAGGTTTCTTTTCCAGTAACCGTTCGCCATTGTAAGAGAATAAAAATCTGTAAAAAGCGCCGAACTATTCAGAGAATACGCCTATCTTCCTGAATTTCTGATAACGTCTTTCGGGAAGTTTATTGAAATCTTCGTTTTTAAGTTTGTTGACAGTTTCACCTAACCAGGAAGCGATATTTTTCGCCGTAAAGGTTACGTCCTTCGCTGCGCCGCCTTCCGGCTCTGCTATAATTTTATCGCAAACGCCGAAACGCTTTAAATCTTCGGCGGTAATCTTCATAAGCTCGGCGGCTTCCCTCTCCCTTGAGCCGTCCTTCCACAGAATGGAAGCAAACCCCTTGGGCGAAATAACCGAATAGAGAGCGTTTTCAAGCATGGCAAGCTCATCGCAGACACCGAGAGCCAGCGCTCCGCCCGAGCCGCCTTCTCCCAGAACGACAGAAATAACCGGGGTCTTAAGCATCATGAACTCGTGAAGGTTACGAGCGATTGCCTCACCCTGCCCTCTTTCTTCCGCTCCTACTCCGCAGTAAGCGCCGGGAGTGTCGATAAAGCAGATAACGGGACGATGAAACTTCTCTGCCTGTTTCGCGAGACGCAGCGCCTTGCGGTATCCTTCGGGATGAGGCATGGAAAAATTGATTCTCTGCAATTCCGTAATGTCTTTTGCCCGTACCTGTGAAACTACAGTAACCGAAGTGTCGTTTAACAGACAAATCCCACCAAGAAGCGCAGGATCATCGCTGAAAAAACGGTCGCCGTGAAACTCAATAAAGTCTTTGAAAATAAGAGGAATATAATCGTTAATTGTGGGACGGCCTAAGTTTTTAAGGAGATCGAGTTTTTGCTGCATGTTTAACATTATTGTCCTCCTTTAGAGCCATGAAGTTTTATTATCTTCGCGATCATGTCAGGTAATTCACTGCGACAGCATATAGCGTCAACAAATCCGTGTTCGCCAACAAATTCCGAAGTCTGGAATCTTTCAGGCAGCACAGCGCCGATAGTATCCTGAATGACGCGTTTTCCCGCAAATCCCAATGTTACCCCCGGCTCCGCAAGAATTATATCTCCAAGCATTGCGAAAGAAGCGGTAACGCCGCCTGTAGTCGGGTCTGTAATAATTGAAATGTAAAGTTGACCCGCCTCAGTATGACGCGCGACAGCGCCCGAGGTTTTAGCCATCTGCATAAGGGAGATAATTCCCTCCTGCATACGCGCTCCGCCTGACGCCGAGAAAATAATTACAGGCATTTTATTGGAAGTGGCGTATTCAATGGCGCGGGTGATTTTTTCGCCTACAACGCTGCCCATGCTTGCCATCATAAAACGGCTGTCCATAATGCCGATTACGGCAGGGAAGCCCTTTATAGTACAGCGGCCTGTAACAACCGCCTCTCCTGTTTCGCAGGATTTCCTTAATTCTTCGATTTTTTCTTTATATCCGGGGAACTCAATCGGGTTGCCGGATCTCATACTTGAATCGAACTCGTTAAAAGTACCCGCGTCCGCGGTAATGGCGAGACGCTGTTGCCAGCCAAGCCTTGAATGGTTGCCGCAGGAGCCGCATACCCACAGATTTTTTTCTGGGTCAGGTACGGGTTTTTGACATTGTGAACAAATAAAATCAGACATAACGGGATTGTACCAGTTTGCTATAATTGTTTCAAGTGACATATTTTAGAAAAATGTCAAACATAGAACAGTAACAATAATTTACTTTTCTATGAATGTTTTTCGTAATTTTGTAGACAAAGAATTCAAAAAAAGGCTGTTTAGTCGTTTTCCCAAACAGCCTTATCTACCTCGTTTTACGTTTCTTAGTTTATCCCGAGCTTTTTCTTGTTCGCATTCATTAACTCAGTTTGTTTGGCCTGTAATCTGGCGTAACCTGTGTCTGTTTTAAACTTTTGAAAATCAGCCCAAATTTTGTCAAAATCCGCTTCTGTCTTTGCGAGGAGCAACTTGGGTAAATCCTGTCCCCAACGGCGCGCTATAGTGTCATTGATCAAGGCTTCATCACTGCCTGGTGCCATATTGAGGTTGTCGTATTGCGCGTAAGAAACTACATAGGGACGTGTCCAAAGTTGCGGTTGTTCCAGTGACGGCGCGTATTCTATTGGGAACTGTTGTATCCATGGATTATCCATAAGCATCCAGTATGTATATTGAACACCGATTTCAACTTCCTGCTTGTTTTTATCGTTCTTATCTAGGAAATCAACATCAGGCAGAAGAGTCGGCACACCGTTAACAATTTTGTATGTCGGTGCTATGCCGAATGGATTACCCTCAGGTACGCCAAAATAAGTATCCATCTGGCCCTCTTCGCTTATGAGATATGTAAAAAATTGAATAGCTCGCGCTTTATCCTTGCAGTTTTTGGAAATAAGTGTCACAGTCCAGCCGGCAATGCCGCCGCCCGGAAGAAGAGGATCGCCGCCCCTTGAATTTTTAGGGCCGTCAACCGCAATGTAAATTGTATTGGGATCGATACTGTAACGCGCGTTCTGCGGAGCTTGCATATCCCAGTTCTGGTAGATCATGGCAAAATAACGTCCCTGCGCGGCTTTCTCTTCGATCTGGGAACGTCCGTCAACAAATACGTCCATGGAGATAAGTCCTTCGGAAGCGGCCTGGCGGAAAACTTTAAGCCAGCGTATATAATCAGGATCATCCATCCCCAGAGCGGGCGCTTCATACTTACCGTTCTTTTCCGGTCTTATGGCCAGAAAGTGCTGAAGATAGGCTTCCAATGAATTGTTGCCTATATCGCCAAACGAATTGAAACCTATCGGGATAATAGGCTGTCCGTTTATAGTCGGGAATTTTTGTTTTGCGGCGCGTAGCGCGTTGAGGAAACCGTCCGGCGTAGTCATGTCAGGCTTACCGATAGCTTCATACATATCCTTGCGAACCAAGAAAGTTTCGTTAGCTGTCATCATGCCTTTGTAGCGCTCAAAGTCACTGGGGGTGAAAGAAGCGTTGGGATAACCGTATACGTTTCCGTCAGGCTGTGTGTACCAGCCAAGCTTCTGCGGATTCGCTACTTTGAAAAAGTAGGGATCGTATTGTTCCGCCAGTTTGTTAAGAGGTTCAAGCATATCCGCGTCTATCATCATGGGAATTTGACCTTCCCAGAAACCTAAAGTGATATAATCAGGCAGCGCTCCGCCCGCAATCATCGCGTTTAATCTTTCAGCTTCATTGCCTGCAGGTACAATAAAGCGGACATCTACGCCGGTTTTCGCCGTGATATACTTTGAAACCCTTGATTCACCCCACTGCCTGCTGAACCAGCTAAAGTTGATATACCAGTCAAATTGAATTGGTTTATCTGCGTTTGCTTTCCAGCCGGGAACATCTGCCGAACCTGATGCGGTGGACGCTCCGCCTTTCTTTCCGCCGCATGAATATAGCGTTACCGCAAAAATGACAGCTAACACTAAAATTACGATTTTTTTTCTCATGTTTTTCTCCTATAAAATTCTTAACATATTGCCGTACCAACGGTACGAATTCCAAAACAACTACCCTTTTATTGCGCCAATCATCACCCCCTTTACAAAGTAACGTTGCAGAAACGGATATATACAGATAATTGGCGCTGTGGTTACCGTCATAGTCGCCAATTTTACCGACTGGGAATTTACCGCCTGCGCGGCAACTCCGGCAGGCATTCCAACAATTGATTTAGTTTGAGAAGAACCGGCAATTACACGGTAGAGAAATGTTTGTATAGGCTGTAAGTCGGGATTATTTATAAACATAACGCCGGAGAAGAAATCATTCCAATGACCTACTCCGTTAAAAAGCGAGATTGTCGCAACTATAGGCATTGATAATGGCAGAATGATTTTAAAAAATATTCTAAAATCATTAGCTCCGTCAATTTTGGCCGACTCCTCAAGACTTGCCGGTAATTCACGGAAAAACGTCATAAAAATTATACAATTGAAAAAATTAAAGAGTCCTGGAATGATATACACAAGAAATGTATCGTAGAGTTTTAAACTCCGTAAAACAATAAAATACGGAATAAGCCCTCCGCCGAAGAACATCGTAACAGTACCTATCAGAAGGTAAACTTTATTACCAAATATGTACCTTTTTGAAAAAGCATAGGCAACCATTGAGGTAAATAATACACTGCAGAATGTCCCTATCACTGTACGCCAGATCGTTATATTAAAAGCGCGTATAATGGCTTTATCCAGAAAAACAATACGGTAGCTTTCCAGTGTAGGCTTCCTGGGGAAAATATATACTCCTCCCATCATTGTGTCTGTAGCTTCATTGAAAGAGAGGACTACCATATTCCATACCGGATACAATGTTACAAAACAAATTAGGACCATTACGCCGACTATTATTTTATCGCTGGTTTTCATATATACCTCCTAAAAAAGTGAAAAATTATTAATTTTCTTTGTTACTCTGTTAGCTGAAATAAGCAGAATAATGGCAACAGCGGATCTGAAAAAACCAATAGCGCTAGCATAGGAAAACCTCATGCTCCGCATGGCTACATTGTATGTATAAATGTCGATAACTGTGCTTCGCGGCGCATTCAACGGATTCCAAAGGACCAGTATTTGCTCGAAATTCGAATTGAGCAAACCTCCAATGGCCAGAATAAAAAGAATAGTAATCGTCCCCATTATGCAGGGTATGGTAATTGACCACATTCTCCTGAAACGGCCTACTCCGTCGAGTTCAGCGGCTTCATATATTTCCTGATCAATTCCGGCGATTGCCGCTAGATATATAATCGCCGACCAGCCCAATTCTTTCCAAAGGTTGGAAATTATCACAATGGCCCAAAAATACTGCGGATACGCAAGGTAGGAGCTTCCTTCTTTTATTAGTTTCAGTTTTATTAACATTTCATTGAAGAAACCGGTCTCGGAAAGCCATGTTGTTAGAATACCTCCCATTATTACCCATGAAAGGAAATGAGGCAGATAGGAAATAGTCTGCACTCTTTTTTTAAATTGCGCAGAAGGCAATTCATTCAAAAACAGAGCAAAAATAATGGGTAAAGGAAAACCGAATATAAGCCCAAAAATACTAATTCCAAGCGTGTTCATTAAAATATTTGAAAATTCCGGATCACGTAAAAAAGCAATAAAATGCCCAAAACCGTAATATGATGCCCATGCCGATGTCAAAAATTCTTTACTGAATAGATTCTGGGTTACACGGAAATTTCTTTTAAAAGCTACCAAGAGTCCGTACATAGGCAAATAGTTGAAAATTAGCATCCATATAATCCCCAATATCGCCATAATTTGCAGGTATTTTTCACGACTGAGTCGTTTTACTAAAGCATTAACCTGGTAATTCATATACTTTTTTAACCCTCCTAATTTGATATTCTTATGCCACCTTAAATACCGGGCTTAAACAATTGCAAGTTTTATTGACACATTTGCATAATACATGTATTATCAAAATATGTCAATATGTATAGTACAAATTTAGGAGATTTTTACAATGGCAAACAAACCGATTTATTCAATTGACAATGATGAGTTTATTATTGAAAACTACAATAATGCGAAAGCGTTCGCCAGCTTTTTACCCGCTATTGCCGGTCTTTGGGGCAAGCCCATTTGGGTTTATTATGTCAACAGGGGGCAGGCAGTAGCCAATTTCGGCGTCAAAGACAAGGATGGCGCTATTGTTGAGTTTAACGCGGCAAACAAAGCCTGGCGGCAGACCGCTTTACAGGGTTTCAGGACTTTCTACAAAGTAAACGGAGTCTTTTTTGAACCTTTTCGCAATTCACCGGATTTAAAAACAAAAAAAATAACTCAAAAAATGTTTATAAAAACCCATGAGGTGCGTCTTCTTGAAAGAAACGAAACATCCGGTATTGAAACCGAAGCCGCTTATTGCACCCTGCCCGGAGAAAATTTCCCCGCTCTTTTAAGGCGGCTTTCCGTAAAAAATATTTCCGGAGAAACGAAAGAAGTTGAATGTATCGACGGTCTGCCTTTGTTGCTTCCATGGGGAACACGTAACTGGATGTTAAAAAACCTGTCTCGTCTTGCCGAAGGCTGGTTCTCCGGAGTTAATTTTACCGCCAACCATGTGCCCTACTACAAATTGCCTGTAGAAGCTCTTGACCGGCCTGAAATTGTTCAGTTGTACGGCGCGCATTTTTACTGCGGTTATCTGAAGGAATCAAGCGCAGCTCCCCTTTACTGTATTGATCCGGATTCTGTTTTCGGCGAACAGCGGGATTTTGATTTTCCCGCCGCTTTTATTGAGCACGATGCGCCGTTTACAATAAATACAAAACTTGTAAGCAAAAATAAAACGCCTTCCGGCATGGGTTATTTTCCCGTTAAACTGGAAAGCAGCGCTCAGGCGGTGTACTATTCAATGATTGGGCATTGCAGCGATGTTGACAGTATAAACAGCGCGACGGCAATACTTTCGCGTAACAGTCTTTTTGAAACAAAAGAAAAAGAAAACTCTGAGCTGATAAACGAGATTGCGTCCTGCGCGTATACCAAATCGGCATATCCTCAATTTGACACCTACTGCAAGCAAAATTTTATTGATAACGCTTTACGCGGCGGTTTTCCGGTAACTATCGGAAAAAATACTACTTATTACGCCTATTCCCGGGTTCACGGCGACATGGAACGCGAATACAACAATTTTACCGTTCTTGATGAATATTTTTCACAGGGAAACGGCAATTACCGCGACGTAAACCAGAACAGAAGATGCGATGTCTTTTTTAACCGGGATATAGGCGATGACAATATCCGCTTTTTTATGAATCTAATTCAAAGCGACGGCTTTAACCCTCTTAAAGTGCTTGGCGTCAGTTTTACGTTTGAAACCGCTGAAAACAAACGGCGTTTTATTGATGAAGAATTTGCCGCTAACGCGCTTAATGTAAAAGAGCGCCCTGACTTTATTGAAAAGCTGTCATTCTTTACGTCAAAGCCTTTTACTTTAGGCAGTCTGTTTCATCTTTTTGAAGAAAACAAAATAAATCTTTCCGACAGGAAGACCCTGCTTGCGTCGCTCTTAAAATACGTAAAAAAAATAAGCCTCGCGGAACACGGCGAAGGGTATTGGTCGGATCATTGGCATTACAATACCGATTTAATCGAAAATTACCTCGCTGTTTTTCCCGACCGTTTTAAACAACTTCTCATTGAGTCAAACGATTATACTTTCTTTGACGACTGCTATTTTGTTGAACCTCGCAGTGTAAAATATGTTCTGTTCCGCGGAATGCCCCGGCAAATCCGCGCTGTGCGCCGCGACCCTGAAAAAGCCGCACTTATCGCTTCTCGCGCACAGAATCCCAACGTACTACGGACAGGTTTTGGTTCAGGTGAAGAATACTTTACAAACCTTTTAGGCAAGCTGCTTTGCCTGATTGCGAATAAATACGCCTCACTCGATCCTGAATGTCTTGGCGTGGAAATGGAAAGCGACAAACCTAATTGGTGCGACGCCTTAAACGGACTTCCGGGACTCTTTGGCTCTTCCAGCGCGGAAAGTCTTGAACTGCTCAGGCTGGTTTCTTTCCTGAAAAACGGACTTTCAGATATTGAACCTGCATTTAATACCAAGGTTGCCGTAGAAATTTATAATTTGTTAAACGAATTGATAAACATTACCAAAACAACCCAGGATAATTTTATTTTTTGGGACAAGACTCACACGGTAAAAGAACATTTCCGTGATATAACACGTCTGGGATTTTCAGGCAGTGAGAAAAATTGCTCAATAGGAATTGTTCTGGAAATGCTCATTGTTATTGAACAAAAACTTTTACAGAGCCGTGAGGCCATTGAAAGACTAACCGAAGGCGGGATTGTGCCGACTTGTTTCGCGTTCATTCCGGAATCATACGAAATTGATGAAGACGCTGAAAACAAACGATCTCCCGCGTCAATTGCGAGAGAAAAAGCAACTCCGGTCGCCGATATACAGGCAGGCGCTACATCTGCGGTTATGGCAATTGCCGGAGAAAAAAACAAGCCGATAATTGTTAAAACTTTTAAAAGAAAAGACCTGCCTCTCTTCCTTGAAGGGCCGGTGCATTATCTGCGCCTCTGTCCAGAAAAATCTGTCGCGCGAAAATTCCACAAGGATATGCTCTTAAGTCCTCTTTATGATCAAAAATTACGTATGATTAAAGTTAACGCGCCTATCGCGTCCGCCGGTCAGGATATCGGCCGTATAACTGTTTTTACGCGCGGTTGGCTTGAAAACGAGTCAATCTGGCTGCACATGGAATACAAATACCTGCTTGAACTTTTACGTAACGGCCTTGCGGAAGAATTTTTCAGTATCGCAAAAACATCTCTTATTCCCTTTGTTAATCCCGACACGTACGGACGCAGTATTTTTGAAAATTCTTCATTTTTGGCAAGCTCGGCGCATCCCGATGAAGCTTTGCACGGTCAGGGTTTTACCGCGCGTCTATCAGGCGCTACCGCCGAATTTATTTCAATGTGGATAGCGATGACAAGCGGCCTTAAGCCTTTTTCCCTGTATGACGGCGAACTACGCCTCAGTTTAAAACCATGCCTGCCCGCTGATTTTTTTACCGCCGCGAATACTTTTACCTTTAATTTCCTTGGCGGCTGCGAAGTTGTTTATCACAATGAATCTCGCTCTGATACCTTCGGCGCGCAGAGTGTAATAGCGCGTGAGTATCGCATAACGTATGCCGATGGCGACTCTGAAACAATTACCGGAGATTTTATTCAGGGAAAGAGCGCTCTTGCCGTCCGCGAAGGAAAAGCGCGGCGTATTGATGTCAGTCTTGCCTGAAAGAGGGAGAAGCTACAGAGCCGCGCTTTATTACGGGGGAATGTACCACCATTTTCCGGTATATTGGTTTATTGATCTGATCAAACTGTTCAAGAAGCAATGACGCTGCCCAGTTTCCCATCAGTGTTTTGGGGTGGGAAGCGGTTGTCAGCCATATTCCTTCAAGGCTTGAACGAGGGACGTCATCGTAGCCTACAATGGAAATATCGCCCGGTACTTTCAAATTTAAACTTTGTATCGCTACAAGCCCCTGAAAAGCAAGATCGTCGTTATAATAAAAAATCGCCGTAACTCCCAGTTTGGGATTTTCGAGCAGTTGTTTGGTAATAACGTACCCAGGATATACTATTCCTTCTTCATCGTTATACGCAATCTCAAGGCTGCTGTCATGTTCAATACCTGCCGCAGCCAGAGCGCAGCGGTAACCTTTCCGCCTTTCAAAACCCGTGCTTATCTTGTCATTGTAAATAAAAGCGATACGCTTGTGCCCGTGTTCCAAAAGATGTTCCGTAATTAACCGGCCTCCTCCCTCATCATCCTGCATTACCTTTGAACATTCAAATGAAGGAATATCATTATTTATTAAAACCACGGGGATGGTAAGCTTTTCCAGTAATGAAACCAGCCTTGTTTCCTTGCTGTCAAAACCCGAATATAACGGTTCAAGGATCAATCCGTCAATTGAATTGTTGAGCATTTCATTAATATTCCGTAATTCCCTGTCGTGACCTCCGCCTGAATTGGCGGAAAATACGCAGATATCCCTGGAATAAACTGCCTGTTCTATACCGCTGATAATAAACGGATAAATTTCATTGGTTATGTTCGGTAATACAACCCCGATAAGTTTTTTAATTTTACCGGATTTAGCGTTACCTGCTTTTTCCTGCCATGACGGGGGTTTGCTGCCGATAAAGGTTCCTTGTCCCTGCACACGATATATCAGATGCGCCTTTTCAAGAGCTTCCAGTGCTTTTCTGATTGTGGTCCGAGAAAGACCAAGACGGCTGAAAAATTCATTTTCACCGGGCAGCCGCATATTGATCTGCAAAATATTCTCTGCAATGAGCCGTTCTATTTCAGATTGAAGCTGCCGGTACTTTGGAACAGTTTCGCTGTCATTAATGATAATGAGTTCCCATATCTCATTTTTTTCCATAAGCAACAAACCAACCGCAATATAAAATTATTAAATAATCACTAAAAACTTCTAATTGTTTAAAATCACCGTTTGAATACCTCTGGGAGGACACTTTAATACAGTTATTTCGTTATCTGTAATACAAAGCTCATACACCATATCAGCTTCGGTACGGTTCATGACAACAAGAACCAAAGAGTTATCGTTATTCCTGAAAGCGCAGCATTCCATCATGTTTCCCATGCGCCCGTCAACAGTGGCGGGAGTCATGTAAGAATTCACGGAAATATCTACGCGCCGCGCCTGAGGTTTTATAAAGCGGCTGAAATGCCCGATGTAGTAATAAGAAGACTGATAATGTATTTTACCTGAATCCGTATCAACAAGTATCGGCGCGTCACAGAAATTCCCGACATGGTTCGGACCGCCCCGCATATCAAGGGCGATATTCCAGTCAATCCAGCCGGTACAGCCGTTATTCAAGTCATTGATAATATTATGCGCATAACGCTCGCCGGAAAACCATGCGCCCATACGCGGGCCTCCTTCAATACAACCTTCGGTAAAAAGAAGCGTCTTCCCGGGATATGCCTTCGCAACCTTAGCGACATTTTCGTACTGGTCGCCTGAATACCAGTGAAAAGCCGCTCCGCCAATGTACTTATCAGCTCCGGTAACCGACATAGATTCTGAGAACCTTTCCCATAAAAGATCACGGTTATGATCCCATACTAGAATATTTATTCTGTTCCCATGCTGCTTTTCCAGCGCAGGTCCAAGATAATTAACGGCAAATTCAGCTTCCTCTGTCGCTGTCCATTCACAGGAATCCCATGTTTGTTTTGCTGCCGGTTCGTTTTGTATGGAAACAACCCATGTATCAATGCCTCGTTTTTTAAGTTCGTCAATAAAGCGTACAAAATAAGCGGCCCACAAGGGATAATATTTCTTTAATAATTTTCCGCCATGGTTCATTTCACAGTTATCTTTCATCCATCCGGGCGGCGACCATGGGGTAACCATAAGTTTTAAACCGCTGCCCATACTATCGCACGCCTGTTGTAAAAGCGGAGTTATGTATTTATCAGTACGTTCCATTGAAAAGGAGTTAAGACTTTCATCGGCTTTTTCAACACATGCCCAGTTTTCCAGTGAAAAATCGCAACTGTTCACATGGGTTCTTGCCATAGTATAACAGTTTCCCGTTTTAGAAGAAAAATAAGCGTCTACTACCTCTTTACGTTTATCCGCCGGGATAAGAGAGAGCACATAACCTGAAGATTCAGTCAGTGCGCCGCCAAAACCATCTATACACTGGAATTTGTTTGATGGGTTTACGCGGATGGTACAGGCAAGGTGATTTTTATCCGATTTTGTTCTTTCCTGCGCCTTTAGCGCTTGAAACCTGTTATTGTTATCTTTTGCGGTTTCATAAATGGATTTTATTTCCATTGAAATAAGTTATACGATATAGCTTAACAAGTCAAGGGGAGAGGTATTGCGTAAACTTGACATCAACAGCTGTTTTCGTCATATTGGAGGTAACACCGCTTCGCGGTGCGTTTTCAGTTCCCTTCGGGAACCTGGTTCCTTTCAGGAACCAACTGTTTCTCGAAGCGGCACTGACGCCTGCCTAAAGGCAGGCTTGCTTTAGCCGGGTATGATGTATTTATTTGTGCCTGGGCTCTTCGTGTTTTTTTGGAGG
>Ga0268262_10004504_pt1 | contig 14375 bp, 14 predicted proteins | sample TergutNc150P3_FD_190354 | JGI IMG/M metagenome (GOLD analysis project Ga0268262, IMG submission 190354) | Nasutitermes corniger P3 segment gut microbial community from laboratory colony in Florida, USA - Nc150 P3 (SPAdes) (version 2) | ecosystem: Host-associated > Arthropoda: Insects >... | reverse complement strand
ACGCCGACGACCTGATAGACGGAATGACGCGCCTGATGAACGCTGACGACGTAGCCGGCCCCGTCAACATCGGCAATCCGGGCGAATTCACCATCAAACAGTTGGCCGAAGAGGTGATAAACCTGACAGGCAGCAAATCGAAAATCATCTACCAACCGCTTCCCTCCGACGACCCGAAACAGAGACAGCCGGACATCACGCTCGCCAAAGAGAAGCTGGGCTGGGAGCCGAAAGTCGGGTTGAAGGACGGGTTGGTCAAGACCATTGAGTATTTTAAGGGGGATTTGGAACTGTGAGGAGCCGGGCGTACGGGCAGGATTAATAAAAATTCGCCATATACGGTTGTGCCGTGATCTATATTAATAACATGTTTCGGTCTATAATCCTATTTAAAGGAGGGCGTTATGGCGACGTTAACGGTGGCTGACGATCGGTTGCGGGAAGTAGACGAGTTCGCTAAAAAAGAGGAGCGCAGCCGCGAGGAGATCGTTGATAAGGCGATTGAGGTCTATCTGCTCAAAAAAGAGTGGGAGCGTATGCGTCAGTGGGGGCGGGAATTGGCGGCTACCGGTATTACCGAAGAGGATGTAAGAGAGGAAATCAAGAAATGCCGTGAAGAGGAAGCCGCGCGAAGAAAATGAAAATCGTTATTGACGCAAATATGTTTATTTCCGCGCTTATCTGGGACGGGATTCCCGAAACAGTCGTTAACAGGGCTGCCGACAGATCAGACACGTTATTCATATCGGACGCTATTTTGGATGAGATTGATCGGACGCTCAGAAAACCGAAGTTCGGTCGGAGCGAGGATCACGTCGTTTCTTTTGTGGCATACATTAAAAAAATCGGAAAAAAGGTTACCGTATCCCCTAAACACCGTATAACGGGCATCTGCCGAGACCATAGCGATGACAAGTACATAGAATGCGCCCTCGCGGCAGGAGCCGACTACATCATATCAGGTGACCGCGACCTATTGGACCTCAAGGAGTACGGCGGGGTCAAAATCGTGAACGCTCGGGACTGCTTGGATGTCGCGGGCGGCTGAATTTCAGGATTTTCAACTTTTTTACATAGTTCTTGACTTGCGCAAACCGCGTGTATTATATTAAAGTGTATAAATTATACGTACGTTTAATTTATACACTTTGACCCCTCGTTATACTCCAAATTTCCGCGTTTTCCCTTTATCGGCAATGTCTAATTTAAACGTAGGTTTTATTTAGACACTTTTGTCTAAATAAGGGGATTTTATATGTGTTGACAGCGTTTTTGAGCCGTCTACGCTATGGGATGACAAGGTTTTCGTCCGAAAATGACCCGTCGCGCCGTGGGGCGGCAGGGTTTTCGTCCGAAAATGACCCGTTTACGCCGTGGGACGGCAGGGTTTTTGTCCACATACCCGTCCCGTGGCGGGAAGGTGGGACGCTTCGATTTCGCTCAGCGGCCTTGGCGGGGAATAAAGAATGACGGTTATAAACTATACATTAACTTTTTACTTTTTTGAAAGGGGAGTACCGTATGAACTTTTTTAACTTTGCTAAGTCGGGTCGGACGCTGTTGCTGTTGGCGGCGGCGGTTGTCGCGGGGGCGTTAACGTCATGTATGGAATTGTTGGATGGTTCAAACAATCAGCAATCCAACAGCGGACCCAAATTAGGTTGGGAGACTTCCTGCGCCGAGGCGGGTTGGGCGAGCATTCCTATTTCAGACAGGGTTGATTACAACATATTATACGATGATGTTGTAAGCCTCGTATCTAGAAAGTACGAGATAGAAATGCTTTCGAAAGAATCCGGGTACATACGGACAAAATGGACTAATCGTACGGTTACGACTACCGGTCAAGTCCAAGTTACGGAGGACTATCGTTCCAAAATCACTATAAAATTGTCGCCGCAAAGAAGTAAGATAGAGGTGAACTCGGAGGCTGAGAAAATGATAAACGGAAGCTGGATTTTAGGCTGTGACACGAGAGTATTGGAAACGATTAAGCAGGATTTACGGGGGCTTTCCGGCTACTGACGCGCAGTCGTTCCGAAATGCGTTTTGTTTGAGTTCGCATAAAAATTGTAGCGGTTGATGAATTCAACCGCTACTGTCCTCAAAAAATCATAAAGGATAACGAAAATGACCGCCGCGACGCGTAAAAATGTGAGAAGTTCGGCATTTCTTTTTATAATCATGTTCGTGAGCATAACGGCGTATACGCAAAGTTTGCCGAAGATAGCCGTTTACGTAACCGGCGGCGGCGGCGTTCATAAAGACGAAAAGAAAGCCCTCGGTACGCGGATACTCTCCGCTCTCGTTGATAGGGGCCGTTTCATTGCCATAGAGCGTTCCGACGTATTTTTGGCGGAGATAGACAAGGAGCAGACAAAACAACGTAGCGGAGCCGTAGACGACAGTCAAATCAGCGCGTTGGGCAAACAATACGGCGTCAAATACGTGTGCGTGGCCGACATAACCCCGGCTTTCGGGGCGTTTCAGGTTTCCGCCCGCATAATCGACGTGGAGACTGCGGCTGTCGCGTTTATCGGCGACGCCAACAGCCCGTTGAAATCAATGGACGATCTCGAACAAGTTTCGGACGAAGTGGTGCGGAAGATGTTTAAGGAGTCTAAGCCGATCCGTCCGATCGCTTCGAACGGCGCGCTTCAGTCCGCCTATCCGTCGTCCGAACCGCCCAAGATTGTAGCGACGTGGGATTGCGGCGCGGCGGCTGGAACCGTCGCCGTCGATTTATTGTCCGATGGGACGTTTATAGTTCGCGGCGGCGGGAATATGAAAGACAACGCCATGTACCTTTGGAGCAAAAATAAAAACGCTATTACAAATATAGTGATTGAGGATGGAGTAACGTCTATAGGAAAATCCGCGTTTTCAGGCAGTACCAACCTAAGCGCCTTAACCATTCCCGGCAGCGTGATTTCTATAGGAAACAGCGCGTTTTCGAATTGCAGCCGCCTAACCGCCGTAACCTGCAAAAATCCTGTCCCGCCGCGGCTGGAGTTAGCAGCGTTTGACGGCGTAAAATATATGTCTTGCGCCGTATATGTGCCGCAAAACAGCGTTGACGCTTATCGTCAAGCCGCAGGTTGGAAAACCTTTAAGAACATAACCGCCGCGCCCATGCCACAAAAACAGCCATTTTGAAGTGTTTTAGGGCATTTTCTGGACGCTGAATTTCGTGTTATTATTTTTGGTAAACCCCGTCCCCAAATAAAAAATTTGCAATCCCGCCTAAAAATTATTATATTTAGGTATATATGCGGGTCAGTCCGTCGCGCCCTGCGGCAGGGCTCGGCGTATTAACTAAATTAAAGAGGGGGAGCGTCAAAATGACAAGCATGACAACATTAGAGGACATTGTAGCCCAACTTGGGGTGACAATGGTGGAAACACGTAAAGAATGGAAGGAAAGCCTAGCGGAAAGCCAGAAAAAGTGGGAGGAAACCCAAGCGGAAAGCCAGAAAAAGTGGGAGGAAACCCAAGCGGAAAGCCAAAAAAAGTGGGAGGAAACCAAGAAGCGAATGGCTGAAGGTTGGGAAAGAACGGAGCGCGCGTTAGATAGGATGTCTGCGGAGCACGAAAAGTCTGAGCGTCTAATGCAGCGTCTGGAAAAGAATATGGGCGGTCTGAACAACAGCATCGGCGAGATTGTCGAAATGATTGTCATCCCTGGAGTAAAGGAAAAGATGAACGCCTTTAGGCACACTTTCACGATGGCCTCGCCCAGAAAAGAATACTCCGACACTGACGGCAGCACATTGACGGAAGTAGACTTGCTGCTTGAAAATTGCGATGAGGTTATGGTGGTAGAGGTAAAGACGCAGGTTTCAAAAAAATGGGTGGAGAGGCACCTGAAACGCTTAGAAATATTGCGCCAAAAAGAGCGTATAACGGGCATGACCGGCAAAACCATGTACGCCGCCGTCGCCGGCATAGGTTTCGATGAAGAGGCCCGCGAACTCGCGGCCAAGAGCGGCATGTACTTGATAGACATCAACGAAGACACCGAAAGGATTGACATAAAAGCGCCGGATGAGGCAGGTACGTGGTGATAATTAGTCGCTATGTTACGGCGATAACAGAAACTCCAAAACGTTCCGAATCTTTATCCCGTCATAAGAGGCGATGAAGTTTTTGTCTTGCGACAGTATCACCTTTTCGTGGTTGTCTTTTATCAGTCTGAGCGGCGCGATTTCCCTCTCCAGTACGTTTTTGTCGCTTAGGCTTTCGCATACTTGGAAGTATATCTTTTCTTTAGGCGTTTCGGCTATGAAGTCGATTTCAAAGTTCAGGTACTTTCCGATGTGGATTTTGTAACCGCGGCGCAACAGTTCCAGAAAGACGATGTTTTCTAGAATATGCCCCTTTTCGGCGTCTCTGTAGCCTAAGAGCATATTTCTTATGCCTATATCGACGATATAATTTTTGCCGAGGGTTCTGAGCAGGGCTTTTCCTTTTATATCGTACCTTTTCAGTTCGTAGAAGATAAAGGCGTTTTGCAGCGCGGCTATGTAGTTTGGAACGGTTTTGTTGGGCGCGGATTTATGCGTAGTCTCTTTGTTGCTCACCAAGTAGTTGCTTATGCTGTTTACGGAATTTACGGAGCCTATGCTGTGCGCTAAGAAGTCGGTCAGTTTCTTGAGCAGTGTGTGGTCGGTGATTTTGTTTCTTTGCGAGATGTCTTTGACGATGACGGTGCTGTATACGCCTTCCAGCATATCGTAGATCATCTTTTCGTTGAATCCGTACTCCGCGACCGCCGGCATTCCGCCGTATTTTACGAACAGCAGGAATTTATCCTCCAATGTGAAGCCGCGGCTGAAGCGGTTGAAGTCTAAAAACTCTTTGAATGATAGGGGAAGCATCTTAATTTCAACGTATCGGCCTGAGAGCAGGGTGGAGAGTTCGGAGGAGAGCAGGTAGGCGTTGGAGCCGGTTATGTATATATCCACGTTAAAATCCGCCAAAAAGGAGTTCACGGCTTTCTCCCAATTTTTGACCGTTTGTATTTCGTCGAAGAAAAGGTATGTTTTTCTTCTCGGCGTGATGAGTTTCGCAACGTGCGCGTAAAATTCTTCGTATCCGGTTATGTGGTTGAACTTCATGGATTCGAAATTCATCTCTATGATTTGTCTTTGCGGAACGCCCATTTTTGCCAGTTCATCGGCGAATATGGACATCATAGTAGACTTCCCGCAGCGTCTGATGCCGGTGATTACTTTGATTACCTTTTTGTCTTTATAATCAAGCAATGTTTCTAGATATCTTTGCCTGATTATGACGTCGCTTTTTTTTTCTGGCATGGCGAAGCTCCTTTTTTGTTTGTACGTACCCTACTATAAATATAATTCATGGCCAACCAAAATCCAAAAGTTTTTGTAATTTTTCCCAAAAACTTTTAAATTGCGTAAGTTTTTGCAATTTTTTCCAAAAACTTTTAAATTGTGTAAGTTTTTGCAGTTTTTTCCAAAAACTTTTGGATTCCCGTAGACACGGTTTAGGATGGCCCGCCCCCAAGAAAATTGACTTTTTCCCGTCCCCCGATGTATATTATACCCACGTATGCAGACCGGCGGGATTCAATTCGCCGGGATAATCGATAAACGCCCCGAAAGGAGCCTTTGTGTCAACCGATAATCAGAATCAAGGCCAAAATCAAAGCCAAAACAGCGCCTACGCGCCGTCCGAGATAGAGCGGAAGTGGCAGGAACGCTGGCGTGCCGCCAACCTCTACAAGACGGAGTACGACCCGTCGAAGCCCAAGTTCTACGCGCTCGACATGTTCCCGTACCCGTCGGGTTCGGGTCTGCACGTGGGGCATTGCGAGGGGTATACGGCCACCGACATCGTCAGCCGCTACAAGCGTATGAACGGTTACAACGTCTTGCACCCTATGGGCTGGGACGCTTTCGGGCTGCCGGCGGAGAACTACGCCATCAAGACCGGCATCCACCCGCGCGTCACTACCGAGAAGGCCGTGGCGAACTTTACAAAGCAGATTAATTCAGTAGGATTTGCCTATGATTGGGACAGGGAGATAAACACCACCGACCCCGCGTACTACAAGTGGACGCAGTGGATATTTTTGCAGTTGTTCAAAAAGGGGCTTGCTTACGAGGGCAAGATGCCTATAAATTGGTGTCCCGCTTGTAAGACAGGTTTGGCGAACGAAGAGGTGGTGGGCGGCGGCAAGTGCGAGCGTTGCGGGACGGCGGTCGAGCGTAAAGATTTGCGCCAGTGGATTCTCAAAATCACCGCCTACGCCGACAGGCTGCTTGAGGATTTGTCCGAGGTCGATTGGCCGGAGTCAACGCTTTTGATGCAGCGCAACTGGATAGGCCGCTCGGAGGGCGCGGAAGTGGTTTTCACCGTGTCCGGCGGCGCGGCTGACGGCAAGGAGATAAAGGTCTTTACGACAAGACCCGACACGCTCTTCGGGGCCACTTACATGGTGCTCGCGCCGGAGCATCCGCTTGTCGCCGAGATTACCACGGACGGTCAAGCCGACGCGGTCAAGCGATATAAGGACGCCGCCAAGATGAAGAGCGACCTAGAACGCGCCGAGTTGTCGAAAGAGAAGAGCGGCGTCTTTACAGGCGCGACGGCTAAAAATCCCGTTAATGACGAATTGATACCTATATGGATTGCCGACTACGTTTTGGCCGGTTACGGCACCGGCGCGATTATGGCGGTTCCCGCCCACGACGACAGGGATTATGAATTCGCGGTGAAGTTCAACATCCCCATCAAACAGGTAGTCGCTCCCGTTGACAAAAGCGAAATACCGCAGGGGGCCGCTTATACGTCAAAGGGCGTAAGCGTCAATTCCGGTTTCATCACCGGATTGTCAACAAACGACGCTAAGCGTAAAATGAACGCGTGGCTTGAGGAACACCGCCACGGCAAGGCCGCCGTAAGTTACAAGCTGCGCGATTGGATTTTCTCCCGCCAACGCTATTGGGGCGAGCCGATACCGATTGTCCACTGTCCGCATTGCGGCGCGGTTCCCGTGCCGGAAGACGCTTTGCCGGTTATGCTTCCCGAAGTTGACAAATACGAACCCTCCGGCACAGGCGAGTCGCCGCTCGCCAACATCAGCGAGTGGATAAACACGAAATGCCCGAAATGCGGAGCCGACGCGAAGCGCGAAACCAACACCATGCCGCAGTGGGCGGGGTCGTGTTGGTACTATCTGCGTTATCTCGACCCGAAGAACGGCGCGGAGCCGTGGAGTAAAGAGGCGGAGAAGCAGTGGATGAACGTAGACCTCTACGTAGGCGGCGCGGAACACGCCGTTCTCCACCTGCTCTACGCCCGCTTTTGGCACAAAGTGCTGTATGATTTGGGATATGTATCGACCAAAGAGCCGTTCAAAAAATTGCGCCATCAGGGAATAGTCTTGGCCGCGACGTACCGCGACGCCGCCGGAAAGTATCACGAATTCTCTGAAGTCAACTTTGTTGAGGGCGTAGCGCATCTAAAATCCACGGGTGAGAAGTTGACAGCCGAGATAGAGAAAATGGCGAAGTCTAAACTCAACGGCGTAAACCCCGACGAAGTGGTGGCGAAGCACGGCGCGGACGTTCTGCGCCTCTACGAGATGTTCATGGGCGAGTTCGAACTGCCCAAGCCGTGGGATCCGCGGGCTATAGAGGGTTGCAACCGCTTTCTCCGCAGATTGTGCAAATTGGTTGATGAGTTTGCGGAAAAGGGCGGGGTAGGGGACGACGTAAACGCCCGCGTCCGCCACAAGACCATAAAAAAGGTGACAAGCGACCTCGAAGCCATGAAGTTCAACACAGCAATCGCGGCGATGATGGAGTTTGTCAACGCGCTCGGCTCGAACGGCGCGTCCAAAGAAGATTTAGTTGCGTTTGTCAAATTGGTAAGCCCCTACGCCCCCCACCTCGGCGACGAACTGTGGGAGAAACTCGGCGGGAAGGGGTTTGTGGTCAACGCCGAGTGGCCGAAGTGGGACGAGGCCGTGACGCTCGACAGCGTTGTCACCGTAGTGGTGCAGGTCAACGGAAAACTGCGCGGCGATTTCCAAGCGGCGCACGACGCTAAAGAGGACGAGTTGAAAGCGGCGGCGACGGCGGTGGAGAAGGTCAAGCCGTTTATCGACGGAAAGACGGTGAGGAAGGTCGTAGTCGTTCAGGGGAAATTGGTTAATATTGTCGTGGGGTAGTGTTGTTATTACTGAATAGAAACTAAAAAAGTATCGCCATGAAAAACATAGTGATAGCCACCGGCAACGTCGGCAAGGTCAAGGAGTTCAAAGAGATGTTCGCCGGACTTGGCGGCATCTCCGTAACGAGCCTCGCCGACCACGTCAGCCCTATACCTGACATCGCCGAGACGGGCGGTACGTTCTACGAGAACGCGAAAATCAAGGCCGACTGGGTCTATCAATACATGCGGCAGACGCGCGGCGCGGACGGCGGCGGCGTGTGGTCGCTGGCCGACGATTCCGGGCTTGAGGTGGACGCTCTCGGCGGCGCTCCGGGTGTGTTGAGCGCGCGGTATAGCGGCGAGGGGGCGGACTCCGTTAAAAACAACGAAAAGTTGTTGACCGCCCTGCGCGACATCCCCGAAAGCAAGCGTACCGCCCGCTTCAAATGCGTATTGGTCTTGAAGACGGGAATCGATACGTATTTATCAACGGAAGGAGTTTGCGAGGGGCGGATCATCAATGAAACTATCGGCAGTAACGGTTTTGGGTATGACCCTCTGTTCGTCCCCGACGGCTTTGACAGGACGATGGCGCAACTCAGTTCGGATGAGAAAAACAACATCAGCCATAGGGGAGCGGCGTTAAGAAATTTGTATGTTATGATGAAAGGTATTGATTGAAGTATCAATCCACCCCCCGCATCCTCCGCAAAACAAGTTCCACCGCCAATAATATCAATATAACGCACAACAGCCACCACGATCTGTTGATCCGCACCGTCTCCGTGACGGTGTTCTTCTCCGCGCTTCTGCGTTCCCACGAGTCGAAGACGGCGTTGGCCGCCGCGCTGTCGGTCATGTCGAGCGGTTGGGCGAACTCTTGCAGGTATTGCGTGTTTTGGGATAGCACGGAGAGTTCGCTCATGTCTACGTTGACAGTAAAACTGTCTTTAAAGGCCGCTTTTACGCCGGGGGCGGCAAGGGTTGCGGCTATGGCGTATCTGCCGGGCGGCATGGCGGGCAGGGACAGCGGCTGCTTGTTCAGGCCGTTGGGACGGTATGTCAGAGCGGTGTCAACCGTTATTCCCTCATTTCTTATTTGCAACGATATATTGACCGGCTCGAATATCGGAACGGCGGCGGGGAGCGACATGAAGAATCTTGCGGAATCCGTCTCCGTCAGAGTGTTCGCGGGGTAGAGTATCAACTGGTCTGAAATATTGTCTAACAATAAATCTTTCGCAACCGACAGCAGCGTGTTGGAAAAACTGAAGAGTTCGTTCTCCGCCCTGTCGGAAGCCATCGGCCAAAAATCCCAACGCCATATACCCTTTACGGCACAGAAGAGCGACTGCGTTCCCATGAAGCGTCCGCTGAAGAGTATCGGGATGTCGGCGGGTCTGCCGTCATTCGCTTTCGCTGCATTGGCGTTGGTAGCGTTAGTCTTTGATGTATTAACAGCATTGACCGTATTATTTGTATTAACACCGCTAACGGCATTGCCGGAATTAGTACGTCCGCCGACTGTATTGACGGACGCGGTAAGCATCCGCTTCATCGCGTTTACGGGCGGTTGTTTGTAGATGAAAATCTCTTGCGGCGGCGGCATCGACCGCAGGTCTAAGCGCGTGTTTATCAGTATGTCTTGGTCAACGACCTTGACGGTTATAGGCGGTTCCGCCATACGGCTTGAACTGCACGGCGACGCGCCGGAAAATACCGCTACGCCGTGGCGCGGCAGACCGCGCAGTAGTTTGACGGCGGTGCTGTCCCAGTCAAACAAGAACAGCATGTCGGGGGACTGCGCTTTCTCCTTAAATACGTCGCTCGATTGCAACGCCTGCGTTACGTAGCGTCTGTCCAACGTAGGCTTCGCGGCGTATGTTGAGTAGGTGAAGAATCGCGGGACGGTCTGGTGGACGAAACTCGACACGGATGACGGCGCGCCGCCGCCCGCGTTCGCCTCAACGGTGTAGAGTTTGCGTCCGGGGCGCGAGTTGCTTGTCTTAAACGTTATTGTCTGCGCGAAATAGCCTATGTCGATTCCGACTGCCCCAGACTTTACCGCCTTTCCGTTTTCTTTGAGCGATATAGAGAGCGTGCATTTCTCCTTTGCGTAACCGTTGGCGGAGATGCGCACGTTGAACGACGAATCGGCTGGCGCGGTTTCCGGCGCGTCGCTCGATACCGTTACGAACGGGTTCGGCTTGGCTTCGGGCAACGTCAAATAACGGATGGAACTGCGCGGGAACACCTCGCCGCTTCTGCGCGGCCTTGTCCAGTGTCCGTCGGTCACCAATATCATATCGCCTGAAAGTCTGCCGCCCGTTTCATCGAGTACGGACGGGAAAAAACTCTTCGTATCGTTAAACGATATCGGCGCGGATGAATTCGGTTGGCGTACGCGGGTTGAATCGCCGAACAGGAAATACTCAAAACTCACGCGCCCGCCCGTTTTGGACTGCAACGCCGCGAGTGTGTCTAAAAACGGAACGACGCTTGCCTTAGGCGAAAAGTTCTGCATACTTGCGGACACGTCAACCAATACGGGAATCTTCATACGGCTCGACTCAAAACGCTCGAAATGGATGACTGGTTCTATTAACGCGAGCGCGATTCCTATTATCCATCCCGCCCTTAGAAGAATCAATAATATCTTCGCGGATAGTTTAAGACGGCAACGGGCGTATCGGGCGGTTGACAGAAGCAGCCCGATTGACAGCAGGACGACCGTTATTATCCGCCACAGGTTCATTCGCACCTCGTCGTCAGGATGGACGCGTTCCCCGGCCCGCGCGTTTTTTGGGGCTGGGCGGCCTCCAACCCGCGCCCCGCGAAGCCTTCGGCGCGGACTGTCCTATTGACGCCGCGCCCCCCCTCGCGCCCCGGATGCGGGCCGTACGGGTCGGCGGCGAGAGCGGCGGAGACCCGCGCCGCGCCGTCGCGCCGCGCGGCGTTGACGGCGAACGAGATGCCGGCTATGCCGCCGCCGATTGCCCAAAATCCGTAATTTTCGCTCTTTTCGCCCATGATTGATCGAGATTTCGCGGTTGAGGTTGGCTGTCGGTTGCCCGTCCGATTGATACCTAATAATGTAATATAACTTATTACGGGGCCTAAAGGCAAACTTTTGGCGCGTGGGCGGGCGGGCTTATTAAAATTAAAATTTGCAAAATCGCCGCGCCGATATTATTTTATATAAAATACCCGCGAAAGGGGGGAGCGTAAAATGAACAGATTTAAGAGTTTTTTGGCGGGATTCGCCTCCGCTTTCGACATTACTGGCGGGAATTCAGGCCGTCCGTACAGTTCTAGAGGCTTCGAGCGCGACAGAGAAGCGTTTGCGCGTGACAGGGAAGCCATTGCGGGGGATTGGCGGCAAGTAGGCAATGACCTGCGGTGGGCTATGAATCAGGTTAAACGGGAGGCCGCCGATGGCAAACGGTAATAACGGCGAGATTATCGCTACGGAGATGTCCTACAACGGCCCTTTGCCGCCCGCGTCGGAGTACGGCCTCTACGAACAGGCTTATCACGGAACAGCCGAAAGAATATTAAAGATGGCTGAAATTCAAGCCGAACACAGAAGAAAGTCCGAGGATAGAGGTCAAATCTTCGCGTTCATCATCGGTTTGGCTTCGTTGGGCGCGGCGGTGCTGTGCGCGTTCCTGAATCAGGCGGTGGTCGCGATTGTTCCGGCGGTGCTCGGTTGCGTAAGTCTCGCGGCTATGTTTCTCGGAAAGAAGTGATTAAGCGTAACTCTTGTAATGGAGATATTTATGCCGTTTTATACCTTAGACCTGACCGCACCGATGCCGACGATCTCGGACACTCGTGCCGCGCGCCGCGCGATACGGTACGGTCGGATGCTTGACAAAATGAGAAATACCCCCCCCCCCCCCCCCCCCCTCCCCCCACACATTTTTTAGATGCCGCTTTTATAATACCCTTAAAAGGGGCGTATATGCCCCTTAAATCAACGATAAGACACCGGGGAGACATTTTTGTCCTCTCGACGACAAAACGCCATAAACACGCTGTAAACGTTGTTTGCGGGGTGTGCGGTTTCTACGTTTTTTTGACTTTGATGTTTAACGTGTTTATCTCGCCGTTAGGCAATCCTGCAAATTCTAATTCAGACAACGTTTTTACTAACATATCAACTCACACATTTCTTACTATCCAATGGATAGGGGGAGGTTTGCATGAAGCGTTTTTCTTTTAAGATGTTGGCGGTCGCGGCGGCGGTTTGCGCGGGCTGTTGGTTGGGTTGCGGCGGCGGTGATAATGGCAATCCCGCCGACAACAGCGGGAATAACAGCAACAACAGCGGTAACAACAACAACGGCGGCGACGTCAATCACGATGGCAGACTTATCTGCGGTAACGGCGAGGCGTGGGTTTCGTGGAGAGGCGGCGATGGCGCGTGCGGGGCGGAGGACTTACGCATTATCTTAACGTCAGACGGAGTTTTTATAAAATATGAATATGACCGCGGGGATGGCGTTTGGTGGGAGAGAAGAAGTACGTGGCGCACTGAAGGTAATAAACTTATAGTTGGTGACCATTCTGGTCAACAGTACGAAATATCTGATGGAAAACTGAAGGTATTTGAAGACAATAGGTGGAATACGCTCACGAAATGCAACGGCGTAGTTGTCGGCGGCTAATAATTCGTCCACCGTTTTACGGAACAAATTAACAACCTCTTTAGTAACTATTCCGCGTACCCATCAGGTCGGTGGGTACGCTTTCCCCCCGTCGCCGTCGTGTGGTCGGTGGGGGAAAGGGCGGTTACACCAACTCAATTCCGGTTCGTTTTATCTCCGGCAGAAAGTAGGCGGGGTCATAATCTGGGTCAACGATATGCGGTTCAATTCTTATATCTACCTCTTTCCGCAGCCGCCATATCGGAACAACGGTATCTTCATACCCGCCGGTCCATTCGTGCACCACAAACGCAATGTCTATGTCACTGTCTTTGTGGGGGCATCCTTTGGCGAACGAACCGAAAAGATACGCCGTTTCTATTTGCATCGGGAAATTGGCGGCTTTCACCAATTCCAAATACTTCTTGGCGATTGGGATTATATCTTCTGTTTTATCCATAACATCGGTCGTCCTCTCCCGCCGCAGGTTCATTCGCACCTCATCAGCCCCGTCGTGCGCGGCGACTTGCGGCGGTTGGAGATTATTGTGTTCTTCTTAAAACTTTTATCGTTCTGTTTCGGGTAGTCCGTTGTATAATGCAATCCGCGGCTCTCTTTGCGTTTGAGCGCGGACGATATGATGAGTTTCGCGGTCGTTACCACGTTGCGCAGTTCGATAAGTTGCGGAGAAATCTTGGCGCGTTTGTAGAAGTCCTCAATCTCGCGCTCCAAAAGATTGATTCTGCGCAACGCCCTGTTGAGCCGCAGACCCGAACGGACTATTCCCACGTAATCCCACATCACGCTTTGTATCTCCTGCATATTGTGCGAGAGCAGTATCCACTCTTCCACGTCGCTCGTCCCCTTGTCGTCCCAGTCGGGGATGTCGCCGTGCTTTACGGAGCGGCATTTGCTCAGGCGCGCCGCCGCGTCCTCCGCCGCGCGGCGGGAGAACACCAACGCTTCCAACAGCGAGTTCGACGCGAGCCTGTTCGCGCCGTGAACGCCCGTGCAAGCCGTCTCGCCGCACGCGTAGAGATTCTCTATGTCAGTATTCCCGTTGTAATCGACCAGCACGCCGCCGCACATATAGTGGGCGGCGGGCACAACGGGAATCAAATCCTTTGTGATGTCTATGCCGAAAGTCAGGCACTTGTTGTATATCTGCGGGAAATTCTCCTTTGTCGCCCGCGCGTCCTTGTGTCTGATGTCGAGATAGACGCACGGCAATCCCGAAACTTTCATCTCGCTGTCTATCGCCCTCGCAACGATGTCGCGCGGGGCGAGGGATCCTTGGGGATGGTATCTCGGCATGAAGTCTTCCCCCGCCGCGTTGCGCAGAACCGCGCCGTGTCCGCGCAGAGCCTCGGAGATAAGGAACGATTCGCCCTTCTCGTGGAACAGCGTGGTGGGGTGGAACTGTATGAACTCCATGTTGGCGGTGGCCGCCCCCGCGCGGTATGCCATCGCGACGCCGTCGCCCGTGGCTATGGCGGGGTTGGTGGAGTGCAGGTAGACGCGCCCCGCCCCGCCGCTCGCGAG
>Ga0268262_10004503_pt1 | contig 14376 bp, 14 predicted proteins | sample TergutNc150P3_FD_190354 | JGI IMG/M metagenome (GOLD analysis project Ga0268262, IMG submission 190354) | Nasutitermes corniger P3 segment gut microbial community from laboratory colony in Florida, USA - Nc150 P3 (SPAdes) (version 2) | ecosystem: Host-associated > Arthropoda: Insects >... | reverse complement strand
TTTGTATGGTTTTGCAGGGTAGCCATTACATTTATTGACCCATGGCCGTTAGAACCCACGGCATGGTCAGCTTATGGGCAGCAAATTATGTCTTTTGTTGTTTTTTTGCTGCTATTAATTCCATTTGCGTATTTATTGACGAACAGAGCGAGGTTGCGTCAGCGCTTGCACGGACATGACCAAGCGAGTGAGGATATCGAAGGGCGTTAGCCCTTCATATGTGAATCTGCCAAAAAGGAATGATAAAGAAATGATCTCAACAATACTTCTGATAATTATTTATCTTTCGTTTATCAGCCTGGGCTTGCCGGATTCATTGCTTGGATCGGCGTGGCCTTCAATGTACGGCGGATTGAATGTTCCGCTGCATTATGCCGGATATGTTTCGATGATTATTGCCGGCGGGACGGTTGTTTCAAGTTTTTTCAGCGCAAGAATTATCAGGCGGCTGGGAACCGGCATTGTTACCGCTTGTAGTGTTCTTATGACTGCCGTTGCACTCATGGGATTTTCTTTTTCCTCCGCATTTGCCCTGTTATGCCTTTGGGCTGTCCCTCTCGGATTGGGCGCGGGGTCCGTTGACGCGGCTCTGAACAACTATGTCGCGCTGCATTATAAAGCGAAACACATGAGCTGGCTTCACTGTTTTTGGGGCGTTGGCGCTTCAATGGGGCCGATTATCATGTCATTCTTTTTGATTAATAAAAACTCGTGGAATTTGGGGTATCGTGCGATTGGTTTGATTCAATGCTGCCTTGTGGCGGTATTATTTATCACTATATCGCTATGGGGAAAAAACAAGCCTCAAAACGACAACGGGAAAAACGAATCTCCCCAAGGAATAAAATTAAATGCATTATTTCACACTGCCGGGGTAAAACAAATTCTGGTAGCGTTCTTTTGTTATTGCAGCCTTGAAAGCACGGCCGGATTATGGGGAAGCAGTTTTCTGGTTATTGAGAAAAATATACCCCCCGAAATAGCCGCGCGATGGATTTCGTTATATTATATCGGTATTACATTCGGCCGATTTATTTCCGGTTTTCTGACGATGAAGTTAAACAACCGTCAAATGGTTCGTTTGGGACAGGCTCTTATCTGTTGTGGAATTATCGCGTTAGTATTGCCCGTTGGCAAACTATTATTATTACCGGGATTTTTTATAATCGGACTTGGATGTGCCCCCATATATCCGAGCCTTCTACACGAGACTCCAAGAAATTTTGGCAGTGAGAAATCACAGGCAATAATGGGAATACAAATGGCAAGCGCATATATTGGAACTACATTTATGCCTCCGTTGTTTGGACGGATAACATCATATTTTAGTTTTAATATTTTTCCGTTATTTATAGGCGGCATATTGATACTCAATATAGTAATGATTGAGTTATTAAATAAGCGGGTTGATAAAAATAAATTACCCAGATGATTTAAATGGTAAATTCCGTCTTTTCTTCTCCTGTTTTTTCAAAGAAATGTCCGAATATTTTATTTTTATACCATGAAAAATCAGCACTGCCACGGTCGCGGCCCAGGGGAAGTTCGATCTTTATTTTGTCAAGAATTCTTCCGGGACGGTCGGACATGACAATCACCCGGTCGGCAAGAAACACTGCTTCTTCAATATCATGAGTAACCATGATCATCATTGTTTTCTGCCGCATGCGTATGTTCAAAATCTCGTTCTGCATCTCGATTTTTGTCAGGGCGTCAAGCGAGCCGAAAGGTTCGTCAAGCAGCAGAATTTCCGGATTAGCGGCAAGGGCGCGGGCAATCGCCGCCCTTTGGCTCATTCCGCCCGACAACTGGGCGGGATACGCCTTTTCAAATCCGTTAAGCTTTACCATGCTGAGAGTTTTTTGCGCTATCTCGGCGCGTTTTGGTTTTGACAGCTTTGCAAGACCGAGCGTCACATTATCCATAATATTCAGCCAGGGCATAAGCCGGTGTTCCTGAAATATCATGCCCCTGTCAAAACCTGGGCCTGTAATGGGATTTCCGTCAAGGGAGCACATGCCATTATCCTGATGTTCCAACCCCGCGATTATTTTTAGAAGAGTGGATTTCCCGCATCCTGAATGTCCTACGATAACGACAAACTCGTTTTCTTTAACAGTCAGGTTGATATCTTCCAGCACATCCAGCTTTTGTCCGTTCACGATAAAGCTTTTGTACAGATTCTCTATTACAAGCGTTTTTATCATTTTATGTTATCCCAGGGCGTGGCCGCTTTTGAAATTGCCGTTATAACTTTATCCATAGCCACGCCGACAACGGCGATAGCCACCATGCCGCAGAACACGACAGGAAACTGCAGCAGGGAACGGGCGTCATTTAGGCGAAAGCCTATGCCGCTGGAGGCGGCAATCATCTCCGCCCCGACAACGGCCATCCATGAAATTCCCAGCGCCAGCTTCAGCCCTACAAATACGCTGGGCAGCGCGCTGGGCAGGTATATTTTTCGGAACATATCCCACTTTGAAAGTTTGTACATTCGTCCGACTTCAAGCAGACGGGGGTCGGTGCGCCTTATGCCGCTCAATGTGTTCATAAGTATGGGAAAGTAGGCGGCTAAAAATATAACCGCCACTTTGCTTTTCTCTCCTATTCCAAACCATATTACAAGCAGGGGAACCCACGCCATCATCGGTATTTGCCGTATAGATGTGAAGGTTAAGGATAAAAGCTTTTCCGCCTTACGGCTCATACCCATTATTACACCTAGCGCACCGCCTACCGCCGCCGCAAGCAAATATCCTTTTAGTATCCTGCCAAGGCTTATTGCTATATCTTTTTTCAGCGTGCCTTTTGTCAGCTGATATCCGATTTCACGGATAACAACGGTCAGTTTAGGCAGTATCAATGTAGGTACGCGCCCTGTTTCCGTTACGATTATCCACACAATGAATATTAATACCGGCAAAATAAGCCCTAAGGCAAAAGAAGATACTTTATTTTTCACTTGCATATTCCTGTGCGGCGCGGATGTAAACGGATTTGTCCTGCCACGCGTCAAAGTCAACGCTTCCCGTTGTCATCTTGTTGTCCTGTAAGAACGCAAGAATATCCTTTAAGGATTTTATATAAAAATCGTCAAGGTTCAAGGGAAGGGATACATCCAGGTTGTATTCGGCAGTGGAAAGCACCGATTCCAAAGCAAGACCGGATTTATCGGAGATGAGTTTGTAGTAAGCGTCCACGTCTTCTTTCGCCTTGTCTCTCGCTTTTAGAAAAGCTTTTTGTATCGCAGCCGCCACATCGGGATTCGCTTTGTGTACGTCGCTTCGCGCTATGAACACAGACGGTTCAAAAAATACGTTTTTGTCCGCATTAAAACCCTTGTGAATAACTTTTACAACACCATCCCTGACAAGGTCTACTTCCTGACCGCTTTGGATTACACTTCCCGCAATACTTCCGGAAACAATCCCCGCAATTCCCTCCGGAATTGTTGAATTAAGCGGTTCTATATCGTCAAAGGTAAGCCCCGCCTCTTTCAATACGCGTATAAAGTACATGTGGGGGGACGCTCCGCGCTGGTAGGCGAGTTTTTTGCCTCTTAAATCAGGCAGGGAATTAACGCCTGAGTTGGTTCCGACTATAAATGACCAACCGGAACCCCACCCCGTTATACTTATAAGGGTATGATCAATCCCGATAGACTTTGAGAGAACGCCCGCCATGCCCGCATAGACCACATAGTCCAGTTCTTTTGCAATAAGAGCTTCATGAATTGCGGGCGCCGCCCCTACAAAACTGGCGAGTTCCGCCGTATAACCTATTTTGTTAAGGTATTCCTCAAGATACCCGTACTCCCAAGCCGCTCCAAGGACACCGGACGGCCAGCCGCTTCCCGCGCTTGGATACCCGATTTTGATGGTCTTTAAACCATCTTTTCCGACAGCTTCTTTTTTGTTTCTGCAAGATGTCAAAACCGACACAAGCAGGACAGCAGCAATTAAAACAATCAAAATTGTTTTAAGTTTTTTCATTTTCTTTTCCTCCTTTTTTTCACAATTTATTTTTTTATAAGGCAAAAATCCGCGTTGTTTGCCTCACTGCCTTTAATATCACCCATGCCGGGCAGTGTCCGGCGGTTAGGGGAAACGCCCTCCACCGTGGTGAGTTTGCCCGTACCTTCGCCCTTTGACGCGCCGGGAACGCGAAAAGTTGAAGGATCAACAGGCAGGATTTCAATTTCCTCATTTCTTGCCGCCTGGGGGACCCATTCATAAGGCACGCGGTAGGCTCTGTAGACCATGTTCAACCTGCCCCTGCCGGGAATTTCAGCGTAATAGGGGTTGATGTATTCCCAGACAATTTCATGATCGGGCGTAACCTCAAACAACCGTCCGTCCGAGCCTTCGGTAATCAGCGTGTTGCCGTTGGGCAGCCTTTGGGCGGAGGATATATATAATGAATAAAATTTGGAAGCGTCAGTAGATGTGTTATATCCGGCTTCCGCAGGCGTATATTGCCATTTTATTTCCAGAGTAACAGGATCAATCTGCAATACGCGGGAATAATCGCGCAGGGCGTTATTCGTGCCGTCGACAGAGCCGGGGTTTGGATCGCCGTAGCCGCCGGAACCTCCGTTGTCGAATACAAGCAGGTCGCCCTCTCCGGGAAGTCCTTTGGGAATCATGTGGAAGTGGTGCTGGCCTATAATCCAGCCTATCTTTTTTTCCTGCTCGTTCCCGTCGAATCTGGGACCGAGTTTCCACACAATCTTGCCTGTTTCGCGGCTAATGATGTTTAAGGTATTGGTATTGCGCCCGTCAATAATAATATTTTCGGGATGAAACCTTTTATCCCCGCCGTCATACCATTTATTTGAACCAAGTTTTGAAATGGAATTGATATGCATCCAATCCCCGCCCGCCTCCCCGTGTACTCCGGGGTTGTTGTAGATGGCTTTCTTTGCAGCCTCGTCAAAACCGAATTCGTCAAAATGCTCGTTAGCGCGCCATTCCCAAATGATTTTGCCTTCCCAATCTACCTCGATAATTTTGTCGTCAATAAGAATTTTATCGCTAATCTTCGGGTTAAGCACGTTCTCATGAACCAAAATTAAAGTGCTGCCTGACAATGCCTTGGGCTCCTGTCCGGGCGCGTAGTACCCGGCGGGTGAGCCTTCCCGCTGATAGTCGTGGTGCTGTCTTGCCTGCCATGACGGAGTCTGCCCTTCATCGGAAATAAGTTCCGTGCGGTCAAACTTCCATACGATCTTGCCGTTCCAATCTGCCTGAACAAGGTCAATTAAATCCTGGTATGCTTTTGGACCGCTACGTACGCTTGTACTTCCGAACACATAGCCGCCCGGCAGAATTTTATTCGGGAACCCTCCCAGCCCCATCCAGAGGTTTACCTCGTTTCCGTTCATGTCGATAAGCAGGGCGCCGCGCGTAGATGGAAAAATCGTATACCCGCTGTACGCCTTGCCTTTCTTAAAAATCGTTGTCCCTGTGGGATATACGCTTGGATGTCCCATGTTCTTGCCTCCTTAAAACATATAATACATATATGTATTATATGTTCATTTTATAAACTATGTCAAGAGGTTTTAAAAAAAATTTGGTTTTTTTAGGAATCTCATAATATTGTTTTTTTGGAGATTTTTTATGCTTATAATAGTAGAAATAAATAACTAATCAGCTAATTTCCAGTGTTTGGGGCGAAACTACACCGTTTTTTACCCCAAAAGCCATTAAAACAGGGGGCTCTTCCGCCAGTGAAAGGACTAGATAACTTGCCTTTGGGTCATAGGCCAGCCTGATATCTTCATCAGAAAGCCTGGCGGGTGTCGAAGGATGAGAATGAAAATTACCCAGGGGGACGAGGCCGAGTTCGCGCATATTCCTGACCGCCGCAAGCTGTTCTTTCGGGTCAATCGAAAAATGTTCCGTGTTGGCGTCTGTGTTGGTCAGAAAATAAACCTTCTCGACTGTTTTGGTATCTTCATCCGCCTTTCCAGCGATCAGGCCGCACGCTTCATTGGGCAGGCCTTCGCGGGCAAAGGCGGTCATTGCGTCAAAATCCGTTTGTTTTATCCGTATTGTCATTATATTTTACACGCCGCCTGTTCGTAATCGAAAACTTTCAAAATGGTCGGCGACTCTCCGCACACGGCGCAGTCCTTCACCTTGGGCAGTTTGATTTTTCGGAATTCCATTTTCAGCGCGTCGTAGGTCAGTAAATATCCCGTCAGCAAATCGCCCTGGCCGATTATGTACTTGATCGCTTCCATAGCCTGCAGGGAACCGATAACGCCGCCTATCGCCCCTATAACTCCCGCCTGTCTGCATGTGGGGACGGCATCCGGCGGCGGCGGTTCTTTGAACACGCAGCGATAGCACGGCCCTTCGCCAGGCACATAAGTCATAAGCTGGCCTTTGAACCTGATAATTCCGGCGTGGGAAAACGGTTTTCTTGACAGTACGCAGGCGTCGTTAATCAGGAACTTCGCGGGGAAGTTGTCGGTTCCATCAATAATAAAATCATAACCGGCAACCATGTCCATGATGTTCTCGGAATTTACAAAAACGGGGTAGGTGTTAACGCGCACGTCAGAGTTGATAGCTTCCATGGTCTCTTTGGCCGAGTAAACTTTTGCTTTGCCGACATCGGGGGTAGTGTGTATTACCTGACGCTGTAAATTGGACAAATCCACCGCATCGGCGTCCGCGATGCCGATAATACCCACTCCTGCGGCGGCAAGATATAAAGCGGACGGAGAACCAAGGCCTCCCGCGCCGACAATCAGCACCTTGGCATCCATGAGTTTTTTCTGTCCCTTGACGCCTACTTCGGACAGTATGATGTGCCTGGAATACCGCTCCAGTTGTTCGTTACTGAAAGTCATATTGCCCTCCGCCCATGAAATAAAGAAATTCTACAACGTCGCCTTCATGAAGCGCGGTTTCGTTATACGCGTTGCTTTTAACAAATTCATCGTTGATGGACACGGAAACATATAAAGGCATTTCTACTTTTTCCAGTTCAATCAACTGCGCTACGGTTAATCCTTCATTGTATTCCTTTATATTTCCAGATACTGTAAGTTTCATTTTCTACTCCTTTCTTACAATAAGATTGTATGTTCCGTCACCGTTGCCGGTGAGTTTTAGGACACGATGACCTTCTTCTTTAAGACTGCGCGGTACATTCTGCACAGGTTCCCCGTCATTCAGGCGGATGGATAAAACCTGCCCGCTGTCAAGTTCTTCCAGCGCGACCTTTACTTTCACAAAGGTTACCGGACACACTACATCGGTGATGTCTACAGTCTCATCTATTGTAAATTCATCCATGATGATAAGCTTCCTCCATTTTTGATTTGAATTCATCCCAGCCCGTCCTGTCAATTGCCACGCGAAAGCGCTCGCCGGGTTTTCCGTATTTGTCAAAAAAATCCAGCGCCGCGTCCGCGATACGGAACAGCGTCTCTTTTTCGCGGACTATGGGTAAAAATTGATTTCCTTTGGCGATAAGGTTTCCAAATGTTCCTCCGAAGGAAAGTATATAACCGCTTTCGCCCCTCCATGCGTCAAGCGGACATGATTTGACGCATCGTCCGCAGTAATTACATTTTGATTCATCAAGCAAAATTTCGCCGTCTTTCTGCGTGATGGCTCCTTCACGGCAGGCCTTGACACATACGCCGCAAAGAGTGCATTTGTCCTTTAACCATTCGATACTATACCCGCCCTTGACGCCTATGTCGTTTTCTTCCGCTTTAAGGCAGTTGTTTACACAGCCTGTTACGCCAAACTTGAATTTGTGCGGAAGTTCGCGCCCAAAGTACCGCCGGGAAATATCCACAGCCAAAGGGTAGGTGTCGATACAACCGGACGGACAGATTTCGTTTCCCTGGCAGGCCGTGACGGTTCGCACCCTGGGTCCGCAGACTCCGGTATTCACTCCGCCGGCTTCCAATTCGGTTTTAACCGATTCAACATCAGAGAGCTTTATAAACGGAATCTCCACCCCCTGGCGGGAAGTTAAATGAATATGCCCGTCTCCGTATTTTTTACTGATTTCGGCGATGGTGATTAACTGATCCGCCGTCAGATTTCCGCCTACCACTTTCAGGCGCAGGGAAAAATTGTTTTTCTGCACCTGCCGCATGAACCCGCCGTTTTTTAAAGCCTTGTAGTCAACCTCCATAACTATAAACTCCTATATGAATACCTAGTATGCATATATATACTATAAGTTTAAGCTGTGCAAGATAGATATAGGCAAAATTCGTCAATATGCAGCTATTTTGCTACATTGTTGATAGCCTGTTCAGCCTTGTTTAAGGTTTCGTCTATGTCCTTCTGCGTGTGAGCGTATGAAATAAACATGGCTTCAAATTGAGACGGGGCGATATATATGCCTTTATTGAGTAATTCATGGAAATAAAGGGCGTAAAGAGCCGTGTCCGCTTTTTTTACCGATTGATAATTCTCCGCCTTCTCAATCCCGAAAAACAGACAGACAAGAGAGCCAATGTTGTTTACACAGGCTTTAACGCCTTTATTGCGTATTATTGTTTTAAGCCCGGCGCTGAATTTTTCTCCCAAACTGTTGATATGGGCGTAAACATTCTGTTGTTCAAGAATTTCAAGCTGAGTAAGCCCAGCCGCCATAGCGACAGGATTACCGGAAAGAGTACCGGCCTGATAAACAGGGCCGCTTGGAGAAACAAGCTTCATAATTTCCTTCCTGCCTCCGTAAGCCCCCACTGGCAAGCCGCCGCCTATGATTTTGCCATAAGCGGCTAAATCGCAAGCGACGCCGTAATATTCCTGAGCGCCGCCTTTGCCCAGACGGAAACCGGTGATTACTTCGTCAAATACCAACAATGCCCCGTATCTTTCGCATAACTCTTTTAAGCCGCGCAAGAATCCTTCTTTTGGCAGGACAACGCCCATGTTCGCGGCAACCGGTTCCACGATTACGCAGGCCGTGTCATTTTTCTTTAACAGTTCTTCAACTGTAGCTAAATCGTTATACGAGGCGATTAAGGTATCAGACGCGATTGCGCCTGTTACGCCGAGGCTGTCAGGCTCTCCTGTCGTAAGCGCCCCCGAACCCGCTTTAACAAGCATGCTATCCGTGTGCCCGTGATAACAGCCTTCAAATTTAATAACTTTTTTCCTGCCCGTGTACGCGCGGGCAAGCCGTAACGCGCTCATTACCGCTTCCGTGCCGGAGTTTACCATCCGTATCATTTCAACATTCGGCGCAAAGGAAATTATTCTTTCCGCAAGTTTTACTTCCGCTTCTGTGGGCGCGCCAAAGCTCATTCCGTTTTTTGCGGCGTTTTTAACCGCTTCCAGAATCGCGCTGTTGTTATGCCCAAGTATCAAGGGCCCCCAGGAAGACACATAATCGATATAACTGTTACCGTCCGCGTCGTAGATTCTTGAGCCTTCCGCCCTGTCGATAAAAACAGGGTTTCCTCCAACGGCCTTAAACGCCCGTACCGGGCTGTTCACTCCGCCCGGCATAACTTTAACCGCCCTTTCAAACAGCGCTCTTGATTTTTCTCTCGAATTTTCTATCACCCTATATCTCCCTTTTTTATGGTGGCGGACAGTTCTTTCGCGAAATAGGTGATTAGAATATCCGCGCCCGCACGGAAAATAGAAACCGCGCTTTCACACATCGCCCCATATTCGTCAATGTAACCTGAGGAGGCGGCCGCTTTTATCATCGCGTACTCGCCGCTGACGCTGTAAGCCGCGACAGGTACGTTAAAAATTTGTGACGCGTTGGAAATAATATCAAGATACGCAAGCGCGGGTTTTACAATGACGATATCAGCTCCTTCTTCAATATCGATTTTTATCCGTTTTATCGCCTCCCTGCCGTTGTGATAATCCATTTGATATGTTTTTCTGTCTCCAAATTGAGGAGCGCAGTCCGCCGCTTCACGAAACGGGCCGTAAAAAACAGAGGCGTATTTCGCGGCATAACTCATTATGGGAATGTCGGAATAGCCCTCCGCGTCAAGAGCCGCCCTCATGCTTTTAACCGTTCCGTCCATCATACCGGAAGGGGCGGCCATATCGCTTCCGCAATGAATATGCGAAAGGGCTATCCGTGATAAAAGCGGCAGGGTGGCGTCGTTGTCGATCTTTTCATTGACAATCAGGCCACAATGACCGTGCGACGTATATTCGCACAGACATACATCGGTGATAAGGTACACATCCTTTCCAAAAGCGGTTCTTATATTTCGCAGTGCCTGCTGGACAACGCCGTTTTCATCATATCCGCCGGAGCCTTTTTCGTCTTTAACCCGCGGCAGGCCAAAAAGCAGAAATGAATTCACCCCTGAGTTCACAGCCGCCTCAATCCCTTTTGCCAGAGTATCGGGGCTGTAGCGTGTCTGTCCCGGAAGCGATGACAGCTCCTCGATTACGCCTTTTCCTTCCCTGACAAAAAGGGGATAGACAAGCGAGTCACAGGAAAGCCTTGTTTCACGAGTCATGCGCCGCAGAATCCCGCCGCCGCGGATTCTTCTTGTTCTTATATTCACGAGCTTAACTCCTTTATTTTTTCTATCATGCTTTCTATTGTGGCTTCAGCGGATATACAGACATCCATGCCGTAAGACCTGGCTGTCTGCGCCGTTTTTTCTCCAATACAAACCGCCTTAATTTTACTTAAATCCGCCAGTGCCGAGGATTCAACAAAGCCTTCCACGGCGGATGAACTTGTAAATGCGGCAAAATCAAAGTTGTTTTCGATAATTATATTACCTGTTTCTTTTATTTTTCCGTATATAGGTATGTCGTCAAAAATAATACCGGTGTTCGCAAGCAGGCAAGTTAAATCCTGCGCTCCGTCTTTCGACCTTGCGATTAATAATTTTTCTCCGTCTTTTACCAGCGCGGCTAAACCATTGGCAAGAGACGTTCCATTGTATTCATCGGGGCGGTAATCCGCCAACAGTCCGCGCTTGTTTATTTCTTTTTCTGTTTCGCTTCCTACGCAGGCTATCTTTAAGGAAGTTAATTTTCTTATATCATACTTGCTTTCAATAAGATAATCGAAAAATATATTTACACCAAGGCCGCTGGTAAACACAAGCCATGAATAGTCCTTTATTTTCCTGATGGCTTTTCCCATCATGCTTGTATCACCAGTAAGCGGCACGGTTCTGAAACACCGGATTTCGGCCACATGGCAGCCCAGTTCCGTAAGCATGTTCGACAATTTTGACGTTCCTGGTTTTACTTTCACTACAACCGCGCGTTTGTTACGCAATAGCAACCGGGTTTCCTTGTCGCGGGTAAACCAGTCAAAACGTTCTGAAAACCGGCATACCTTCCCAATAATAATAACAGAAGGCGATTGTACATTGTTTTCACGGGCAATTGATTCAAGGTTACCGACAGTTCCCAGGAATTTTCGCATTGAATTTGCCGCGGCGTTTTCTACAATGGCGGCGGGCATTTGCGGATCCATTCCCCCGGCAATACAGTTTCCGCAAATTTCGCCGACGGCGGCAACGCCCATCATAAACACAAGAGTGCCGTTTAATTTTACAAGAGACTTATAGTCAATCTCCGGGGCATCATTGTTTTTTGCGTGTCCTGTTAATATGTGTACGGAAGAAGAATAATCCCTGTGGGTTACGGGAATTCCCGCATAAGCCGCGCCCGCGATGGCGGAAGTAACGCCTGGCACTACCTCAAAGGGGATGCCGTTTTCCGCTAAAACTTCCAGTTCCTCGCCGCCGCGTCCGAAAACAAAGGGGTCTCCGCCTTTAAGCCTGACTACGTCATGGCCCTGACGCGCTTTTTCCAGCAATAAACGGTTAATTTCCTCCTGCGGCACGGGATGATTACCGGCGTATTTTCCTACGTCTATCTTTTCGGCATTCTGCGGTATCATCGCAAGAATTTCTTCGCTGACAAAACGATCATATAACACGACATCGGCATTCTGTATGATCCGCGCCCCTTTCAGAGTCAGCAGATCCTTGCCGCCCGGCCCCGCCCCCACCAAAGTAACTTTCATTTGCTTCCCGCTTTTTCTTTAAGGCGAAAGGCAAGCATTTCGCCTAACTGCTCGCTTTTTTCAATATCGCCTGAGATTTCTCCTTTTTCCGCATTGCCGTCCGCGTCAACATACATGCCTGTAATCAAGATTTCATTATTATTTAACCGGGCGTAAACGGCGGCAGGTGAGGAACAGCCGCCGCCCAAAGTTTTAATAAAGCGTCTTTCCGCTTTGGAAACAATATCCGATTCCCTGTTGTGAAACGGCGCGAGGCATGAATAATCTTCACCCTTTCTGCCCTGAACCGCGAGAATACCCTGGGAAGCGGACGGTATCATCTCATCAACCGTAAAAACACGAGATACCCTGTCCTGTAATTGCAGCCGGTTAAGGCCTGCCTGCGCGAGTATCAACGCGCCATATTCGCCGTTATCCAGTTTTGACAAACGGCTCGGCACATTTCCGCGTATTGGTTTTACTTCCAGTCCCTCGTACAATTCTAAAAACTGAATTGTCCGCCTGAGGCTTGAAGAGCCTACAGGTTTTAATTTGTCTATGCCGTCATTCCCTTGCGGCAATACCAGCGCGTCAAAAGGCGATTCCCTTTCGGATAAGGCTACCACGGGCAAATCATCTTTTTCTTCGCCCGGCATATCCTTATAGCTATGAACCGCTATGTCGATACGCAAGTCCGCCAGCGCTTTTTCCAGTTCTTTAATGAACAAACCCTTGCCGCCTACGGTGTCCAGACTCTTGTCTAACAGTTTATCTCCCGTCGTTTTTATTTTAACAAGTTCAAATTCAACGGAACAATCGTTTTTTTTAATTGTATCCATGACAATTTGCGCTTGTTTTATCGCAAGGACGCTGTCGCGGCTTCCTACCCTTATTATTCTTTTCATAAATCAATCAGTTCCCTTATTTTTTGCGCCGTCTCTTTTACGCCGCGATGATTACCGTTGTTCGACACTACAGCGGCGGTATAGTTTTCATTTTTCACTATTGCCGGAAAATAAAATGAACACTCGTCCCTGCTATCCGCGACCGATACCGGTATATTCAGTTCCTTTGCTTCCAGCATAACATCCCTGTTTACCTGCCTGTCATCAGCCGCCGTTATAACAAGAAAAGGAGAGATGGTGCTTATATCACCTTTTTGGTATTTTCGATTGAGTAATTTTATTGTTTGTGATAAAGTCGCGCGTTCAATATATTTGGTAACTGCGGGCGCTATCACCGTTATTTTCATGCCAAAATCAATCATAATTTTAATTCTCCGCTCAGCGATATTCCCGCCGCCTACAACCACCGCGTTTCTGCCGCCCATATCAACAAACATCGGGAAAAAGGGCCTTTGTTTCTGCATTTCTTTATACGCAAGCCATTTGCGGTATTTTTCTATGTGTTCATCAATTATGTCTTCCGCAATTGAAATTTTTTCAGGTGAAAGAAAATTTTCTCCGTCGGTTATATCGTCAATAGTCAGCAAAATAATATCATTTAAGTTTTTTATTGAAGGATCGACATCCCTGGGAACGGCTAAATCTACAATAATTTTCGGTAATTGTTTCATACCGCTTATCGCATTAAAAGAAATCGTTGTATGTGGGCTTGTTGTAGCGCTTATTACTATGTCCGCATTTTCTATAATTTTATATCTTTCATCGTAACTAACAGTATGTGCCTGATTCGGTATTATTACATCGCCCTTTTTATGCGTGCGCAGGGTAATGGTTACATTCGCATTTTCGCGGATTAAAATTTCCGTAACAAGCCGCCCGATTTTTCCGTTGCCGATAACAAGCGCGTTTTTTCCAGCCAATGAACACATTGTTTTTAATTTTTCTACTGTTTTGGAAGGAACCGAACTGGAACCTAAAAGGTTGGGAAAAACATTTGTCTTTATGGCTTTAGCCGCCTGAATTGAAATTCTGAATATTGTTTCTAAATAACTATCCGCGCAATTTTGTTGGCGGGATAATTCAAGAGCTTCGCGTACCTGTGTAATAACCTGAGTATCTCCCAAAATTTGAGAATCCATCCCTGATGCTGCATAAATAAGATGTTTCATTGCCTGATCGCCTGTTCTTTCAATTAAGTAAGACCCATATTCGCCAAAATTTACGCCAAGAGCGGAGCATAGTTTTTCTGAAAACGGAAATGTACAAGAGTCGGGAATTGAAGCGTAAAGCTCTGTCCTGTTGCATGTGGATATAATCACGCATCCTGCGGTAATGTTTTCATTTGTCATAAGCGTGAGGATTTTTACGACTTTTTCTTTTGAGAGGGCAAACTTTTCCCTTATAGCAATATTCGCGCGTTTATGATCAAGCCCTGTCATTGTCAATTTCAAATAACACCCCTTCGGACAAC
>Ga0268262_10004502_pt1 | contig 14376 bp, 11 predicted proteins | sample TergutNc150P3_FD_190354 | JGI IMG/M metagenome (GOLD analysis project Ga0268262, IMG submission 190354) | Nasutitermes corniger P3 segment gut microbial community from laboratory colony in Florida, USA - Nc150 P3 (SPAdes) (version 2) | ecosystem: Host-associated > Arthropoda: Insects >... | reverse complement strand
CGGTGTCGCGGTAGCCGCCAGGCAGGGCCGAAAACCCAAGACTATCCGTACCATTACCACTACTGTTCCAACCACTTGCCGCCTTTAACTTCTTACCCGCGGAAGAAGAACCGCCCGCATAATCAACCAATATATTCCAATCCTGACGAGTAGGCAAATGCCATCCCGTAGGACAAATATTCATAGCTGTATTCCAATCATACAACCTACCGTACTTATCGCAGTTAGACGAATTATTCTCATAACACCAACTACGACCCGTTTGGATTTTCAGATTCTCCGCCGTCCACGTCTGATCACCTATTTTCACCGTCTTGTATCTAGTTATGTCGTCCCTTTCTATATTTGCAACCTTATGTTCATAAAAACCCCAACCAACCCCATTATCACACCCGCAGCACAAAACCGCCGCAGCAGCCATCGCAACCAAAAACGTCCGTCTTTGCCGTATAACTGTAAACACATCAACCTCCTATTCGCAATATTCAAAAGTCAAAACCAAACCAATCCTAAAACAACCGCTAGATTACCAAATCCGGCATTGCTCCGGTTTATCTATCTTCAGTTTCTTCTCTTCCTCGCGTATCTCCACAACGTACAATCCGTATTTCTTCGCAAGTTCCCTCGCCTTTTCATCCACAACGATACCGACCACCGCGCCGAAGAGTTTCTTGCCCTTAATATCGGCGTCTTCTTCGTAATCGCGCAAATCCTGCAATTTATCTATATGATACATCACGTTGGATTCTCTTAAGCGTGTTTTTATCTCAACGGCCATTACCTCTTCAGGGCCGTACAGAAGCATATCCACTTCCGCGATATCTTCTTTTCTGCCGTTAACAACGCCGCGAATCAACGTATCCACCTCCGCGCTATCGAAATCATGGCCTTGCGCGTTCATATCTTGGCGTATTTTGGGGACGACGACAAGTTCCGTCAGCTTGCCGAGCCGCCGGCTTATCACGCCGTAGCTTTCGTTGAGGCTTTTCGTTGTCTTTTTGACTTCCTCGGAGGTCTTTTTGACTTCTTCGGAGGTCTTTTCGTTTTGGATGGTCAACCGTTGAATCTCTTCGGACATTCTTTCAATCGCGGCCTCCATTGCCGTCCGTCTGAGTTTCGGAACGGTCTTCTTCGTCTTCGCCATTTTTTTCGTTATTTTCTTCGCCGCTTTTTTTACAGCCATACAGCCCCCTTATTATTTATGTACTTATGCTATGCTTATAAATATACATTAAAACAGCCACCACATCCCAACAAAATGCGTCCCGTAGTTAATCCCGCCGCAGTATCTGTAGAAATACCGCCGTGAGTGCTGCTTACTAAACCCTATGCCCGCACCAACCACAAACCCCGCGTTGAACAGCGTCTCATCGTCACCAAAAAACACGTCCCCATCCACGCCGACTTCAAGTGAAAAGAAGTATAATTGCAACAAAACGGTCAGCGGCACATTAATGCCAAAAAAGCTAAATGACTCACCATAATAAGGGTAAGAGGCTACGCCAGCCAAGATGTTACCCTCTACGTTCAACGACACCATTCTTTCCGATATAGGACGGGAATGAACGATCCCAAGTTGGCCGGCCACATGACCGCCGTCATTCGGAGAAAAGTTGCATCCGAGCGAAACCCCCGTCATCGGCCTACGCTCCAACTCCATCTCATCATCCCTGTCGTCCCCCGCCTTCGCCGCGTTTTTTTCCACCGGCGCCGCCGCACTCTGCCTATAAAAGTTCGCCGTCACCGCCTTATCCCCGTTCACAGTAACCGTCAGCCGGTTCTTCCTGCCCGTCGCGTCGCCCGACCACCCGTTAAACGCGTACCCGTCCGCCGCCGCCGCGGTCAGGCTGACTTTCGTCCCGGGCGCGTAGTTCGTCTGATCCGGGTTGCGCGACACCGCGCCCCCCTCCGCCGGGTTGGCGGCGGCGGCAACGGTGTATCTTACCGCCGCTTTCGGCGCGGAGCCTTGCGCAACGGGGCCTTGCGTTCCGGTGAACATCTTGTACATGTCGGCGCTGGCGGCGGCGGCTAACATCAGGAGTTCCGCCGCGTTTTCGGAGCGGACGGGTTCCGAGGAGGCCACCAGGGTTCCGTTTTCGGTTTCGTACATCTCTATCGACAGGGTGAGCAGCGTTTTGAACTTGCTTATGATTCCGCGCACGATGTAATCCGCGCCGATTTTGCTTCCGAGGATGATGACGCAGTTTTCGTCGGCGCACTCTTCCAAGACGGCGCCGCCCTGCGCCTGGACGGTTTCGGAGGTCATGACGTTGTACTTGGCCCGCGGCAGGTTTTTGACCGCCTCCCTGCGGAGTTCGGTAGTTATCTGCCTCACTTCCGCCGCGCTAAGATCGTTGACCGCGCCGGACGTCGCGTCCAATTCCGTCTCCACTACGGCCACGTACTTCAATTGGGCGAAGGCGGCGGGGGCGGTAATTGCGGCGATCCACGCCGCGAGCAGAAAAAACGTCAGTCTTTTCACCTAAAAACTCCTTTTTCAAAGAATCCATAAAACGTTCAACGTATCTACGATGGTAATCCAGTATAGTAATATAGTATATTTGGGAACCTCGCTGTAAAAAAATTTAAACAACCGCCGCCGACACCCACTCACCGATGTTCCTCTTCTCAAAGTCAAAGTTCACCCCGACCTTGAAAACCTTCTTCCCGCTCCCCGTCCAAGGAACGGCGTACTCCTTGGTATCAATCTGCGCCAACGCATTCTCCGCGCTACCGTCTAACTTGAACTCGAAGCAGTAGACGAAGTTCCGCGTCACCACCAGCGTATCGATCCGTCCGGTCGCTATCCGCACCTCCGAGCGGCAGTTGAAGCCAAGCATGGTGAATATCAGGTGCACTACCAATTGGAAGTACTTCTCTTTCTCTCCGGCGATCTCGTACGGTATGGCGGCGAAGAAGCGATTCAGGGTGTCCATCGCCGCGTCTAAGTCGCCGTGCACTATCGCCCATATAAATTTCGTGTCTAACCTGTCGGTATACGATATTCCAGAATATTGTTCCAACAACGAACCCGCGAAGCAGGCGCGCACTTCGTTATTGGGAAAATCTACGGTGTACTCGTCAAAGGCCGCGTTGTAGTCTGAGAACGTGAGGTAGCCGGTTTGACAGAGTAGCGGCACAGGCGACATATTGTCTATGTCGTACTTGCCGAAATCGCTTAACACAACCTGCATATTCTTTAGGTTGAGGATATTAATCTTGTTATTAATTATCAAATCCACAACGAAAGACGGCGTGGCGCTCTCGTACCAATAGTCGGAAAATTCTCCGCCGTTATAAAAATGCTTGAGCAATCCGAATGGGCAGTAGACCGTAAGCGGGTTCTTAGAAAAGCGGTAGCCGTTGTAAAAGAGGCGCAATTGATCCATATACTCTTCGCGGCTGCGTCCGGTATTCTCCAGAACGCCCTCTATATCCGGCCCGAAATCGGCCTCCAACTCCTCTTGTGTCAGCCCGCAGATGTCGGCGTAGCGCGGATCGAAGGTCAGGTCGGTTATCTGGTTCAAGCCGGAGAATATGCTCACCTGTGAGAACTTGCTCACGCCGGTTAGAAGTATAAAGCGCAGATAAGCGTCGCAGGATTTGAGTACGCCGTAGAACTCTTTGAGCGCGTTCCGCAATTCAACATGGACATCCCGCATGTTCAGGGTGCCTGTCAGCGGACTGTCGTACTCGTCTATGATGACGACGACCTTTTCGTTAAGACGCTCGCGCAGGTCTATGATGAGGTTTGCAAACTGCAACGGCGCTGTTTGCCCGCGCAACGCCGCCCCGTAGCGCCGCGCCACGTTATCAAGCTCATTTTGCAATAGAGCGCTTAGGACCGGTTTACCCTCGCTGTAGTTCCCGGGGTTCAGGTCAAGCCGGATCACCGGATACGCCTTCCACTCCCAATCAAGGGTATTAACGGCCAGCGCCGGCCTCCCGGCGATCTCGCCGAAAAGCTCCCGCCGCCCATCGAAGATCGCCCCAAGCGTAGAACAGAGCAGCGACTTCCCGAAGCGTCTGGGACGGGAGAGGAAGAACGCCTTACCGGAGCCGGTGATAAGCTCGTAGGCGCGGGCGGTCTTGTCGACGTAGACGAAACCCCGCTCGCGGATGTCGGGGAAGTCTTGGATGCCTATGGGCAGGAGTCTTTTGGTCGTTTTGGTCGTAGCCATGATACTCTATAAACTAATATTTGCGCAGTGCATGAACGTAATCTTAAAGCCTTAAAATCAAAATCTTTAAATCAAATTCTTTTTAAGACGAAGCCTTCGGCTTCATAGATAAATGCGGGGCTAAACCCCGCATTTTCAGTCAAAATCAACGTCAAAATCTTTTGACTTTATCTTTTGACTGAAGTTCGGGGGTTTAGCCCCCGAACTATCTATGGAAGGCGAAGCCTTCCGTCTAAAAAAGCATTTGATTTTAAAGAATTTGATTTTATAATATATTTTTATCAATAGGCGTAAACCGCTTTTTTAATGATGAAATAAAACCGATTGGATTGGAGGTGCGTTTATATGCAGGTAAACGGAAAACAGATTCCCATGCCCACCGGCGCGGTTACCACCTTAAAAGGCTTTTTGGAGACCGGCGGCTACGACCCCGCCGTCGTCGCCGTAGAGAAGAACGGGGTCATAGTCGACAAAAAAGCCCCGGCTTTCGGTTCCGAGCCGCTACGTGACGACGACGTTCTGGAGATTGTCCACTTCATGGGGGGCGGGTGATCTGTACCAAAATCAAAAAAAAAAAAGGGCGGACACGTAGGTCCGCCCATATACGTCAATCAACACACAATAAATCAGCTCTCCAGCTTAGTCCCCGCCGTCCAGTCGTCGAACTCTTTCATGACCGAGTCGTAGGTGTCCTTTGAGAGCTGCGGGAGCTTGTCGAAGCCGCCGTACATCTTGGCCACCGCGTCGAAACCGGCTTGGACGCCTTTCCGCAGGTTGTTTATGGTGCTCTCCGATGCGCCGGAACCGGCCAGGGCCTTGGCGAACTCCATGATGCGGCCGGTCGTCTTCTTTACGCCGAAGTAGCCGTCCTCGCCCGTAAGCTCTTGGGCTTTGGCGCGCGTTTCGTCGCTGACTTGGAAGTCGTCGAGGTTGACGCCGCCGGCCTTGCTATTTGCGGCCGTCGCCCAGAAGGCCTGGCCTTGGGGGCCGGAGGTTCCGCCGATGAGGCTCTCGACCATGTTGCGCATGGAGGCGTAGTGCGCGTCGGCCAAGCTCTGCGCCTTCTTCAGCGCCGTTTCTTTGGAGTATACGACGCCGTCCGCCTTGCCCTCAGCCTGCGCCCCGGACGTGTACTGGTCGGCGGCAGCGGCAGCCGCGGCGCCCGACGCGCCCTTGCCGCCCGCCGTCCTCTTGGCGTTCAAATTCTGATAATAGGCCTGAGTGGCCCCCGAACCGGCAACATTTCCTGTGGTTGAGCTCATGGTATACTCCTTTCAACTACATGTGATTGGTGACTGTGTGACCGGGCGACAATCCGCCTTATTACATTTATCGGCAAATCCGTCGTTAACCTTTACCTGTTTTTTTAATTAATACATTAACTTTTCATAAAGAAAAGGCGGCCGCACCGGGCCGCCCAGCAAAAAACATCAGTCATCCAAACCTTACTCATTAATATTTTCCATCTCCTTCTTGAGCCTCTCGATCTCCGCGTCCAGCTCCTTAGACTGTTCCGCGGCTTTCTTGTCGCTCTTGGCGGCGCCGCTCACGCCCATGATCTTCTGCACCTTAGCCATCGCGTATTCGACGTCCTCCTTTACCTGTTCTATGGTGCGCGAGAAGAAAGTGCCGCGTTGGTACTCGTGGCGGTAGCGTTGGAAATCGTGGAAGCCTTTTATGAAATCGGTGCTCTTATTCTTGAGGCTGTCGAGCACGTTCGTCAAGTGCGATGTCTGGCCTATCTGGGAGTAGCTCTCCACACGGTCGGCGAGTTGCGAGTACGCCAAACGGTTGTTTTCGTACTGCAAAGTATGCACGTTGAGCGAGTCTTCCGGCGGGGCCTCGAGCTTCTCGCAGATGGCGTTGGCGGCTCTAAGGAGTTCAAGCGACTTGGGGTACTCTTTCTGGAGCATATACCCGTATGACTGGAGCAACAAGCCCTCCGCCCGCAGAACGGGGTGCTGCGTCGTATTCTGCAACGTTCTCCCCACGTTTATACAGTCGTTCCACTGACGCGCCTTGAGCGCCGTCCAAGCCTGGCCCAAAAGCGCGTCCTCGGCGTAGTAACTGTTCGCCGGAACCTGCCTCAGCGCCGTCACGGCCTTGGAGAGGGCGTTCTCCTCGTAGAATATGAAGCCCATGAATAGGTAGCTCCTGTTGACCATTTCTTGGGCCTGCTTAGTCTTGGGCGTGGAGTTAATGACGTTTTCCAGGGCGGCGATCACGTCTTTGATGTCGCTGCCCAATACCGCGTGGGTGACGGCCATGGCGTGTTGCGCGAAGATGTAGTCGGGGTGGGTGTCGGGGATGATGGAGAAGGCTTGCAACGCCTTGCGCAGCTCTCCGTTCTGGAGGTATATCTGCCCCATAATGTATGTGCCGTGGAAGCGCAGCGAGTCGGGGACGCCGGGTTTGTTCAGCTCTACGAACTGGCTCGTCGCCTGCGGGAAGTCGTTGTTTCTGTAGTGTATCCGCATCAGCCCGAGGTCGGCGTAGGGGACGACCTCGCCGCTGGGATAGGCTTCCTTTACCTTAGTATAGTTGTCGATGGCCCGTTCGCGCATGTCGAGCTGCTCTTGGCAGTCGGAGCGGAAGAGGCTCACCCAGTCGTTTCTGAAGAAGTCAGGGAACTCGACCATCAGGCGGCTGAAGACGAAGAAGGCCTCCCAGTACTTACCCTCCGCGTAGAGTTTGCGGCCGCGGTTGTAGAGTTCGTTGGGGTTGAGCGAGGCCATGCGCGCCACCCTGCGGGCGAACTCCTCCTCGCGGTGCCGTCCGAAGTCGGCCTTGATGTATAGGGAGTGGCTCGTCGCGTCGCTGTTATCCTCCGTCATCATATTATATTGGTAGTAGAAAGAGAGATCGCGCCCGCGGTTGAAAGAGGGCATTTGGGCGCCGAGGGCGAGGCCCCAGTACCCCAGCACGTTTTGATCGAAGCCCATAATAAGGTAGGCTTTAAACATTCTCATAGCCCAGTAGCCTATGCGCCAATTGACATCCCACTCTATAGCTGTGGGATTACCGACCCAGTTCTCGGGATCTGTGAGGAAGTCTTTAAGGTCGATCTCGATGTAGTTCTCTATGCGATTCTCCCAGAACTTCGAGTAGCCGGTAAGGCGCAGGTCGCGGGCGTATTCGGCGGTGGAGCTGAATTTAAAAAACTCGGTGCTCATTGTGGGGGCGACAAGGTTCTGCGTGGCGATCCCCACGATGTGCTCGCCCAAGACGGGGTCTTTGTACAGGCGGTAGGCCGCGCCGAGGTCGACGCCCGTTCCCATGAGCGGGGTGCCGAAGTTCGTCTGGTAGGCGAAGTTGAGGTTGGCCCCCACTATGAGGCGCTGCCAGACGTGCCAAGCGTACCCCAGCGAGAACATGAGGTTGGAGTTGCTCAGCGGCGACTTTGTGTCGGGGACGAGCTTTCCGGTATTTTCATCGAACGCGTCCTCATAGACCGCCCCCGCGCCCTCTATCAGCATAGTGAAGCTGGCGGTATGGTAGAGCGATATGGGGTAGTTTACCCCTATCTCGGAGAGCGTGAACGCCCCCTGCAGGACGGGCGCCACAGCCGTCCGCACGGAGAGGTAGTTCTCTTCGGCGATGTTGGCCGGATTGCTCAGCGACGAATACGGATTGTTGAGCGCGCGCCAGCGCTGTGTAACGAGGTACTCGCCCGGCAAGCCGGCGGCAAAGGCGCCGGAGGCGAGAAAGAGCGCCAACAGAGAGGCGGACGACAGTTTGCGGACAAACCTTGCACAAGGAAACGGATGCGGCATTTCGGTAAACTCCAGGCAAAAGACGTTTTTTCCCGCCATATACGTAGGTGTATTGTCGGGACGGGCACGATGCCACGATTTATATATAATATACGATACGGAAAAGCCCTTGTCAAAAAAAAGCAAAAAAAAAAACATACCCCTTGCTTTCACCCGATCAAACAATTATTTTATTATCGTCTACCGTCCCGGCCGCGATGGCCTTTCCCCCTACCCAAACCTTAACCATATTAGGAGGATTCCCTAAATGGCCAGCATCAACAAAGTCATCCTGATCGGCAACCTCGGGAAGGATCCCGAGCTTCGTTACACGCCGCAGGGCAGGCCCGTCGCCAATTTTTCGCTCGCCACGACGGAACGTTGGACAAGCAAGAGCGGGGAAAAGCAGGAGCGTACCGAGTGGCACAGAATCGTGCTCTGGGGTCGGCAGGCGGAGGTGGCAAACCAGTACCTCAAGAAGGGCAGCCCTTGCTACATTGAGGGGCGGATCGCCACGCGTTCTTGGGAGGACAAGGACAAGGTGAAGCGCTACACCACGGAGATCGAGGGTTTGAACCTGCAGCTCCTGGGCACGCGCGGCGATTCGTCGTCGCACGTGCCGTCGCAACCGGACGAGTACTTCGACTCCTTCCCCGAGACTATGGCCGATAGCGCGCCGGTAAGCGTAGGCTCGGGCGGAAGCCCGAGCGGGGGTCCCGGCGGGGACGACGATCTGCCGTTCTAAGCCAAAGGCGGCGTCCGCGGGAGCGGACGCCGCCGCATATCAATTATGAACGCTAATATCGCCATATTCTCCGCGCTGTGCCTCCTGTTCCTGTCGTTGTCGGCTTTCTTCTCGGCGTCGGAGACGGCCATCTTCTCCATTCCGCGCGAGCGCATAGATTGCTTCAGGACGCACGAGACGCATTCCAAAAGGCTGATCTACGCGCTCCTCATGGACGGCCAGCGGACGCTTCTGTTCATACTCTTGGCTAACCTATTCGTAAACATCACCCTGACGGGCGTCGTCAACTCGCTCATGGCCGCCGTTCTGGGCAAAAGCGCGGCGCTGTGGAGTTTCGTCGCCGCGACGGCGTCGATCATCATATTCGGCGAGGTGCTGCCCAAAAACATCGCCCTCCGCAGAAACGAGGGGATAGCCGCCTTCGCCTCCCCCATCCTATTCTATATGATAAAGCTGCTATCCCCGCTGCTCAACATAGCGCTTAAGGTAAACAGCTTTTTCCTGACCCGTTTAATACCGCGTTTCCGGGAGAGCGCCCCATTCATCACCATAAGCGAGCTGAAATCCGCCGTGCGCAGCTCATTCGAGCAGGGCGTCATATCGAAGTCGGAGCAGGGGGTTATAACGAACCTGCTGGACAAGGGCGCGCAGCCTGTGAAGCGCATAATGACCCACCGTTCCAGGATACCGCTCTTGCCTCACTACGCCACGGCGGCGGAGGCGCTCAAGGAACTCTACGCGCACAGGCAGACATTCGCGTTCATCTCCAGCGGACCGCGCAATCCGCAGGTAACCGGCATTGTAACTATCTCAGACCTGCTCAAAGCCTCGCCGGGCGACCGTTGCCGGCAATTGGCCGTTGCGCCCCAGTGGGCGCCAGAGACTATAGCGGCGGCCGACCTCCTAAACTTCATGTCCGCCGAAAAACTCAATATAGTCTGCATGGTGGACGAATTCGGCGGGCTAAGCGGCGCCCTTACGTTTATGGACGGCCTATCCAAGGTGATGAGCGCCACGTCCAAACGCCCGTTCCGGGGCGCCGGCAACGCGCGCGTCTTCACCGGCCTGCAGGATATAGACACTATAACTGAGTGGCTGCCGGAGTGCCTGACAGCGCAGATCAAAGACGCCCGAACCCTAAACGGCCTATTGACGCGCCATCTGGGCAGAATACCGAAAACCGGCGAACGCTTTGACATCGGCGGTGAAAATTTTTATATTATGTACTCGGGACCCACTAGGATAGAATCGGTTTTGATAGTAAGGGAAAGGTAGGGGTCGGCGGGATGTATAATTAACAAATCATCAAAACAAAAGAAAGGCTTTATATAGTAATGAGTACAGAAGTCCTATTGCTAGTCAATCTGGCATCCATGACCGTAGTAGCCCTGATGATCACGCTCAACACACGCGGCAAGTGGCGCTCCACCATATCAGCCATGCTGTCCGCGTGCCTCTTGGGGGGAACGGTGTGGCTCTTCACGCTACAATACTCCGCCATTGATAAGGACGAGGCGCTGGGCGAGCGCCGCCGCCTGAATCTGAAAGATCTGATTCCGCAGCAGAACAGCACGCCGCCGCAACTCTCCGCGCTGCTGGAGGAAGCCGGAGATTTCGCCGCCGATCTGGAAAACGCCAAACTCCACAATCCGTCCTACACCCACGAACAGCTACTGGCGCGAGCAAACACCGTGGAAACGGGCTTTGAGGCGCTTCTGGGCGAGATAAACGACTCCAAACCGCTCTTGGATACATATCCGGAAGCCGCAACGCTTGTCAACGACGCCATGGATGAGCTGAAAGGGGCGTGCCACCTCCTTAAGGCCTACTACTACGCGGAGAACACGGACGGCGAGATCTCCACGGAACGCCTGATGAAGAGCAGGGCGCACCACGCGAACGAGACGCTTGCCAAGGCCGTTAAAATGGTTAAAAATTACGAAAAACAGTAAACCGGCGACGTATTGCTAATATTGATGCTGATAGATATTTACAGATAAAATTTATGGATGATCGGATGCCAAACGATAACGAACAGCACCGCGTACACCGCATACTCGACGCCAACTTCAACCGCCTCCGCGAGGCGCTGAGGGTCGTCGAGGAGTATTACCGCTTTATACTGGAGGACGAAAAAGCCTCCGTCGAACTGAAGGCTATGAGGCACTCGCTCTCGGATATGGAGAGTACCGTCGGGCGGAGCTTGCTATTGGAGGGGCGCGACACGGAATCAGACTGCTTCGCGTCGGAAAGCCGCCCGGAGGAGATGGTCAGGGAGAACGCCGAGAGCATCCTCCGAGCCAACTTCAAACGCGCCCAAGAGGCGTGCCGCGTCATAGAAGAGTACGCGAAACTGTCGGCGGAAACGGAAGCGGTCAGCCGGCAAGCCAAGGAGACGCGGTTTTCGCTCTACTTGATGGAGAAGGCGTCGCTGTCCGTAACCATATATTAATAATGATAGGCGCAATCCCGCTTAAGACGGAGCCTTCGGCTAAATAAATAAAAGTCAAATTCTTTTTTAGACGAAGCCTTCGGCTTCATAGATAAATGCGGGGCTAAACCCCGCATTTTCAATCAAAATCAAAGTCAAAATCACAAAAAAAGGCTTTTTTCTTTTGACGTTGACTGAAAATCGGGGGTTTAGCCCCCGATTTATCTATGAAAGGCGAAGCCTTTCGTCTAAAAAAGATTTTAAAGATTTTGATTTTAAAAGATTTTGCGGTGACCCACCGACCCCCACAACCGACGGACGCGGGACGGGGCGGCTCTGTTGGTGACCGCCCCTACCGCTATCGTGTCATCACTTAACTCCCACTACCAACGACACACTCTCACGCTTACCGCCGGACGTCTTTATCACGCCTTTAACTAAATACGTACCCGCCGACACCGTACGCCCCTTCGCGTCTCGCAAGTCCCACGAACCTACCGACCGCTTGACGCTACTGCCGACGACAGCGTTGTCGCTGAGGAAAATCTTCCTCACTGAATTACCGGACGCGTCGTAGACATGAAGCGCGGCGTTTGTTATGACCGCGCCGGTGCGGAAGAATTGTAGGGGTGTTGCGCGCAACGCCCCTACGGGGTTCGGACCGGCGGTGAACTCTGCGGTCAACGCGGCTATAGGAGATACAGTTACGGCCTCGGACGGATTGGACCGCGGAATTACGCGGTCGCTGGAAGCAACCGAGACAATAGGGACTTCGTAACCGGCTACGTCGAGGATATTGAAATCCTTCCAATGTTCGGCGGACCGGTAAGCATTTATGCCGCTTGCCGGAACATATAGTTTTACGGATGGTTTGTTTATACCGTAGAACGTGAACATTCCGCCGATGGCGGGCGGGACCTCGCTTAAACTGACTATTGTCGTAATACCTACGCAATTTCTAAACGCGTCGTCTCCGATAGCAATCATACTTACGGGAATGGTGACCGTTGTTATGGTTGGAGTCTCGGCAAATGCGTAGTTTCCGATATTTGGCACATCGGTCTCAATGACCACGTTACGAATATAACTTTTTAGACTGTCCCACGGCGCTTTGGAACTACTGCTGTAATCTTTCATGTTTTTTGAGCCACTTACCGCCAAAGTTCCATTATTCTTTGTCAGTGTCGCCGCAACATCCTTTTCAGATGCTTTTCCGCAATACCATGTATAACCCGGCGTCCACTTCGCGTAAAGCGTTATGTCCGCGGTTACGATGTCGGTGTTAAAATTCCATTCCGCGCCGGTGCCGGCGGAGTCTCTGTACCAACCGACGAAAACGTTGCCGGTACGAGTTGGGTTGCTGTTTGGTTTTGCCGCGTTGCCGCCTTGCACTACGGTCTGAGTACTCGGTACGCTGCCGCCGTTGTTGCCGTTGCCGTTGAAATAAACGCTATATGTTGGTGTCCACTTTGCGTAAAGCGTCATGTCCGGCCCTACAGTACTGGTTTTAAGATTCCATTCATTTAGAAGTTCGGCATCTCTGTACCAACCGGTGACAGCGTAGCCGTGTAGTATCGGGTCCCGCACACCGGCACCAACGATGTCGGCCCGCGCTACCGCTACCGATTTTACGCTGTCTTCTCGCTCACATCCACGACCGTCAAAGTCGCAACCTATTACAAAAGTACCGCCTTTTAAATCAAACATTACTACGACATAGTCTGAGGAGAGTGCATTGAGACAACTGAAAGCACCCCAAATAGGATTGTCATGGTATGCCAAGAGCGCGTCTTTCGGGACTTGCAGACAGACGGATGATTTGTTTACGCCAAGGAACAAATTGGTGGCTTTGTAACCATTTATATCTTTACTAGGCGGGTAATAACTTAAACAGAGTATAGATGTCAGGCCGGTACAATTGGCAAACACGCTATCGCCAATATACTCAACGCTATTACCGATGGTAACCGATGTTAGCTTGGTGCAACCGAGAAAAGCCTTCGCTCCGAGCGTTTCCACCGTATTGGGAATTTTGACGCTTCCCAAACTAATGCATCCTTCAAACGCGCTTTCACCGATATACTGCAGCACGTCACGTCCACGGATGCCCTCAGTAATAGTAAAAATGTTAACCAATTTTCCGCAATTACGGAATGCCCAGCCACCAATCATCTTCACAGTACTGCCCGGCATAACCGTCTCAAGTTTTTCGCAGTCGGAAAAAGCCGAACCGCCGATACTCTCCAGATTCACCACGCCCTTTGGAGCATTGACATGTTTCAAATTGTAACAGCCACTAAATGCCTTGTGTCCGATACTTCTCACGCTGTCGGGTATTTCAACAATCTCTATCTTGGTGCAACCACCAAAAGCCCCATCCCCTATACTATACACACCCCTGCCAACTTCCACACTATAAATAGAATTACGAAGATCCACCCATGGCCAAAAACCGGTAGCAGGACTGTCTTTCATCCTTCCCTTCCCGCTGATCTTAAGCGTCGCGCCATCCAATGTGGCGAAAACAGTCCCCGGCGTCTCCCCGACATCCCACGTCTGCGTCTGCGCCCACCCCGTTGACACCCCGCCCACCAACACCACCGCCAACAACAACAGCGTCCGCAACTTCTGTGTAAAGAAATTCATAACACGCTCCTTATTAAGTTATTTAATTATTGGTTATACCGCGCCACACTCTAATTTTTAATACAACGCACAGAGAATCCGAGCGCCTGAGCGGCGGGGAGTTCCGGCGTTTCGTTACCATCATGCGGCATAAACTGCTCAAAAGCGCAGTCGCCAAAGCGACACTCGCCGTTGTACTCCGTGGCCGTCCACCAGCTGCCGCGGCTGCCGACACCACGAAAACTGCCGTCGGGGTTAAAGATTTTGACTTTTTAGGCTTCGTCTCCCTCCGTTTCCTGCGCTCCGTGTTTATTGCGGCGCGGTTTCTTGACCGGGAACTTCGTGACTATGGCGTTGACCATGGTCACGAATTGTTCGTAACCGTCCGCGCCGTTCACTTCGATGAGGGCTTCCACGCGTTTGATGACGGCGCGGCAAGCGGCGTCCGTTTCCGCCCGCGCCTCTTTCATCACGATGTGGGTTTTGCCCGCGTCCTCTTCGAGGCGTTGGACGTAAAGCACGTTTAGACACGTCTGGCGAGCGTTCTTTTCCGGGGGGTCAAAAATGTCTCCCCTATACCGAATCGTTGATTTACGGGGCATATACGCCCCTTTTAAGGCTATTCCAGCGATGGGGGGGGGG